>Ga0115550_1001806_pt1 | contig 15499 bp, 16 predicted proteins | sample COGITO_mtgs_1005_FD_87177 | JGI IMG/M metagenome (GOLD analysis project Ga0115550, IMG submission 87177) | Pelagic marine microbial communities from North Sea - COGITO_mtgs_100511 | ecosystem: Environmental > Aquatic > Marine > Epipelagic | place: Germany:Helgoland, sampling site Kabeltonne... | reverse complement strand
TTGGCCAGACCATTGGCCCCGCCTTCGATGGCGCTGTTCGGCGGGATCACACCGCGCAGCACATCGGCAACTTTCGAGCCTTTGTTCACCCCATTGACCGAGGTTACCGAGGCCACCAGATCGGGACGCAACGAGGCGGCAACGCGCGAAGTTGGCGACCCCTGACTGTGGCCGATCAGATTGACTTTGCCGCCATTGGCACCGGCCCACGGCACAATCTGCTGCGCCAGGGCGGCGCCGCGCTGTTCACTGTCATTGAGTGCCGACACACTGGCCACATAGACCTTGGCGCCATCGCGCTCGAGGTTCCAGGGGATGGTGTGGAAATAGTTGATCAGGCCGCCGATGGTGTCGAAGCCTGTCACCCCGTGCACCAGCACGATCGGGTATTTGGTCTTGGTGTAGTTGGCCTGGGCCTCAACCGCGCCGACCAGGGCGCATACAGCTAGAGCAGAAGTAATAACGCGACGCATGGGTGCCTCCTTATTTTTCTTGTTGGCACGCCGGGAAACTGCGTCCGGCGTACTCACAACTCTAAGGAGGTGCTGCGGTATGGGCTATCGCCCAGATGGGTGATGCCTCAATGCTGCGAGGCGATGGCCTGTGCAACGGCGGCCAGCAATGCCGGGTCATCCGGGGTGGTGCTACTGGGGAAGCTGGCGATCACCTTGCCCTGGGCATCGATCACATACTTGGAAAAATTCCAGCGCGGCGCCTGGCTTTGCGCGGCCAGTTCCTTGAACAGCGGCAGTGCATCGCTGCCGGTAACGCGCTGGGTTTCGCTCATGGGGAAGGTCACGCCGTAATTGACGTAGCAGACCTTGGCGATTTCTTCGCTGTTGTCGGCTTCCTGACGGAAGTCATCGGAAGGCACACCGAGAATCTGCAGGCCCTGCTCCTTGTAGCGCTGGTAGAGCGCTTCCAGGCCTTTGAACTGCGGAGTAAAGCCGCAGAAGCTGGCGGTATTGACCACCACCAGCGGCTTGCCGGCAAACTGTGCGCACAGGTCAATGCGCTCCTCGCTGCGCAGCTTCTGCACCTCCCCCTGCAGCAACGCGGGGCATTCGGCAGCCTGCGTCGGCCCAACCCAGGCACTGAGCAGAGCGACAACCAGCAGGGGAAAACGCCACATACACATCACCTTGAGTAACTGGAACGACAGAGTAACAGCCTTAACATACACCCAAACCCAGCTGCAGAAAGGCCAGGCCACTTTGCAGCCAGCCCCACCAGGCCAGGCCCAGGGCCAACATGCCGCCCATCACCAGGGCAGTGTTCCAGCCATAGTCGGTATTCATGCATTCGCCTCCTGTTGTTGCAAGCGGGCCACGGGCAGCTCGCGTACTGGCCAGTTCAGCGCGGCGGCCAGCAGGCTGAGCAGCACGGCAATCTGCCAGACCAGATCATAACTGCCGGTATGGTCATACAGATAGCCGCCCATCCAGCCGCCGAGAAAAGCCCCCAACTGGTGGAACAGAAAGACGATGCCGCCAAGCATCGACAGATTGCGCACACCGAATAGGGTCGCCACCGTGCCATTGGTCAGCGGCACCGTCGACAGCCACAACAGGCCCATGGCCACGCCAAAGGCATAGGCGCTCCACACCGTCAGTGGCGTCAGGATAAACGCCACAATCACCACCGCCCGCGCCAGATACAACGCGCTGAGCAGGCGCGGTTTGGACATCCGCCCACCCAGCCAGCCGGCGATATAAGTGCCAAAGATATTGAACAGGCCCACCAGCGCCAGCACCGTAGTGCCGACCAGCGCCGGCAGATGCTGGTCGACCAGATAGGCTGGCAGGTGCACGCCGATAAATACCACCTGAAAGCCGCAGACGAAAAAGCCCAATGCCAACAGCCAGAAACCGGAATGGCTACAGGCCTCGCGCAGTGCTTCACCGAGGGTCTGTTCCTGGCCGGTAAGCGGCAGCGGCGTGTCCTTGAGCATTGCCGCCAGCGGTATGATCAGCGCCACCAGCAGGCCCAGCGCCATCAACGCCACCGACCAGCCGAGCCAGCTAAGCAGACCCAGGGTGCCGGGGAGCATGGCGAACTGGCCAAAGGAGCCGGCGGCGGCGGCGATGCCCATGGCCATGCTGCGTTTTTCCATCGGCACGGCGCGGCCCACTGCGCCGAGAATCACCGAGAACGAGGTGCCGGACAAACCAATACCGATCAGCAGCCCGGCGCTCAGCGACAGACTCATCGGCGAATCAGCCAGGCCCATGCAGCCGAGGCCAATGGCATACAGCACGCCGCCGACAATCACCGTGCGTTTGGCGCCGAAGCGGTCGGCCAGGGCGCCGGTAAACGGCTGGGTCAGACCCCAGATCAGGTTCTGCAAGGCAATGGCAAAGGCAAATACCTCACGGCCCCAGCCAAACTCGGCGCTCATCGGTGGCAGGAACAGGCCAAAACCATGGCGAATACCCAGCGACAGCGCCAGAACCAGCGATGCGCCCAGCATTAACCAGCCACTGGTGCGCCATAACGAAGTCATAGGTTGTCCTTTACGGGTAGCGACCCGCTTATCGAGAAATCGGCAATATGGCGCAGGTATATACCGCTACCCGCTCAGGTAACAGCTACAGCTGTTCGGCAATCCAGTGCTACAGATTGCACCTTGAGCTAGACATGCTGGCAAGCCGACCATCGGCTAACAGGCCGCTGAGAAAACTACCTGCGTGGGCAAGCCTGCGTTGAAAACAGCCGGCTAATCGAACAGCAGCGGCGCGGCACTGGCGCGCTGAGCGAAGAACGCCAGCAACTGCTTGTGGTAGTGGCTGTACACCTCCGGCGGCAGCCAACGCTGGTAGATCGCCAGGGTGCTGGCGGGCGTAGCAGAAAGCTCACGAATGGCCTGGTCGAGACGCCCAGCCATGCGCGCGCCCCATGGCGTGCGTGAGCAGTAGATGCCCACCGTCACCAGTTCGGCGTTTTCCCGCAGCGGCACGCTGACCAGCGCATCACTGAGGCTGAAATGACGCATCACCTCGGTGTAGATCACCGGGTAATCGAAGACATAATCCAGACGGTGATGGCTGACCATCAGCAGCAGGTTTTCCCCACCCTGGCTGCCACCCAGCTCGGGGAGATGCCCTGCGGCGTGCGCCTGCAGCAGGCGTTCACGAATCGACGCGGGATAGACCCGACTCTTGGCCAGAGCACCACGTAGATAGGGATTGCCGAACAGCCAGTCGAGGCTGACCTGGCCGTCTTCGATCAGCAGTTGATCGCGGGTTTGCCGGCGGACCAGCACATGGATCGGCGTGGTCGCCACATAGGGTACGAAGTAACCCTGCTGATCACGCTCGGGGCTCTGCAGCTGGCCGCTGCTGCACATTTCGCTCTGCTCGCCCATGCGCTGTTCGACGCGCGCCATGGGCAATACTTCGTAGCGCATCGGCAGCTCGGGCAGGCGTGCAGCCAACAGTTGCATGGCCTCGAACAGCACACCATCAACCACCTGACCCTCGCGTACATTGAAGACACCCGGGATCGGCACAACGCCCCACACCAGCTCCTCGGCCTGCAATACGTCAGCACAGGGCAAGGCCCCGAGCAATGCCGCCAACAGCGTCGAGTAAAACGACCTGCGCACCATATACATCCCTGCTACGTCTTGCTGTCCTTACACGCTAGCAGGCCAAGGCCACCAGCACCGCGCACTCGGCGATTTCCAGCAGAGCTCCGGCGGTATCACCGGTGGTGCCATCCAAACGTTTGAGCATCAAGCTGCGCAGCCAGATAAACACGCCACCGGCTACCAACAAGGCCAGCAGCGCCGGCCAGCCAAACAGCAACATGGCCAGGGCATTGGCGGCCAGCACCCAAGGCAGTTGCCGGCGCGGCAGATGCTCGGCCAACGCCTGACCGAGGCCGCCAGCCCGCACATAGGGCGTGGTAAGAAACAACATCGGCAGTAAACCGCGAGCGAGCCAGGGCACCAGTAACAGCAACAACCCGGAGCCGCTCTCCAGCAAGGCCACCAGCGCGGCAAACTTGAGCAATAGCAGCAGTACCAGCACCACCACCGCAATCGGCCCGCTGCGTGGGTCTTTCATAATGGCCAGGGTGCGCTGTTTATCACCAAAGCCGCCAACCCAGGCATCGGCGCTGTCGGCCAGGCCATCCAGATGCAGGCCGCCACTGATGCCCACCCACAGCGTCAACAGCAGCGCCGCCTGCAACAGCACCGCGCTATCGCCCAGCAGTTGCTGCGCCGCGAGCAGCAACACACCGATCAACAGCCCCACCAGCGGATAGAACAACAGCGAACGGCCGATCTGCTCAGGCGTCGGCATGCCTGCCAGGGTCACTGGCAGGCGGGTAAGAAATTGCAGGGCAATCCACCAGGGCGTCATGCGCGCTCCCACAGTTGCCCCTGTTCATCCAGGCACAGTTGATAGCGCTCGGCATGTCCCACCGCTACCTGCAGCAGATCATTGCGCGGCAGACCACGGGCACGCGCCAGCAGCAGGCGGATCACCCCACCATGGGTGACCAACAGCAAGCGCTCGCCGGCATGGCGTGCCTGCAAGCGTTGCAGGGCGCTCAATATCCGCGCCTCGAAGGCCAGCAACGGCTCGCCTTCGGGCGGAGTAAAGCCATAGGGGTCGCGCCAGAAACGGCCCAATTCTTCTGCGCTGGTCTGCATCAGCTCGGCGGTGCTGCGCCCTTCCCACGCGCCGAAATGCAGCTCCTGCAGATCCGGCTCCAGACTGAGTGGCACACCGTGCTGCGTCGCCAGCTCTTCGGCAAAACGCGCGCAGCGCTGCAGCGGCGAGCTGATAAGCCGATCCCAGCGGCTGCCATCAGCCACCGCCGCGCGTAGCTGCGTCCAGCCGGTTTCGGTCAGGGCATCGTCGAGGCTACCGCGCAGGCCACCGCCCAGTTCAGTTTCGCCGTGGCGCAGCAGTTCCAGGTAGACCGTCATGCCGGGCGATCGGCCACCGCCGCCTCGGCAAAGGTGGCCATATCGTTGTGCAGGCTGCAGGCCAGTTGCAGCAAAGGCACCGCCAAGGCGGCACCACTGCCCTCACCCAGACGCAGGCCCAGATCGAGCAAAGGTTCGGCCTGCAGCGCCTTAAGCACCCGCTGATGGCCAGGCTCGGCGCCAGTGTGGGCAAATAGCAGCCACTCACGACAAGCCGGATTCAGCTGTACCGCCAGCAAGGCGGCAACGCTGCAGATATAACCATCCACCAGGGCGGTAATGCCCTGCTGCGCACAGGCCAGATAGGCGCCGCTCAGCGCAGCAATCTCAAAACCACCGAGGCGTTGCAAGATATCGATGGGTTCGCTGAGCGCCGGGCGGTGCAGCTCCAGCGCGATCTCGATCACTTCGGTTTTATGCGCCACGCCCGCGCTGTCCAGGCCAGTGCCCGGGCCGACCAGATCCTGCGCCGGACATTCCAGCAGCAGGCAGGCCATGGCCGTGGCGGCGGTGGTATTGCCAATGCCCATTTCGCCGCCAATAAACAGTTGGCTGCCGGCCTCACGGGCGCGCTGCACACTGGCTTGGCCGGCATCCAGGGCCATGAGTAACTGCGCGGCAGTCATCGCCGGGCCCTGGGCGAAGTTCGCCGTGCCCGCACCGATATGCAGATGACGCACGCCGCGCAGCGGTTCCAGCGGCAGCGCGGTGCCCAGGTCGATGACCTCCAGCGTCGCGCCCAGCTGCTTGGCCAATACGCTGATCGCCGCGCCGCCATTGACGAAGTTGCGCAGCATCTGCCCGGTAACCGCCTGGGGGAATGCCGATACACCTTCGGCGACCACGCCGTGGTCGCCGGCAAAAATACTGATCCACAGCTGCTCAATCTGCGGCCGCTGACTGCCTTGCATCGCCGCCAGCTCAATCGCCAACTGCTCCAGCTGGCCGAGCGAGCCGGCCGGCTTGGTCAGTTCGAGCTGACGCGCCTGGGCCTTGCTGCGCGCGGGCATATCCAGCGCCTGACAGCCCTGTTGCCACCATTGCTCACTCATAGCGCTTTCCCCTTGAGAACCATCGGCAACCCCGCCACGGTAAACACCACACGCTCACAACGCTCGGCCAGCGCTTGGTGCAGCCAGCCCGCCTCGTCGACATACCGCCGGGTCAGCTCACCCAGCGGCACCACGCCCAGGCCGGTTTCATTGCTGACCAACAGAATCCGCCCGGGCAAGCTGCTCACACAGTCCAGCAGTGCATCGCGCTCGGCGCTCAGGCGCGCCGGGTTATCCAGCATTAACAGATTGGTCAGCCACAGGGTCAGGCAATCGACCAGCAGGCACTTGTCCGCTGCGGCCTGCTCGCGCAGTACCTTAGCCAGGGCCAGCGGTTCTTCCACCAGCCCCCAAGCCGCTGGACGACGTTCGCGGTGATGCTGAACACGCGTGTTCATCTCGCCATCCAGCGGCTGGCTGGTGGCGATATAGGTGACCGCCAGGCCGCACTCGGCCGCCAGTCGCTCGGCCAAGCGGCTTTTGCCGGAGCGGGCACCGCCAAGAATCAGTTCATGCATGGTTCACCTTCGCTCAATTGACCGCCCGCAATCCGTAGCCCGGATGTAATCCGGGGAATCGCAGCGCCGCGCAAGCCGCTCCCGGATTGCATCCGGGTTACAGGCTGTAGGGCGGATGTCGCTTTTTACATCCACCATCACGCCGTACATGGTGGATCGATAAAGCGTGATCCACCCTACAGGCCACATAACGTTCGCAGTTTTGCCGTATCCAGATGCGCCTCGACCAGATCGGCCAGGCGCTCGATATCACGCTCGCGCAGGGCGTGGTAATCCACTGCCTGCACCTCGCGCAGGCCGGCCCAGCGCAGCAGTGCGCTACAGGCTTCGCTGCTTTCAAACAAACCATGCAGATAGGTGCCGAGCACCTGGCCATCGGCACTCAGCGCGCCGTCGCTACGGCCATCGTCCAGTTGCACCGCCGCCGCATCCATGGCTACGCCACTGCTGACCCCGGCATGAATCTCATAACCACTGACCGGGGCATCTTCCAGGCACAGCTGGCCACGCACATTGCGCAGCTGTTTCTCCGGCTCCAGCACGGTGCTGAAATCCAGCAGCCCCAGCCCTGGGCTGGAACCCGCCGCGCCTTCCAGGCCATGGGGGTCGCCTATCTGCGTGCCGAGCATCTGCAGCCCGCCGCAGATACCCAGCAGCTTGCCGCCATAGCGCAGGTGCTTGGCGATAGCCGCCGGCCAGCCCTGCTGTCGCAGAAAGGCCAGATCGCTGCGCACGCTTTTCGAGCCGGGCAGGATGATCAGGTCAGCCGCAGGAATCGCCTGGCCGGGGCCGACAAAGGTCAGCTCGACCTGCGGGTGCAGGCGCAACGGATCAAAATCGGTGTGGTTGCTGATGCGTGGCAATACCGGCACCACCACTTTGATCCGCTCGGCCGTCTTGGCGCTCTGGCGAATATCAATGGCGTCCTCGGCTTCCAGGTGGAAATCCATCAGGTAGGGCAATACACCGAGCACCGGTTTGCCGGTGCGCTGCTCCAACCAATCCAGCCCTGGTTGCAACAGGGCGATATCACCGCGAAAACGGTTGATCACAAAACCCTGCACCCGTGCCTGCTCGCTTTCAGAGAGCAACGCCAGGGTGCCGACCAGGTGAGCAAATACCCCGCCCTTGTCGATATCGGCAATCAGGATCACCGGGCAGTCCACCGCCTCGGCAAAACCCATATTGGCGATATCGCCGGCGCGCAGGTTGATCTCCGCCGGTGACCCCGCACCCTCCACCATCACCACCGGATAAGCGGCGCTCAAGCGCTGGTGCGACTGCAGCACCGCCTGCATCGCCACCTTCTTGTAATCGTGATAGACCACGGCATCCATGCAGCTGAGGGCGCGGCCATGGATGATCACCTGGGCGCCGGTATCGCTATTGGGCTTGAGCAGCACCGGGTTCATGTCGGTATGCGGCGTCAGACCAGCGGCCTGAGCCTGCACGGCCTGGGCGCGGCCGATCTCGCCACCGTCGGCGGTAACTGCGCTGTTGAGCGCCATATTCTGCGGTTTAAACGGCACCACGCTCACACCCTGGCGCTTAAGCCAGCGGCACAGCGCGGTGACCAGGGTGCTCTTGCCGGCATCGGAGGTGGTGCCCTGCACCATCAGTGTGGTCATGGCAACTCTCCAGCGAAGACCGCCAACGCTTGCTGCAAACGCTGCCAGCCGGCTTCATCCGGCGGCAGACCAAAACGCAGGCTCAGCGGCTGTTCAAAAAGGCGGGTAAGAATCCCCTGCAGGGCGAAAAACTCATGCAGCAAGGCGGCCTGCGGTGTGCAACAGAACTGGAACAGCGCACAACCGCCTGTAGGACTGAGCCCATGCGCAGTCAGCAGCGCCGCCAGACGTTCGCCATCGGCCAGCAACCGCTCACGTTGCACCTGCTGGCCGGCCATATCCTGCAATAACGCCGTGGCCACCACCCGGCTCGGCCCACTGATGGCCCAAGGGCCAAGCAACTCGGCCAGTTGCGTCAGCAGCTGCGGCTGCGCCAGGACAAAGCCCAGGCGAATGCCCGCCAAGCCGAAAAACTTGCCAAACGAACGCAGCACGATCAGCCCCGGCAACTCGCTGAACGCCGCCAGGCTGAAGGCGGGCGTGCAGTCGATAAAGGCTTCGTCCACCACCAGCCAGCCGCCTCGTTCGGCCAAACGCCGATGCCACTCCAGCAAACGCGCAGGTTCGACGCGGCGCCCGGTGGGGTTGTTCGGATTGACCAGCAACAAGACATCAATGCGCTCCAGCGCCCGTTCAATCGCTCCTTCGCTGAGCTCCAGCAGCCGATGGCCCTCGCGCTGCCAGGCCGCCGCATGCTCGGCATAAGCCGGCGAAACGATACCCACCGTGACGTTGCGCAGTAGACGCGGCAGCGCCTGGATCGCGGCTTGCGAACCGGCTACCGGCAGCAGATTGCTCACGCCGTAGTAATCGCGGGCGGCGATTTCCAGGCCGTCCTGCTGCTCGGGCAGACGTGCCCAGGCACTGGCAGGAATTGCCGGCAGCGGCCAACCGTAAGGCGCGATGCCGGTGGACAAATCCAGCCAATCCGCCAAAGCAATGCCATAACGCAGCGAGGCCGCGCGCAAGCGCCCGCCGTGCTCAAGCATAAGAATGTTCACGCATAAAAAGCCCCCCACAACAGCAGCAGCGCCAACCACAGCAACACACCGCCGTTGACCAAATTGAGTGCCCGTTCGATATCCCGCGCCTTGGGTTGCGGCCCCGCGCCCAGCTCAGGGCGTATATGCAGCTTGCCATGATATTCCGCCGCGCCGCCCAGGCTGACGCCCAGCGCCCCAGCGCCTGCCGCCATCACCGGGCCGGCATTGGGGCTGTCCCACAGCGGCGCCTGGGTACGCCAGCAGCGCAGCGCCAGCATGGTTTTACCGAGCAGCGCATAGGTCAAGGCGACCAGCCGCGCAGGTAGGTAATTGAGTGCATCGTCGATCTTCGCCGCGGCCCAGCCGAAGCGTTCAAAGCGTTCATTGCGATAGCCCCACATGGCGTCCAGGGTATTGCTCAGGCGGTAAAGCACCACGCCCGGCGCACCGGCAATAACAAACCAGAACAATGCAGCAAACACCGCATCGCTGCCGTTTTCCAACACCGACTCGCTGCCCGCGCGGGCCACCCCGGCGGCATCCAGCTGCGCGGTATTGCGGCTGACCATATAACCAACCCGCTCGCGCGCCAGGCGCAGATCGCCCAGGCGCAGCGCCTGGGCCACCGGCATGGCATGCTCGCCCAGGCTTTTCAGGCCAAGCGCGGCGTACAAGGCAAGGATTTCCACCGCCCAACCCAGCCCACTGATCTGACTCAGCAACCAGGCCAGCAGGGTCAGCGGCAATACCGCCAGGCACCAGGCGCTGACGCCATGGCTGCGCCAACCGCCGCCCGCCGGATTGAAGCGCTGCTCGATACGCTCAGCCATACGACCAAAGGCCACTAGCGGATGCCAGCCCTTGGACTCGCCAAAAATCGCATCCAGGGCGACCCCGGCGCAGGTGCTGAGAACCAGACTCATGGTGTGCCCCATTGATTTTCAAACAGCAACTCGCTGAGCGGTCGTGGCTCGGCCCAGCCTTGCTGAAGCAGCATCGGCGCCTCATAGAATTCTGTCACCGGTCCCAGGCACAGCACCGCCAACGGCTTGCTGCCGGCCGGCATGCCGAGCAAATCCGCCAGGGCCTGGGGCTCGAACAGCGACACCCAGCCCATACCCAAACCTTCGGCACGGGCAGCCAGCCAGAGGTTCTGAATCGCGCAGGCCAGGGACGCCAGGTCCATTTCCGGCAAGGTGCGCCGGCCAAACACATGGGCCTCACGGCCCTCCATCAGCGCCACCACCAGCAGCTCGGCGCAGTCGCGGATGCCCTCGACTTTCAGCCGCATAAACTCATCGCTGCGCTCGCCCAACGCCTCGGCAGTACGCGCGCGCTCCTCTTCCACCAGGGCGTGAATCGACTCACGCAGGGCCGCACGGGTGATGCGAATAAACCGCCAGGGCTGCATCAGCCCGACGCTAGGCGCCTGATGCGCGGCTTCGAGCAAGCGCGCAAGCAACTCGGGAGCCACCTCGCCGCCGCTGAAATGGCGCATATCGCGGCGCTCGGCGATGGCGCGATACACCGCCGCACGCTCCTCAATGCTAAAGGCCTGCTCGCTCATGCCGGCGCTCCGGGGCGAAACAGTGCGGCGGCGGCAGCCGGATCGGACGGCAGATAGAAGTGGATATAGGAGGCGGTCAGCCGACCCTGGCGATAGACCGCCTCACTGGTGCGCTTGTAGTTCGGGCACTCGCCACGGGTCAGCGGCTGCAGGTCACTGCTTAGCGCCGAGTAGTGGAAGCTATGGCCACGCAGCAGCCCTTCTGGCAGTTCCGCCTGCTGTAAGGCCATGGCGGTCAAGCGCGGTTGCAGGGTTGCCTCACCACTTAACAGACCGAGCATCTGCCCGCTGGCGCCCTGTTTGTCGGTCAGTTTGTCGAGCAGATAGAGCATGCCGCCGCACTCGGCATGAATCGGCTTGCCGGCTGCATGGTGCGCGCGAATCGACGCGGCCATGGGCTGGTTGGCCTCAAGCGTGGCCAAGTGCAGCTCCGGGTAGCCGCCAGGCAGATACAGGCTGTCGATATCGGGCAGTTGCTGATCGCTGAGCGGGGAAAAGAACGTCAATTCAGCGCCCAGTTCGCGCAGCAGATCGAGGTTGGCCTGGTAGAGAAAGGCAAAGGCGCTGTCACGCGCCACGCCAATCCGCACATTCTTGAGCAATGGTGCGGGCCTTACCTGCTCGGGCGCCGCGAAGCTGACTGGCGGCGGCAGGCTGGTATCGGCACTGACGGCCAAGGCATCGGCGGCGGCGTCCAGGCGCGCATCCAGATCAGCCAGTTCCCCCGCCTGCACCAGGCCCAGATGGCGGCTCGGCAAGCCGACTTCGGCGCTGCGCGGCAAGGCGCCGTACCAGCGGATCGAGGCCGGCAGCGCGTCGCGCAATATCTCGCCGTGCCGCGTGCTGCCAACCCGGTTGCCGAGCACCCCGGAGAACGGCAGATCAGGCTGAAAGGTCGCCAGACCATGAGCCATGGCGCCGAAGGTCTGCGCCATGGCCGAGCCGTCGATCACCGCCAGCACCGGCACTCCGAAATGCCGGGCCAGGTCGGCAGCCGAAGGCGTGCCATCGAACAGGCCCATCACCCCTTCGATCAGAATTAGATCGGCCTCACCCGCCGCCTCCCAGAGCAGACGACGGCTCTCAGCTTCACCGACCATCCACAGGTCGAGCTGATACACCGGCGCGCCGCTGGCGCGGGCAAGAATCATCGGATCGAGAAAGTCCGGCCCGCACTTAAACACCCGTACGCGCTTACCCTGGCGGGCATGTAAGCGTGCCAAGGCAGCAGTTACCGTAGTTTTACCCTGACCGGAGGCCGGTGCAGCGATCAATAACGCCGGGCATGAACGAGCGCTGGTCAAAACTCGACCCCCTTCTGCGCCTTAACCCCGGCCTTGAAGGCATGCTTGATCAGGCTCATCTCGGTCACGGTATCCGCCGCCTCAATCATCCCCGGCAGCGCACCGCGCCCTGTAACCACCACATGCTGCAGCAGCGGCCGTGCTTCGATATCGGCGAGCACCGCGTCGAGTTCCAAATAGCCGTATTTCAGGGCGATATTCAGCTCGTCGAGCACCACCAGGCCGATGCCTGGATCATTCAGCAGCTGCGCTGCAACCGCCCAGGCTTCGCGGGCTTTATCGATATCACGCTGGCGATCCTGAGTTTCCCAGGTAAAGCCCTCGCCCATTACGTGGTAGCTGACTTCATCGGGAAAGCGGCGGAAGAAGGTTTCTTCGCCGGTGCTGGCCGCACCCTTGATAAATTGCACCACGCCGACCTTGAGGCCGTGACCCAGGGCGCGGGCGACCATGCCAAAAGCGCTGCTGCTCTTGCCCTTGCCATTACCGCTGTGCACCAGCAACAAGCCGTATTCATCCTGGGCCTGGGCAATCTTTTCATCGATCAGGGCTTTCTTGCGGGCCATGCGCGCCTTGTGCCGGGCGTCACGTTCAATCGATTCGGTCATCGCATGCTCCACCGCCACAGGGCGATCTGGCTGGAAAAAGCACGCGGGGATAGGGACAGCGCGGGCCTGCGCATAGGGCAAACCACACGCCAGCCATCGCCCTCCGCAATGCCGTGGACTGCAACAGGCCGGTCTCCGGGCTTGTGAGCGAACCTAGCGGTTCTATGCCGCGCCTTCCCATGCTTGGGCACAGTGGCGATAGCGGCGTTTGACTCACTTACCGTTGCGGGGGCAGCGTCGGAATAGTTGGCGTAAATGCACAACGCACCGACTTCCCAGTTTCACCCCGCACACGCACAGCGTCGGGGGCACCTGTTACAAGGCGCGAAGGGTAGAGAGTTCGCGATTAAGCGTCAAACGAATGCGCGGCATGCAGCCGTGAATCAGGGACAGCTCAATGCCTGGGCATAAAGCCTGCGGGCTTGCTGGCCAGCCACTCGACAAAGGTACGCAGGCGTTCATCACTGAGCAGGCTGTCGCGGTTGTTGTAGGTCAGCGCCAGCTCCTTTTCGCTGAACAAGCGGTGGATCTGGTTGTGGCAGGCGCGGCAGACCCAGAGCGTGGCGCTGATGCGCTCGCTTTTGCCGAAGCGTTTCTGCACATAGACCTTGTTGTGCAGCGCCTTGGGGATCAGGTGATGGCGCGTCAGAGCAGCCGAGCGGGCGCAAAGTTCGCAGGCATCAGGTTGATCGGGCAGACGAATCGGTTCGGGCATACAGGCTCAGCGTTTACGGCACAGGCTCAGGCCGTCACCTAAAGGCAGTAGGGACAGGTCGATACGCGGATCATCCCGCAGCGCCAGGTTGAGCGCCTGAATGGCGCGGGTGTCGGCGCTTTCGGGGTGTTCCTCAAGCACACGGCCGCTCCACAGGGTGTTATCGAACAGGATCAGTCCACCCTGTCGCACCAGGCGCAGGGCATGTTCCAGATAGGCTGGGTAATTGGCCTTGTCGGCATCGATAAACAGCAGATCGATACTGCCAGCCAGGTCCTCAGCCTCCAGCGCCGCCAAGGTCTGTAGCGCAGGGGCCAGACGCTGTTCGATACGCGAGCTTAACCCGGCTTCACGCCAGTAACGCTCGGCCGTAGCGTTGTATTCGCCAGGGATATCGCAGCAGATCAGTCGAGCATCCTCGGGCATGGCCTGGGCCATGCAGATGGCGCTGTAGCCGGTAAAGGTGCCGACTTCAACGATCCGCCGCGCGCCAGTCAGCTGCACCAGCAAGGCCATAAACTGGCCCTGCTCGGGGGCAATCTGCCAACGCGCCGTACTCAGCTGCGCGGTTTCCTCACGCAGGCGCTTGAGCAGCGTCGTTTCACGCAGGGAGACATCCAGCAGGTATTGATACAGAGCGGAATCGAGATTGAGCGTTCGGTTGGTCATGCCTACTCCCTCTGCAAACCAAAGCTGTCAGAACCTGTTTACGGTCTCGCGAGCTAGAGCCAGACAAGGCGCTACGTAGTAACAGCCTCTGGCTGGTCAAAGCGCCGAGGAAGTGGACTGGGCTCGCACACGAGTTTACGAGCTGTAAATGAGCATTCCGAGGCTATTTTTAACGCCGGATGGCCGACGCGCAGCAGATCGTAGACAGGTTCTCAGGGGTTACGCGCCAACTCCGGGGTGAATACGCGCTTGGCATTCAGATAAGTGCGTTGCCAGTAAGTATTGCTCAGGCTATCCAGGCGCACAGTGCCGCCGCTGGAAGGCGCATGCACGAAACGGCCATCGCCAACATAGATGCCTGCATGGCTGACCTGGCTGCCGCCATTGGTGGCGAAGAACACCAGATCCCCACTTTGCAGACGGTCGCGGCCGACGGTTGGGGCGCGCATGCTGATCAGCTCGCGGGTCGAGCGCGGCAGACTGATACCCGCCGCATCGCGGTAGACATAGCCAATCAGACCACTGCAATCAAAGCCGCCATCCGGGGTATTGCCGCCGTAGCGATAGGGTGTGCCGACCAAGCCGAGAGCGCGAAATAGCACATCATCGGCATTGCCGTTAAAGCTGCCAATTGGCGCATGCACAACAGGTTGCGGGGTTGGCGTGGGGGCATGGCTGGCACAGGCGCTGAGCAGCGCGGCAAGCACAATCAAGCTGAGACGGGCGATAGCGGTCATGGACGAGCGATCCTGAGCCGGGATGCGCCCTACTCTGCCGGCTTGCACATCGTAGTGCAAGCTTTAGCTTTGCTTGGCAGGTTATTGAAAACTATCGAGATGCGCCTGGATTATCGATTAATCGCAGCGACCGAACTGATTCAGCCGCCACTCACAGGGCTCAAGGGTGGCGTACAACCGACTCGCTTGGAGCCAGCGCCAGGGCGCGCTTGGCCTCGATAAAGGTACGCGACCAGTAACGATCATCCAGGCTATCGACCCGCACGCCGCCGCTGCGGCTGCTGCTGGAGTGGATAAACTGGTTATCGCCCATGTAGATACCGGCATGGCTGACGCGGTTACGGCCATTGGTGCTGAAGAACAGCAGATCGCCCGGTTCCAAGTCATCACGCGACACCAGCGGTGCGTCGATATTGATCATGTCGCGGGACGAGCGTGGCAGTTGCATGCCCAGCTCTTCCTTGAACAGATAACCGATAAAGCCGCTGCAATCGAAGCCGGATTTCACCGAACTGCCGCCGTACCGATAACGGGTGCCCACCAGCGACAGGCCATGAGTCAGGATGCTGTCAGCCAGCTCTGGCAGTTTGTAGGATTTGTCTTCACTGAAGTCGCCCAGAGCCGCTTCTTTGGCTTGTTCGTCAAACTCGGCAAGGTCTGTCGAGGAGAACACTGCAGGCTGGGTTGCCAGCTGCGGCTGTGGGGCATGGTTGGCGCAGGCGGCCAGAACCAGGGAGAGTGCGATAGGCACGAGGGGTGCGAGGCGTTTGAGCATGGGC
>Ga0115550_1001773_pt1 | contig 15705 bp, 9 predicted proteins | sample COGITO_mtgs_1005_FD_87177 | JGI IMG/M metagenome (GOLD analysis project Ga0115550, IMG submission 87177) | Pelagic marine microbial communities from North Sea - COGITO_mtgs_100511 | ecosystem: Environmental > Aquatic > Marine > Epipelagic | place: Germany:Helgoland, sampling site Kabeltonne... | reverse complement strand
GATTTCAACCGAATTTCCAGAATACCGTTTCAATAGTCCGGGGGGGATTCGAGGAAGTTTTTCGTATATCATTGGCGACAAAGGGCTGATCAGTTTTGATTATTCTCAGAAAAATTTATCCAATGCTGTCTTTCATCCAGAAGATGATCAATACTTTCTTTCGCTTAACAAACAAATTGAAAATGCATTTGTCAGCAATCAATTGTTGCAAATTGGCGGAGAATATCGTCTAACACCTTTCCTAAGTTTACGAGCGGGTTATGTGTCTGAAACCGCTTCTCAAGCAGGCTTTGACAACAGCAGAACACAACTAAGTGCTGGTTTAGGCTATACCTTTGGGGCAAGCACCTTAGACTTTAGTCTACAGATGCAAAACTTTGCGAACGAACGCCCCTTGTTCAATCAAGGCTTAACGGATACTGTTCTTTTAGATCGCGAAAGACGCAACCTCAGAATTAGCTATCGCGTTAAATTATAATCCCCCTTATTCTCCTTCCGAATTCATGATGTTTTCTCTATCTTTGCAAGACATTTTTGTCTATGAAAATTGAAAAAACAACTTTAGCAGAAGACGATCGATACGGTGAAGACCATATTGGCGGAAGTGCCCAAACCCCTTTACGAGAGAATGCTTTTCTATTGTCAGACCAAGAGAAGATCGATATCATTCAAGAAAAGGTTGCAGAGATCCTACACACCTTAGGTATGGATCTTACGGATGACAGTCTTAAAGGCACCCCAAAACGGGTGGCCAAAATGTTTGTACAAGAAACCTTCAGTGGTTTACATCCTGACAACAAACCAAAGGCATCTACCTTTGACAACAAATACAAATACGGTGAAATATTGGTAGAGAAAAACATTACCCTCTACTCTACTTGCGAACACCATCTCCTTCCCATCGTCGGAAAAGCACATGTTGCCTATATCTCCAATGGAAGTGTTGTTGGTTTGTCAAAAATGAATCGTATTGTCCAATATTACGCTCAGCGTCCTCAGGTTCAGGAAAGGCTAACACTACAGATCGTTGAGGAGCTTCAAAAAGTACTGAACACTGAAGATGTTGCCTGTGTGATTGACGCCAAGCACTTGTGTGTGAACGCACGTGGAATTAGCGACATTACGAGCAGCACTGTAACGGCAGAATTTGGCGGAAAATTTAAAAACTTAGAAAAGAAACGTGAATTTCTTGATTATATAAAACTTGACACTGAATTTTAATGTCCTCTCTTTCGGTATACAATTCGCTTAGCGGTAAAAAAGAAGTTTTTACACCTATTACCAAAGACTATGTAGGGATGTATGTATGTGGTCCCACAGTATACAGTAATGTTCATCTTGGGAATTGCCGTACATTCATGTCGTTTGATCTTATTTTTCGTTATTTAAAACACCTGGGGTACAAAGTACGCTATGTGCGTAATATTACCGATGCAGGACATTTAGAAAACGATGCTGATGAAGGAGAAGATCGCATTGCTAAAAAAGCACGGATCGAAAAAGTAGAACCCATGGAGGTTGTACAACGCTATACCGTTGACTTTCATCAAACACTCGAAAAGTTCAATAATCTCCCACCGAGCATTGAACCCACTGCCACAGGACATATCATTGAACAAATTGAAATCATCAAAGGAATTATTGAGGCTGGCTTTGCCTACGAAATCAACGGTTCTGTCTATTTTGATGTCATCAAATTCAATGAAGTAGAAGAATACGGAAAATTAAGTGGGCGCAAAATTGAAGACTTAATCCACAATACACGCTCTTTGGATGGGCAAAGTGACAAGAAAAATCCACAGGATTTCGCCCTTTGGAAAAAGGCAGAACCTCAGCACATAATGCGTTGGCCTTCTCCATGGAGCGATGGTTTTCCCGGATGGCACTTGGAATGTACTGCCATGAGCACCAAGTATCTTGGAGAGCAATTTGACATACACGGTGGTGGAATGGATTTAAAATTCCCACATCATGAATGTGAGATTGCCCAAGCCGAAGCAATCAATAAAAAATCTCCTGTAAACTATTGGCTACATGCCAATATGCTTACTTTGAATGGAAAGAAAATGGCCAAGTCTACTGGCAATAACATCTTACCAGAAGAAATGTTTAGTGGAGAAAACACCATTTTTTCCAAACCCTTTTCACCAGCAGTTACTCGTTTTTTCTTACTTCAAGCCCATTATCGCAGTATTGTCGATTTGAGTGAAGAAGCTTTACTAGCCTCAGAGAAAGGTTTTCAACGTTTGACCGAAGGAATGGAGGTATTGAAAAAACTTGAAGGTCAGTCTACTAGTACAGGCTTCGACATCGTTGCCTGGGAGAAAAAATGTTATGCGGCAATGAATGATGACTTTAATAGTCCGCTTTTAATTGCCCAATTGTTTGATGCGGTAAAATTCATCAATGCAGTAGACAACCAAATTGAAACGATCTCCACTGCCGATCTACGTCAGCTGCAGAATATGATGACTGTTTTTATTAAAGATGTTTTAGGACTCGTTTTGCACCAAGAAGATACCAACAGTAAAATCAATACAGCTTTAGAGGGAACCGTGAACCTTTTGATCGATATTCGAAAGAAAGCCAGAGACAATAAAGATTTTGCTACTTCAGACGCTATACGCGATCAATTAATTGCCTTAGGAATTCAACTTAAAGATGGAAAAGACGGGACAACCTTTTCTGTTTAGCCCATGAAAAATCCAATACAATCCATCTTCATCCTCCTCATTAGAGGCTATCAGCGTTTTATTTCACCACTATTACCTCCCACTTGTCGCTTTACCCCAAGCTGCTCGCACTATGGTATAGATGCCCTGAAAAAACACGGTGTTTTCAAAGGGAGTTGGCTAACAATTAACAGAATTCTCCGCTGTAATCCTTGGGCTAAAGGTGGATATGATCCAGTGCCCTAACAACTTCCTATTCTAAAATAATTTCGATACTTTTATACAAAACCTAATCGCATGTTCTTACTTAAAATTCAATGGGAGCCAAGTACAACTCTTTTCAAACTAGGGAGCTTTGGTGTTCATTATTACAGCCTAATGTTTGTGATCGCTTTTCTTCTTGGTCTACGCATTTTAAAAAAAATGTATGAAGAAGAAAAGGTCTCTACCGAAACGCTTGAGAATCTTTTGTTTTATGTTGTCATCTCTACCCTCCTCGGCGCACGTCTTGGTCATGTTTTTTTCTACGACTGGGCCTATTATCAAAATCACTTACTAGAAATACTTTTACCGATCGCAAGTACTGCAGACGGTGGCTACTCCTTTGTCGGTTTTAGAGGTTTGGCGAGTCACGGAGCTGCTATTGGTATCTTATTGGGGGTAATCGTATACCAACGCACTTATCCCTACAAACCATTGTTATGGATCTTGGATCGAATGATTATTCCATTAACCCTTGGGGCAGGTTTTGTTCGCATAGGTAATTTCTTTAACTCAGAAATTGTGGGAAATTATACAGGAAATAATTTTGGTGTGGTGTTTGTCAACAGAGGAGAAATATTACCGCGGCATCCTGCGCAATTATATGAAGCAATAGCCTACATATTATTGTTTTTCTTTCTGCGTTATCTCTACCAAAAAGGGATCAAACGTCAAGATGGGTTTATTTTGGGTGTCTTCATGGCTGTTTTATTCAGCATTCGTTTTTTGGTTGAATTTGTTAAAGAAAGTCAAGGAGGCTTTGAAACTGCCTTGCCTGCTCTCTCAACTGGACAATGGTTGAGTATTCCCCTCATTATTGCTGGGCTTATTCTGATGTTTGCGACCAAAAAAATAAAAGAAGCCTAAGATGGAACCTTCCTTAGAACAATGGCAATATCCTATTGGACGCTATCAGGCCAAAGAACTATTTTCTGCTGAAGAAGTTCAAACAGCCATAGAAGTACTAAAAGAGTTTCCAAAAAAGCTATCCGCTGTTCTTTCTCTCTGTAGTGAAGCTGACCTCAATAGTCATTATCGCCCAGGGGGCTGGAAAATAAGTCAATTGATACATCATATTGCCGATTCGCATATGCATTCTTATCTGCGTTGCAAATTTGCTTATTTGGAAGATACTCCAACCATAATGAACTACCAGGAGAAAGATTGGGCAGAAAAAAGCCCAGAAGTCTTATCTCAGGATATTGAGGCAAGTGTAAAGATAATTGAGGGTGTTCACCAACGTTGGACGGATTTTTTTGCTCTGCTGGAACCAGATGATTTCGCTAAAACCTATGTACACCCTGAACGAACTGCGCATTTTTCCCTGTCAGAAGTTGTTTGTTTCTACGCTTGGCATGCCCAACACCACCTCGCACATATTGTGAATTACATGCAACTTAAAGCATAAAAAAATCCCGGTTATACCGGGATTTTTTATTTATAGTATGATAATCAAAATGATTAGTTACTTTCTTCTTTTTTATTTTGCGTGTCAAACATAACTGGTGTCGCAATGAATACAGAAGAATACGTTCCTACCAAGACCCCAACAATCAGCGCAAACATAAAGCCTCGAATAGATTCTCCTCCAAAGATAAAGATGGCTAACAATACCAACAAGGTCGTTAATGAGGTATTTAGGGTTCTACTAAGTGTAGAGTTCAATGCTCCATTTACTTTATCGCTAAGGGTCCATTTTGGATGATCGTTGGTGTATTCACGAATACGGTCAAACACAACTACGGTATCGTTCAAGGAATATCCAATTACGGTGAGGATAGCCGCAATAAATGCTTGATTAATCTCCATATTAAAAGGCATAAAGCTATAGGTCAAGGAAAAAATCCCCAAAACGATCAATACATCGTGGAATACTGCTGCAACTGCACCCAATGAGAACTGCCATTTACGGAAGCGCAACAAGATGTATAAGAACACAACAATCAATGAACCAATGACCGCCAAATAAGAGTTCTTCTTGATATCATCTGCAATGGTAGGTCCTACTTTAATCGAAGACATGATTCCTACGGTTTTGTCTTCAGCACCATTAACAAAGGCATCAAAAGTGACATCATCGGTTAAGAAGGATTGGAGAGAAGCGTATAGTTTGGTGTAGATTTCTTGGTCAATCGACGACCCTTCTTCTTCAATTTTATATTTGGTTGTAATTTTCAATTGGTTATCGTCACCATAGGTTTTGGCTTCGGCACTACCAAAAGTTTCGATAAGACTTGCTTCTACCTCTGTTGGGTTCATAACTTGATCGAAACGAACAGTGTAAGAACGTCCTCCAACAAAGTCAACTCCTTGATTTAAACCATTGATGGACAATGAAGCTAGACTCAGTACAACTAATATCCCCGAAATTATATAAGCAACTTTTCGTTTTTGGAGAAAGCTGATCTTCATATCAGTAAATAAAGCTGCAGTAGCCGATGTCGAAAAGCTGATTTTCTTCCCTTTAAACAAACGTCCGTCTACAAACAAACGTGTTATGAAAATTGCCGTAAATAATGATGTACCAATACCAATCAATAAGGTAGTGGCAAATCCTTTGATTGGTCCTGTACCAAAGATGAATAAAATCAAGGCAGTTAATCCTGTTGTGATGTTGGCATCTAAAATAGAAGAGAGGGCGTTATTAAATCCATCTGCTACAGATTTTAATGCTCCTTTTCCTTTGCGTAATTCTTCGCGAATTCGTTCAAAAATAAGCACGTTAGCATCTACCGAAATACCAATGGTCAATACTATACCGGCAATTCCAGGTAGGGTTAAAACTGCTCCAAGGCCAGCTAAAATTCCGAAAATCAAAAGGATATTCAAGGCTAAGGCAATATCAGCATAGATCCCTGATGATCCGTAATAGAAAATCATCCAAAGCAATACAATAATTAAAGCGATACCGAAAGAATAGATACCACTTTGAATGGCTTCTTTTCCAAGAGATGGTCCAACAATTTCAGATTGAATGATTTCTGCAGAAGCAGGCAATTTACCAGCGCGTAAAACATTTGCTAAGTCAATGGCTTCGTTTAGGGTGAAAGTCCCTGTAATTTCAGAACGTCCTCCAGCAATAGCACCATTGTTGACACCAGGAGCAGAATAAACCACATCATCGAGCACAATGGAAATATTACTTCCTTCTTTGAAGGCTTTCCCCGTCATGTTTTCCCATATACGGGCACCTTTTGAATCCATTTGCATGGATACTGCAGGCTGACCAAGTTGACTATAGGTTTGAACAGCATCAACAATTACTCCACCACTCAAAGGAGGAATCCCATCGCGGTTGGATTTAATCAGGTATAAATCTACTAGGTCAGCATTAGGGTCTGGTTTTCCCCATGCAAAATCAACATAGCGTAAATTTTGTGGAAGTAAGCGTCGAACTTCAGGAAGATCTAGATACGCTTTCACTACATCCATGTCCTTTTTAGAGAATTGCGCTAAAACAGGCCCACCTTGGTATCCATAGCCACGAATCAAATCTAAAATAGGATTAGCCGTAGAAGGAGTGATAGAATCTTGTGCTTCTACGTCTGCTAATAAATCGTCGATGACAGAAGAATCAGAATCAGTGGCTGTTTCTTTTGGTTTAGCCGCTTCGATTTCTCTAACCAATTCATTGGCTTGGGAGAGAAAACTAAAAAACTGATCGTTTTTAAAGGTTTCCCAAAACTCTAATTGTGCCGTACTTTGTAAGAGGTTTTTGACACGTTCAACATCTCTTGCTCCCGGAAGCTCAACAAGAATTCTTCCTGAAGTTCCTAAACGCTGAATGTTTGGTTGAGTAACCCCAAACTTATCGATACGCTTACGAAGTACTTCAAATGCAGAGATGATGGATTCATCAATTTTACGACGGATGATTGGACGAACTTGTTCGTCACTCATTTCAAAGTTAATTTGATCGCTTAATGTTCTGTTGGCAAAAATATCTGGATCAGCGAGCTTAGTGGTTCCTTTTATGTCTTCAAAGGCAGCAAAGAAAGACTCCACATAGGGATCGTCTGTATTTTTTTGCAATAGATCAGCTCCGTCAAGTGCTTTGTTGAAGATTGGGTTTTTGGTGTTGTCGGCCAATCCTTTCAAGATATCGCGAACAGAAATTTGAAGAATAACGTTTATTCCTCCTTTTAAATCCAGTCCTTTATTCAACTCTTTCCCCTTGGCATCGTTGTAGGAAGTAAATCCATAAAGCGATTGAGATCCAATAGAATCAAGATATTCTGCTTCTGCATTTTCACGTAGTGCGATGAAATCTGCTTGATCTTCTCCAATTTTAGCTACAGCATATGATTTTGCTTTAGCTTCTTGGTTACTTGCGATAAAAGTGAAAGAAAGTTGATAAATACTAACGATTCCAAAAAGGAAAGCGAATAGTTTTATGAGTCCATTATTTTGCATGCTAATAATTTTAAGCGTTTTAAAGGCTCGCAAATATAAAGTTTACCGCCGCATTTAGCAACTTTATACGCGAATTCAAATAAAAAAACCGCCAAATAGCGGTTCTTTTTAAATGTTTATTGTGAAATTGACCCTAAAGCATCGTTCATTGTACGCACAGCTTGGGCACTTTTGGTAAATTTTTCTTGTTCAGCAGCATCCAATTGTACATCGACTATAGATTCGACACCCTCTTTACCAATGATACATGGAACACCAATACAAATATCTTCTTGGCCATATTCTCCTTCAAGATAAACGGAACAGGGAATCATTCGTTTTTGGTCGTTAATGATACTATCGACAAGATAGGCAACCGATGCTCCCGGGGCATACCAGGCAGATGTACCCAATAATTTGGTCAGTGTTGCTCCTCCAACCATTGTTGCAGCAGCTACTTCTTCCATGGCTTCTTTGGTTAGGCGCTGGCTAACGGGAGTTCCATTATAACTCGCCAAACGAGTCAAAGGTATCATGGTGGTATCGCCGTGACCACCAATAACCATTCCTTGGATATCGTTGGCTGGTTTGTTTAAGGCTTTCGATAAATAGGTTTTGAAACGTGAGCTGTCTAATGCTCCACCCATTCCTATGATCCTATTCTTGGGAAGACCCGTTGCTTTCAAAGCTAAATAGGTCATGGTATCCATTGGATTGGATACAACGACAATGATTGCTTCCGGAGAATGAGCTAGAATACTTTCAGCCACAGATTGAACGATTCCTGCATTTATACCAATTAATTCTTCACGCGTCATGCCTGGTTTCCTTGGAATACCAGAAGTAATGACAACCACATTACTTTTTGCTGTCGCAGAATAATCATTGGTCACTCCAGTAATACGCGTGTTGAATCCAAGGGTTGTTGCTGTTTGCGTTAAATCAAGTGCTTTTCCTTCAGCAAAACCTTCTTTGATATCAAGTAAAACGACTTCGCTTGCAATACGTTTGATTGCAATGTATTCTGCACATGAGGCTCCAACATTTCCAGCCCCTACAATGGTTACTTTCATTTTATTCTGTTTAATAATTAGTTTGCGAGGCAAATTTACGCATCAATATTTGCATAGACGGCATTGCGTTCAATAAAATCACGACGTGGAGGAACCTCGTCTCCCATTAACATTGAGAAGATACGATCGGCTTCACTCCCACTGTCGATGGCTACTTGACGCAGGGTTCTGAATTCAGGATTCATGGTTGTATCCCACAACTGGCTGGCATTCATCTCTCCCAGTCCCTTATAGCGTTGAATACTTGCTCCTTGACCATATTGTTGCATCAATCTGTCGCGTTGATCGTCGTTCCAAGCATATTCCTTCTTGGTTCCTTTTTTCACCAAATACAGAGGTGGAGTTGCGATATACACATATCCAGACTCTACCAACTCACGCATATATCGGAAAAAGAAGGTGAGAATCAAGGTAGAAATGTGACTACCATCTACATCGGCATCACACATGATGACTACTTTATGGTAACGCAATTTTTCTAAGTTGAGGGCCTTACTATCTTCTTCTGTTCCAATGGTAACCCCTAGTGCTGTATAAATATTGCGGATTTCTTCATTTTCAAACACCTTGTGTTGCATGGCTTTTTCTACGTTGAGGATTTTACCTCTCAAGGGTAAAATTGCCTGAAATTTTCGATCACGTCCTTGTTTTGCTGTACCTCCGGCCGAATCTCCCTCAACAAGAAATACTTCGCAACGGGCGGGGTCTTGTTCAGAACAGTCGGAAAGTTTTCCTGGCAAACCACCTCCACTCATGACCGTTTTACGCTGAACCATTTCTCGTGCCTTTCGGGCTGCATGTCTTGCTTGAGCAGCTAGGATAACCTTTTGAACAATCGTTTTAGCGTCATTGGGGTTTTCCTCCAAATAGTTTTCTAACATTTCCGAAACCGCTTGCGATACTGCAGCTGTTACTTCTCTATTCCCTAGTTTTGTTTTGGTTTGTCCTTCAAACTGTGGTTCGGCTACTTTGACCGAGATGATGGCTGTAAGCCCCTCACGAAAGTCATCTCCACTGATTTCAAATTTTAATTTGTCCAACAAACCAGAACCATCTGCATATTTTTTCAAGGTAGAGGTCAATCCTCTTCTAAAACCAGAAAGATGTGTCCCCCCCTCGTGGGTATTGATATTGTTGACATAGGAATGTAAATTCTCAGAAAAAGAAGTGTTGTAGACCATGGCTACCTCAACAGGAATGCCATTCTTTTCTCCTTCGATGGAAATCACATCTTTGATGATTGCCTCTCTTGTTTCATCTAGGAAGGTGATAAATTCTTTCAATCCTTCTTTGGAATGAAAGGTTTCTTTGATCGTTTCTCCATTCTCGTCGGTACGTCTAAGGTCTATCATATGAATGGTTATTCCCTTATTTAGATAGGAAAGTTCACGCATACGACCTGCTAGGGTATCGTAGTTGTATTCTAATGTTTGCTGGAAAATTTGTGGATCGGGTTTAAAGGTAACCGTTGTCCCTTTTTTATCGGTCGTTCCTGCTTCACGAACTGAATAGACAGGTTTACCTCGTTCGTATTCCTGTTCCCAAATTTTTCCATCGAGAAAAACTGTTGCTTTAAGGGATTCTGAGAGTGCGTTAACACAAGAAACACCCACACCATGCAAACCACCAGAAACTTTATAGGAGTCTTTGTCAAACTTCCCTCCTGCTCCAATCTTGGTCATCACGACCTCCAGAGCAGAAACGCCTTCTTTTTTATGGATGCCGACAGGAATTCCCCGGCCATTATCTTCCGTTGTAATGGAGTTATCTTCGTTAATGGTCACAGTAATGGCATCACAGTGACCCGCTAAGGCTTCATCGATGGAATTATCAACAACTTCGTAGACCAAATGGTGTAATCCTCTTGTGCCTATATCACCAATATACATTGAAGGTCGCATGCGCACATGTTCCATTCCTTCAAGTGCCTGAATACTATCCGCAGAATACTGTGGACTTTGTGGTGTTTCACTCATAATTTATTTTGGTTTTTAACGTCAAAAACTGACTTAACTCAAATATACTGCATTTAGCCCTCAAAAGCCTATAAATACAAGGCTCAATCCGTTTAAGTTATCAACATTTCATGTGAATAAAAGCACTATAAATTAGGGGTAGTTGAAAAATAATTTTTTTGTCAATAAAAACTCTTATTTTACTCTTTAAAGTAATGAAAAACAGTTAATTAAGATTAATAAAAAAAACAGAAGAACAGCTTTTACACTTTTACAGACAGCTCCTAATTTTACGCGATCAAAAAACCTATTCTTGATAGGCATCATCGTGGACTTTTGCAACTGCTCTTCCGCTGGGATCGTTCATGTTTTTAAAGGCCTCATCCCACTCCAAAGCAACGGGAGTACTGCAGGCAACCGAGGGTACTGAGGGAACGCACAATGCCGCAGTTTCACTTGGGAAATGCTCCTCAAAAATACTACGGTAATAAAATTCTTCTTTGTTTTGTGGCGTTTGAGCAGGAAAACGGAAATGCGCATTCGCCATTTGCTCATCGGTTACAGCCTCATTCACCATCTCTTTGAGGGTATCTATCCAATCATAGCCAACACCGTCGGAGAACTGCTCCTTTTGACGCCAAGCGACACTTTCAGGGAGATACTTTTCGAAGGCTTTGCGAATCACCCATTTCTCCATGCGCTCTTTGTTGATCATTTTATCTTCCGGATTGATGCGCATGGCCACATCCATAAACTCTTTGTCTAGGAAAGGAACACGCCCTTCAATTCCCCACGCAGCAAGCGATTTATTTGCACGCAAACAATCGTATTGGTGTAGTTTATCTAATTTACGGACGGTTTCTTCGTGAAAATCTTTGGCCGTTGGCGCTTTATGAAAATATAAATAGCCCCCAAACAACTCATCGGCACCTTCTCCAGAGAGCACCATTTTTATCCCCAGCGCTTTAATAGCTCTTGCCATGAGGTACATGGGCGTTGAAGCGCGAATGGTGGTTATATCATAGGTTTCTAGATGATATACAACATCACGAATAGCGTCCAAACCTTCTTGGATGGTGAATTTAATTTCGTGGTGCACTGTCCCAATATGATCTGCCACCTTTTGTGCCGCAGCCAAGTCGGGGGAACCTTCTAGACCAACAGCAAAGGAATGTAATTGGGGCCACCATGCAGCCTGTTCATCGTCAGACTCAACACGTTTGGCGGCATATAGTTTTGCCAAAGCTGAGGTAACCGAGGAATCTAATCCACCCGATAGCAATACCCCGTAGGGAACATCACTCATCAATTGACGTCGCACTGCAGCCGACAAGGCATCGTGAAGTTCGTCTATACTGGTTGTATTTTCTTTGACTGCATCGTATTCCATCCAGTCGCGGGTATACCATTGCACAGGTGCCTCATCTGAACTCAAGTAGTAATGTCCAGGAGGAAACAATTCAATTTTGGTACATACACCTTCCAAGGCTTTTAACTCTGAAGCTACATAAAATGTTCCGTCTGCATCCCATCCCATGTAGAGTGGAATGATTCCCATATGGTCCCTTGCTATAAAATAGGTGTCTTCTAGGGTGTCGTAAATGGCAAAACCAAAGATGCCATTCAGTTCATCCATAAAAGCTGCTCCTTTTTCTTGATAAAGCGCTAAAATAACTTCACAATCTGATTGGGTTGCAAAGCTGTACTTACCACCCAATTGGTTGCGCAATTCTTTGTGGTTGTATATTTCTCCATTGGCGGCTAACACATAGCGCCCATCTTCACTAAAAAGGGGTTGATTTCCCGAGGTAGGATCAACAATGGCCAAACGTTCGTGGCCAAGAATTGCGTTTTCATTAGAAAATATCCCACTCCAATCTGGACCGCGATGACGAACACGTTTGGCCATTTCCAATACTTGAGGACGCAAATCTTCAGCTGTTTGCTTTAAATCAAAGGCACATACAATACCACACATAGTTTAAAATTTTAACAAATCTACGTGCAAAAAAATATTTTAAAGAACAGTTAGCTGTTTATGATTAATAATTTAAATCAAAAAAAAGCTTTATGCCTATAAATCTATAGTAATGATTATAAAAAAGCGTTGAAAATAAATAAAATTAAGTTTATTGCTTACGTTGATAAACCATTTCACCGCCTAAAAAAGTCGCCAAAACTTCAGTAGCCAATATTTCGGAATCATTGAGCACCATTATGTCATTGGTAAGTAAAACAAAATCGGCTACTTTTCCAACTTCAATGCTCCCTTTTTCATCTTCTTCAAAATTTGCATGGGCCGCCCATTTCGTCATTCCTTTCAAGGCTTCAGAACGGGAAAGGGCGTTATCCATTTGATAACCACCTGCAGGGTTTCCATTCAAATCTTTTCTGACCACAGCAGCGTAATATGTATGAATTGGATTTACGCGCTCAACAGGAAAGTCCGTTCCCAATGCGATTCTGCCCGACCAATCAAGAAGTTCCTTGTATGTATAGGCGTTTGCCACTCGTTTCTCTCCCAGGCGTTCGTCTGCCCATTCCATATCACTGGTAGCATGGGTGGGTTGTACTGAGGGTAAAATTTTTGAACCAAACTTCTGAAGATCGACCTTATCCACCACTTGGGCATGTTCGATTCTCCATCGAGGATCTGGACTTATGCTCAGCGCTTTTTTATAGGCGTTTAACACAACTTCATTGGCCGCATCGCCAATGGCATGGGTATTCATTTGAAATCCTTTTTTTGCTAAAATATATGCAAGCTCTTCTATTTTTTCAGGTGAGGTGATGAATAAGCCTTTGTTTTTCTTTTCATCCGTATAGGGCTTTTTTAGGGCAGCACCTCTGCTTCCCAAGGCTCCATCTGCATAGACTTTCACAGAACGAATGGTGAGTCGATCGGTTTGAGTAATTCCTTTGTCCAAGTAGTAGGCTAAATTTTCTGGGGTGTTGGAGATCATTCCATACACACGTATTTTTAATTTATTTACACGCTGTAAGCTGTCTATCAATTCCAGTTGTGCTCTATTTAGCCCTGCGTCGTCTACCGTTGTTAGACCATTTGCAAAGGCAATTTTTTCAGCTTTTTGCAAAGCGATGATCTGCTCTTCTCGAGAGGGTTCAGGTAAAATTGCATAGGCCAAATCCGATGCCTTATCGATTAAAATTCCCGTTGGCTCATTGTTGGCTATGATTACTTCTCCCCCTTCTACTTTGGTGTCCTTGGTTATTTTTGCAGCAGTAAGAACATTGCTATTTACATAGGCGGCATGTCCATCTATACGTTCTAAAACAACTAATTTATCTGGGAAAGCCTTGTCTAGTATTTCTTTGGAAGGGAATTCTTTTAGCTCCCAAAGATTTTGGTCCCAACCGCGACCCATCAAAACCTTAGCCTCTGAGGTTGAGGCAAATGCTTTTAAACGGGCAATGACCTCCTCCACACTTTTTGCTCCTCTAAGATCAACATGCTCTTGGGCTAATCCCAATTGATAAAAATGACAATGCGCGTCAATCAATCCAGGATAAACGGGTATTCCCTTAAGGTCCAACTTCGCCACAGCACTGTATTTCTCGAGTAAATCTTCATTTCCAACGGCAATAAACTTTCCGTCCTTTACCACCAATGTAGAGGCAAGCTCGAATGAATCGTTAACTGTATATATTCTGGCATTGTGAATGATTAGGTCAGCATTATGGTTTGTACAAGAGGTCGCCCCAATCAAAAGGAGCAGCATGGCTTTAAAAATACTTTTCATTTTTTGGATTTTGAATTACAAAAATAACATAAACCTTGTCAATTCAATCAAAAAGCGAGATCAAAATTATACCTTAGTCCAAGTAAAAACTGTGTGCCAAATACAGGGTAATTACTCCATTGCAATGTGGTTTGATTGGTGAGGTTCTTCCCTTTTAAGAATATCCCCCAGCGTTCACTAAAGGTATAATTCGCACTAAGATCTATTTGAGTAAAAGCATTGAGGTCCTCTATAATTACTGGCGCATTTTGAATATCTTGTCCAATGAACGAATTATCTCTGTAGGAATTTTTGCGTTCCCCCATATGTTTTACTAGCCATTGAAAGTTGATTTTCTGTCCTACTTTTAGGGTACCATTAAACGCTAAGGAAATTTGGGGTAGGTTAAAGGCAGTCATCGCTTCAAGTCTGGTTTGGTCTGTTTCCTCATCAAAGGAATAATCGGCATAACTTGCTTTTAGCTGCATTCGTCCACCGTTTTTAAAGGCAGCAGATAGTTGGGCAGTGACCCCTATTGTTGTAATGGCGGCATATTCTACTTCAAAGCTATTTCCAAGGCGGTAGGCAATAATATTTTGTCTATCAATGTCTTGGCCAAAGTTTCTATACAAAGGCCTCTGCTTGTTTTGTTGATAGTCTAAATTCCATTGGAATTCCCAGCCCGTAAAGAATTTTGAACGCGTCCCCAGTTGGACCATAAGCGGAATGAATGAACTCTGTAAATCTATTGCTGGAGCTACATAGGGGTTTTCGTGTGAAAAAGAACGGAAACTATTTAAGGTCAAATCTCCATCGACCTTTAGGAAGGGAGCAAAACTCCCCTTCTCTGGCAAATATGACAGTGCCAATTGAGGATAGACAAAAAGATTGTTTTGGGTAAATTCATCGCCAAGTCCGTAAACAGCTGTGGCACCTATTTTAAACTTAAACTTCCCGCGAATTTTACTGGCAAAGAGAGAAAGACTTCCTTTTCCTACCGAATAATCGATTGGCAAACGACTGTAATAAGCTTCAGAAAACTGGGTGTTTAGGTAGTTAAATTCAGGCAATAAGGTCAATGCCACTCCACCGAAAACCGTTTGGATTTTAGCAGAAAAATCCAGTTCAGCTTCAGCCGTTTTAAAAGCATCTGTGCTTAAATAAGTATTCAACTTTAAGGCTTTGACCCATGGTTCATACCATTGCCAGTTGGAGGTCAAAGAAAAGTAGTTAAGGTTTTGTTTTGGATCGAGGTTTTGCAGGATAAAGGCATCGTCTATGGGCGCACGTAAACCGTAAAAGGATTGCTGATGCTGGCGGTAATTAAGCTGTGAAAAATTGTTTCGTTTGCTGGTCGCGTACTGATGAGAGACATTGAGCAAAAGATTTGATTGTTTGGAATCCAACTGAACATCTTCAAGGTTTCTTAAGAAACCATTGTAATTCACCAACCAATCGATTTTTTGACGTCGATCAATGGAATAATTACTGCTGTAATCGAATAGCAATTGATTTAAGTTCCCAAAAGCAATGGCTGCTCGCGAATTAAACTGAGGTTTCTTTTTCTTGGGTTGTAGTTTTCGTGCACTTCCTTTTGAAGGGACGAAGGTAG
>Ga0115550_1001763_pt1 | contig 15724 bp, 15 predicted proteins | sample COGITO_mtgs_1005_FD_87177 | JGI IMG/M metagenome (GOLD analysis project Ga0115550, IMG submission 87177) | Pelagic marine microbial communities from North Sea - COGITO_mtgs_100511 | ecosystem: Environmental > Aquatic > Marine > Epipelagic | place: Germany:Helgoland, sampling site Kabeltonne... | reverse complement strand
ATGACCTGGGCCTGATAACCCACCTTTTGAATGACGAAGAGGCCGAAGTCCCACACTTCCGGGGTCTGCTGACCAATTCCATAGGCGTTCATCAGCTGCGGCGAGACCAGGGTGATACCCAGCACAATACCGAGGATCTCGGAGCCGCCCATCTTCTTCACCGCAGACCAGCAGACGCCAACCGGCAGGAAGTGGAAGATGGCCTCACCCAGCAGCCAGAGGAAGGCGTGGACCTGAGCCCAAAACTGGCTGATCTCGACCAGGGTGTGGGTCCCGTCGTCGAACATCTTGATGTCGCCGATGACATTGCGAAAACCCAGGATCAAACCGCCTGTGATGATGGCGGGCAGCAAGGGCACGAAGATCTCCGCCAGGTGGGAGATGCCTCTCTCCAGCGGATTCATGTTCTGACGGGCAGCCAGCTTGGCGGCATCCTTGCTGCCACCGCTGACACCAATCTCCTCGGTGAGCGCCTTGTACCAGTCATCCACCTCGTTGCCGATCACCACCTGGAACTGGCCGGCGTTGGTGAAGCAACCCTTTACCGCCGGTATGGTCTCGATGGCCTTGCTGTCTGCTTTCGCCGGATCGTTCAGGACGAAGCGCAATCGGGTCAAGCAGTGGCTGACGGTGGCGATGTTCTCCTTGCCGCCGATCTTGTCGATCAGGGTGGCAAGCTGCTGTGCGTTGATCTTGGACATGAGTCTTCCCTCTGTGACTCCATTGATATTGGTCTGCCTCGCCCTTTTGGGCCAGTCTGTCGGCCGGAGCGTTTTTGGTATCGTTCCCATTAAGCATGCAGGTAATTTGGTCAGACCGAAATGGGAACGTTCCCATTTCGTGGTCAACATCACAGAAAGCGCGTTTTTTGTTCAGGGCTAAGTGATGGTGCTCACAGTGTGTGGCAGGGTGCTATGGTCGCCAGCGGGCAACGGCCCTGCTCAATCTGGCCGAGCAGCTGACGGGCAGCCTGCTCCCCTGCCCTTTTGTAGCCAAGATCCAGGCTAAGGGCATTGGGAAAGAGGAAACTAAGCATGGGGTTGTTGCCAAGGCCGGTCACCAGCACTTCGCTACGCCCTTGTTCTTGCAAGTATTTTGCTGCACCTATGGCGAGGGTGTCACTGGCGCAGACCAGCGCCTGGGTGGTGGGGGTAAGCAAGTCGGCAGCCAGCCGGTAGCCACTCTGCAGACTGAGATCGCCGAGGGCACTGCGAGGTTCCAGCCTCTGTTCCCGGCAGTGCGCCAGATAAGCATCGAGCCGGCGCTGACCCGTGGTGAGATCAGAGGTATCGACCCCGAGATAAGCGATGTCGCTTAGCCCCCTGATGGCCAGCTCTGCCAGCATGGTGCGCACAGCCCCCCCATCGTCGAAACAGACAGAGGAGAAACCAGGATATTCGCGCGCCACCAGCACCAGTTTGTCCTTGAGCGTGGCCATGGCCGCATAGTCCAGATCGTTGAAGGCAAACAGGATAATGCCATCCACCCCGCGCCGCTCCAGCACAGCCAGATGCTCCTGCACCTTGGCGGGGGAAAACTTGCTCTCCATCAGCACGGCGTCATAACCACGCTGATAGAGGGTTTCCAGCATGCCGCGCACCGCCTGATTCTCCGAGCTGGAATCGAGCCGCGAGACGATGATCCCCACTACCTGCTGGCTCTGGCTGCGCATAGCCCGGGCCGACTTGCTCGGCACGAAGCCGTGCTCGGCGATGACCTGCTCCACCCGCTCGCGGGTCGCCTGCTTCACCTTGGGATCCTGGTTGAGCACCCGGGAGACGGTCGACTTGCCGACACCCGAGAGGCGGGCGATATCGAGGATGGTCAGTTTCTTGTCCATGAATTGGCTCACAGGGGGATCGGCGGTGGAATTGCCCACATTGTTGTGATTAAGCCCTGTGAATACAAGCCCATGGCGTTAGAATGCCTTTTTTGCCCCGGCGAACGCCGCGCCGCTCGCCATTGCACAGGACGCGCATCATGGATCTGTTGGCAAGTCTGCACTTCTCCCTCTCCATCACAGGCCCCATCTGTGTGGTGCTGCTGCTCGGCATCTGGCTAAAACAGCTGGGTCTGCTGCCCGACAGCTTCGTCGAATCCGCCTCCCGCCTGGTGTTTCAGGTCACACTGCCGGCCCTGCTGTTTCTCAGCATGGTACGTACCGATTTTTCCACCATGCCGAGCCCATGGCTCATCGTCTATGGCTTGCTCGGCACTCTCACCGGCTTTCTGATCCTTGAGACACTGGCGGCCCGCTTCATCCCGGAGCGGCGTCAGCGCGGCATCTTCGTGCAGGGCAGCTTTCGCGGCAATATGGGGATCATGGGGCTGGCCTATGTGCAAAACGCCTACGGGCCAGAGGGAATTGGTGCCGCCGCCCTGTTGGTGGGCTCGGTAACCGTGCTCTACAACATCCTGGCCGTCATCACCCTCACCCGCAGTCTGGGGGGCGGCAAAGGGATCAAACCCATTCTTAACGGGATCGCCAAAAACCCTCTCATCATTGCCATCCTCTCAGCCCTGCCATTTGGCCTGCTCGGCATTGAGTTGCCCCAGCTGGTCATCACGACGGGCAACTACTTCGCCAACATGACACTGCCACTGGCCCTGCTCTGCACCGGCGCCAGTCTCAATCTCAAAGCCCTGCGCGGCGGCGCCATGCTGACCGGCTGGGCCACTGCCAACCGGCTGTTCTGCATTCCCCTATTGCTGGTGACGGGGGCCTGGGCGCTGGGCTTCAGCCAGCAGGCCCTCGGCATACTGTTTTTGATAAGTTCCACCCCCACTGCTGCCGCCAGCTATGTGATGACCCGCGCCATGGGGGGCGACAGCGCACTGGCCGCCAACATCATAGCCACCACCACGCTGGGCTCGCTCATCACCACCAGCCTGGGCGCCGCCCTGATGAACTATCTGGGGTTGATGGGGTAATCCATTTGGTCAGGCTCTTTCATGTTCTTGCTCCAGCACCATCTTCTCGTGGGCCAGAAAGAAGGGGCGATAGAGTACATAGCTGTTGAGGATACAGACCAGACTCATAAGGCCATTGCTCCAGCTGCCATTGGCCGCCCATGCGGCCCCCAGCGGCGAGGGCATCGACCAGGGCAACAAGGCGATGAAGCGGTCTAGAAAACCCCACTGGGTCAACTGCCAGGCAAGCACAGCATTGATCAGCGGCACGCTGATGAACGGCAAAAAGAACAGCGGGTTCATGATGATGGGAAAGCCAAACAGCAGTGGCTCATTGATATTGAACAGGGACGGGATGAACCCCAGTTTGCCCACCGACTGAATCGAGTGAGAGCGACTGCGCATGGCCATAAACACCAGTGGCAAGGTAGTCCCAATCCCCCCGATCAGCAGGTAATAGTCCCAGAACCCTTGCAGGAAAATATGAGGCAAGGGCTCCCCCGCCATCAAGGCCGCCTGATTGGCACTCACGCCGGCCATCCAGAAAGGTGACAGCAAACCTGTCACTATCAGGGCCCCATGGATCCCCATGAACCAGAGCAGATGGGCAATCAGCAAGGTGATCAGCAGGGCTGGCAAGGTGTCGGCCCCGACTATCAATGGCCGGAACAGGGAAGCCATGAAATCCGGCAGACTGATCCCGAACTGCTGCTGCAACCAGAGTCGCATCAGGCTGAGGGAGAGCATGGTGAACAGCAGAGGCACTATCAGCTGGAACCCCCGCCTCGTCATCACTGGTACCTCGTCCGGCATATGGATATACCAGCCACGCCGATAGAAAAAGCGGGTCACCTCCACCGAATAGAACGCCATCAGCAAGGCCGTGAAAATCCCTGCTCCACCCAGATAGCCAAACACCCCGGGTTGCAGCGAACGAAAGTCGATCAACATCAAAAACGCCATGCACCCCCCCAGGCCGCACAGTCGCTCCGGCATTTCGTATGCCTTTGCCAGGCTTGAGGCCGCCCCAAACGCAATGATCAGTGCCACCAGTCCAAGAGTGTGGGAATAGACGGGAAACAGGAAAGGGTGCAGCTCATGGGCCAGCCAGTGCAGCCACTGGCCGAATGCGTGGGGGGTATCGGGGGCGATGGGGGGAAACAGTATGGGCACCAGCAGGCTGCCGACGATGACAAAAGGCATGGCCAACTGAAAACCATCGCGCAATGAGAGCACATGGCGACTGCGGGTCAGCCAATTGGCAAACGGTACCATGCGCTGCTCGATCATGCCGACCAGCATTGCCATCCATTGCAGATTCATCACTCGATTTCCCGTCCCTTCGCTGTGTGTTGGCCCCTGTCATCTTGAGGCTTGGACGCCATTTTGACGGCTTTGTGGTTTTGTTTCCGTAGTATCCGCAACCATTTTGCCGTTTCTTTACCTCGCTCACATTTTCCACTGCTTTCAACCCCAAATTGCCGATCCTGTTCACACATACACGGACGCGATACGGAAACCGGTTTCCAAATTAAATCCGTCGATCCAGAATGCGCCATCCGTTACGAACGACTGGAGAATCTGGAAATGAAAAAAATCATGTTGTGCTGCTCCTCGGGCATGTCTACCAGCCTGCTGGTCAAGAAGATGAAAGAGGAGGCGGACAAGCGGGGGGTGAGCGCCGAGATACAAGCCTTCGGTGCGGCAGAGTTCGATCTGCAGATGCCTCACTACCAGGTGGTGCTGCTGGGGCCACAGGTCAAATACATGCAGGCCGAGCTGCAGCAGCGAGCGGCGGCTCACGGCGTGCCGGTCGAGACCATCAACATGATGGATTACGGCATGCAGCGGGGTGACAAGGTCCTCGACCACGCCCTCTCTCTCATCCGCTGATGCGCCGGCCCCAACCAGTGAATGTCACAAGGAAACCTTCATGAACACCCTATACGAACGCTTTGTCAGTACCATAGAGAACCGGGTCAGTCCGCTGGCCGGGCGAATTGGCCAGCAAAAATATGTGCAGGCCATCCGTGATGGCTTCATCGCAGCTCTGCCCTTCATGATCGTCGGCAGCTTCATGCTGGTGTTCATCTTCCCCCCCTTCTCACCCCAGACCCAGTGGGGATTTGCCCGCGCCTGGCTCGACTTCTCGTCCACCTACCAAGCCCAGTTGCTGCTCCCATTCCAGCTGAGCATGGGCCTGATGACCCTGTTCATCTCGGTGGGAATAGGTGCCAGTCTGGCCCGTCAGAACGGGCTCGACCCTGTCACCACAGGCCTGCTCTGCCTGATGTCCTTCATGCTGGTAGCCGCCCCCGTCAAGGATGGCGCCATCTCCATGCAGTACTTCTCCGGTCAGGGGATCTTCACGGCCCTGATCACCGCCATCTATGCGGCTGAGGTGTACGCCTTCCTCAAACGCAACAACATCACCATCAAGCTGCCCCCCCAGGTACCAACCGGTGTTGCCCGCTCGTTCGAGGTGCTGATCCCCGTACTGGTGATCATCCTGACCCTGCATCCCCTCAACCTGCTGCTGGAAAACAGCACCGGCATGATATTGCCGGAAGCCATCATGTCGCTGGTCAAGCCGCTGGTCGCTGCCTCCGACTCCCTGCCTGCCATGTTGCTGGCTGTGCTGGTGTGCCAGGTACTCTGGTTCGCCGGGATCCACGGCGCCCTCATCGTCACCGGCATCATGAACCCGTTCTGGATGGCCAATCTGGCCAATAACCAGACCGCCATGGCGGCAGGTGAAGCCTTGCCCCATATCTTCCTGCAGGGCTTCTGGGATCACTACCTGCTGATCGGCGGTGTCGGATCCACCCTGCCACTGGCCTTCCTGCTGCTGCGCAGCAAGGCAGCGCACCTGAGATCCATCGGCAAGATGGGTGTGGTGCCGGGCCTGTTCAACATCAACGAACCCATACTGTTCGGTGCGCCCATCGTCATGAACCCCGTGTTCTTCCTGCCCTTCATCCTGGTGCCCATGATCAACGCCACCCTGGCCTGGTTTGCCCTGGATTTCGGTCTGGTGGAACGGGTGGTCTCCCTCACCCCCTGGACTACACCGGGTCCCATCGGCGCCTCCTGGGCCGCCAACTGGGCCATCAGCCCCATGGTGTTGAGCCTGCTTTGCATGTGCTCTGCCGCGGCCATGTATTACCCCTTCCTGAAAGCCTATGAGCGCACCCTGCTCAAGCAGGAAGAGCAAGAAAAGAACGAGGAAGCGCCGACGCTGGCGGTCGCCACCAGCCGTTGATTGCCTGCCGGGGCCGCCTGGCGGCCTCTTTTTCAAGATTGGAGTAACACGAGATGCAATACCGTTTTCCTGAAACGTTCTGGTGGGGCAGCGCCTCCTCAGCCGCACAAGCCGAAGGCGCCAGCCTGCAGGGTGGCAAGGCCCCGACCATCTGGGATCACTGGTTTGAACAGGCCCCCAACCGCTTTCACCAGCAGATTGGCCCTGCTCAGACCTCCGGTTTCTATGAACATTTTCGCGACGATGTTCGCTTGCTGCGCCAGCTCGGTCACAACAGCTTTCGCACCTCCATTGCCTGGGCACGGCTGATCCCGGCTGGGCGGGGAGAGCCCAATCCGGAAGCAGTGGCTTTCTATGACGCCATGCTCGACGAACTCAAGGCCGAGGGGATCGAGCCCTTCATCTGCCTGTTCCACTTCGACATGCCGATGAGCATGCAGTCGCTGGGGGGCTGGGAGAGCCGGGAGGTGGTCGCCGCCTACGCCGAATTCGCCGAGACCTGCTTCAGATTGTTCGGTCACAAGGTCAAGCACTGGTTCACTTTCAACGAACCCATAGTGCCGGTGGAGGGAGGTTACCTCTACGACTTCCACTACCCGAACGTGGTGGATTTTCGCCGCGCCGCCACAGTGGCCTATCACACCATGCTGGCCCATGCCATGGCAGTGCAGCGTTACCGTGCCCTCGGCCAGGATGGCCAGATCGGCATCATCCTCAACCTGACGCCCTCCTATCCGCGCTCGCAGCATCCGGCGGATCTGAAGGCGGCCAACATTGCCGATCTGATGTTCAACCGCAGCTTCCTGGATCCGGCGGTCAAGGGAGAGTACCCGGCCGAACTGGTGTCACTGCTCAAGGAGTATGACCAGCTGCCCGCCTGCGAAGCGGGAGATCAGGCACTGCTGGCAGCAGGCAAGATCGACCTGCTGGGGATCAACTATTACCAGCCACGCCGGGTCAAGGCCCGCAGCAATGCGGTCAACCCTGCCAGCCCCTTCATGCCGGAGTGGTTCTTCGACCACTACGAGATGCCGGGTCGCAAGATGAACCCGCACCGGGGCTGGGAGATCTACGAACAGGGGATCTACGACATCCTCGTCAACTTGCGCGACCACTACGGCAACATCCCGAGCTACATCTCGGAGAATGGCATGGGGGTCGAAGGCGAGGCCAAGTTCAAGGGGCCGGATGGCCAGATCCAGGATGACTACCGCATCGACTTTATACGGGATCACCTCATCTGGTTGCACAAGGCGCTGGAAGAAGGCTGTCAGTGCCGGGGTTATCACCTCTGGACCTTCATCGACAACTGGTCGTGGAGCAACGCCTACAAGAACCGCTACGGCTTTATCGAACTGGAGCTGGAGAGCCAGACCCGACACATCAAGAAGAGCGGTCAGTGGTTTGCGACCGCAGCCCGCGAACACGGCTTCAACTGATGGTCTCGTCACGAGACCGCTAAAGACACTGCGCCGGCACAAGGGGCCGGCACTCATGACCAAGGAGCGTATATGTTCGATCTGGAAGAGACAGTGATGGGTCTTATCATCAATGCCGGCATGAGCCGCAGCCTCTGCTTTGAAGCGCTGCGCCAAGCCAAGGCAGGCCAGTTTGCCGAAGCCGACGATCTGCTGCGCCAGGCCGGTGAGGCCGCCAACGCCGCTCACGCGGTGCAGACCAGGCTGATTGAAGCGGATGAAGGGGAAGGCAAGATCCCGGTCAAGCTGATCCTGGTGCATGCCCAGGATCACCTGATGACCGCCATGCTTGCCAAGGAGCTGGTCACCGAGCTCATTGAGCTGCATCGCAAGCTGGCCGCCTGAGGAAGATAACCATGTTGCGACTCGGACTCGACATCGGCGGCACCAAAATCGAGGCTCAATTGCTCGATAGCCAGGGTGTCAGCCTGCAGTGCAAACGCATTGCGACCCCGACCACGGGGTACGGCGATTTTCTTGCCGCCATCACCGACCTGGTGAACGAGATACGCCAGGAACTGGACGGCACCTTCACCATCGGCATAGGACTGCCCGGGGCGATCAGCCCGCAAACCGGCCGCATCAAGAATGCCAACTGCCTGTTTCTCAACGGGCAGGATCTCAAGGGGGATCTGACGCGGGTGCTGGGCCAACCGGTCTGGCTGGCCAATGATGCCGACTGCTTCACCCTGTCAGAAGCCGTCGACGGCGCAGGCGACGCAGGACGACTGGTGTTTGGCATCATACTGGGGACCGGGTGTGGCGGCGGTCTGGTGGTCAATCGCCAGCTTATCGTCGGGCCCAACGCCATCACAGGCGAATGGGGACACAACCCCTTGCCCGGCTATGACCCGGCACAGGATGGCCCAAGCCAGCCCTGCTACTGCGGCCGCCATAACTGCATCGAGCGCTTCATCTCGGGCACTGGGTTTGCGGGCCGCTTTGTCGAACGCCATGGCCGCAGCCTCTCACCTCGGGGGATCATCACGGCAGCCGCAGAGGGAGACCACCAGGCGCTGGCCCATTATGGCCACTTCATCCAGGCTCTGGCCCGCAGCGTGGCAAGCCTTATCAACGTACTGGACCCGGATGTCATAGTACTGGGAGGCGGTCTCTCCAACATCGACCTCCTCTACCGAGACCTGCCCCGGGCGCTGGATCCCTATCTGTTTTCGGATGGGTGCATCACCCCCATAGTGCCCGCCCGCCATGGTGACAGCAGTGGCGTGCGAGGTGCAGCCTGGCTGCCAAGCTGCGCCGAAGGGATTGCCACATGGGCACCGGCACAAGGCGGGTATCGTCCACAGTGCGCCATCGCCGTTGCACCTGACTGTCGATGTAGACCCTGAGTCGAGCGCGGCCACCCACCCTGGCCCTCTACTGAACAATCCATGCTCCCCAATCCCACATTGCCTGGCCGATGGGGGACAGGCATGACCAAATTTGCCCTCTCTTTGGAGAGACAAATAAATAAACGCTTATATATCAAAATCATAAAACTCAAGGAATGATAATAATGAAACTGACAAACCTGTCCGTCCAGCTCCTTGCCATCCTGGCCCTGAGCGCTCCTTTCATGGTCAGTGCCGTGGTCGAAACCAATACGGATTTCGGCCGGCTCAGCCTGGGGGGAGATGCGGAGATCAACCTCAATGCCTCCAACACCACCCGTGGCAATGTGCTGGGGCAGACCAGCGAAACCCGCACCGATCGCTGGGATGAGGATGGTCGCCTGCTGCTGAACTTCGTCGGCGTACGAGAGCTGGAAGATGGCCGCTATGGCCAGATCCAGATCCAGCCCACCATAGGTACCAATGGTGGTGCCGGTGCCGATGATGCATATCTTGGGTTCGGCCAGCGCAGCAACTGGGGGATGAAGGTGGGTCGTTTCGAGGCCTATGACATGTTCCCGCTGGGACAGGACATCTTTGTCGAACACTCGGGGGATAGCGCCAACGACCTCTACTCCGATGGCAATGGTTATGTTTACATGCTCAAAGAGGGCCGTGGCCGGGCTGGCAAGGGCGGCCAGCTGCTGCTCAACAAGGAGGCCGGCAACTGGTATCTGGAACTCTCCACCCTGCTGGGGGATCGCACCAATCTGTTTGCAGGCCAGCAGTACCACGGCTATGCGCTGACCAAGGCCAAGGACTCCGTCATAGTCCGCCCTGTCATCGCCTGGAAAGGTGAAAACCTGAAAGTAGCGCTGGGTGCCGAGGGCAACGCAATCAACGATGCCATCGTCACCACGGATGATGTCTCCGTTTCCGACCGCATGGGCTATGGCCTCACCACCAGCTGGACCCAGGATGCCCTGACGGTCAACGTCAATGCCGCCCGCATGGATGCCGAAGCTGAAACCGATACCACCCTGGGCGCCAACCTGCTCTGGCACAACGCCGGTCTGGGTTACATCTACGCCATCAACGACATCAGCAGCGCCAACCTGGGCAATGCCAGCGCCGATTTCAGCAAGATGGTCGGCAAGCACACCATCAACACCGTCTATGCCTCCTACAAGATCCCCAAGGTGCTGGATCTGAACAACTTTGACATCTACCTGGGTGCCTATTGGTCACAGCTGAATGTCGACAGCAACGAAGAGGACAACATAGATCGTTACGGCGGCCGGGTCCGTTTCAAATACTTCTTCTGATGGATGGGGTCAGAGATGGCAGAGGGTGGCGATGGCCACCCTTTTACATTCTGCCCAACAGGCAAACCTTACCGGGCGGTATCGGCCTATGTTAGGATGAACTTCTGTTAACCGGTTACCGTTGATGAAGCCATGGCCAATATTACCGATGTGTCGCGCCTCGCGAATGTATCAAAAGCCACCGTTTCCCGCGTCTTGAGCGGCTCCCGCGGCGTGCGTGAAGAGAGTCGGCTGGCTGTGCTGCAAGCCGCAGAACAACTGAACTTCCGCCCCAATGCCACGGCCCGATCGCTGGCGACTCAGGCGACGGATTGCATCGGCATCATACTCTCCCCCCAGCTCGGCAACCGTCTGGCCAGCATGCTGCCGCTGCTGGAAGGGGCGCTGGCCAAGGCGGGCAAGAGCATGCTGGTGCGCTTTGCCGACGAGGTGCAGCAACAACAGCTGGCAGTAGACGAACTGCTGGGCGGCCGTTGTGATGGCGTGCTGGTGATCGGTGCCAAGCAGTCAATGAACCAGGACGAGCGCCTCCTTCAGCTGGATGGGGTGAGTGATTCGAGCAACCTCAATCTCTGCTACGACCTGACCTTCGCCACCGAGAGCGCCTGCCGCTTTTTGCTTGGCAAAGGCCATCGCCAGATGGTGCTGATGCTGGATGACAAACTATCCCCAGCCGGCAAGAGCGCCATCCAGGGTTATCAGCAGGCACTTCAGCAGCAATCCCTGCCCTACAACAGTCAGCTGGTGATCGATGGTACCGACAACCAGCAGGCGTTGCTCGGCTTGCTCAACCGCTATCTGCCCTTTACCGCACTGGTGGTGCAGCAAGATGCCCAGGCCGCCGATGCCATGCGTCTGCTGCGCGAATTCAACCTCAATATTCCTCAGGATGTCTCCGTCATCAGCCTGGAAGGATCAGCCCTGGCAGATCAGCTGACGCCCCCGCTGACCTGCATCGAATATCCGAGCGAACGCTTGGCACAAGAGAGTGTACGCGTGCTGCAAGCCCAATTGACGCAGAGCCTGCGCCCCGCCGACGAGCAGCAGAAGTTCCATGGTCGTCTGATGGTGCGTGAATCCGTGGTGGCCCGCTAGGGCTTGACCTTGCTGCGGGCGGCAGCTTTAGGCTGGCTGCACATCAACAGAGGAGTGATCCCATGACCATCGAACTCACCATTTCCGGCATGTCCTGTGGTGGCTGCGCCGCCAGCCTGCAAAAAGCCCTGCTGGCCCAGAGTGCAGTGACCCAGGTCCAGGTGGATTTTGCCAGCAGCAAGGCCGTCGTCGAGAGCGAACTGAGCAAGGCGGAGCTGATCGCCCTGATTGAAGCCAAAGGCTTCCTGGCGAGTTAAATTATCTATATAGAGGTATAAATCAGGTTAAAATTCTGTACCCAGCTGTTTTTTGGTGAGAGTCATCACAGACCCCCTCAACAGAAAGCGCAAACTTGCTGCAATTTTTATCACTCAGAAGGATTTGCAGCATGACTCTCCCTATCCGCAAGACACTGATCGCCACCGTACTTGGCTTGACCCTCTCTCCGATGGCCATGGCCCTGCCACAGGTTCATATCCTGGCTACCGGTGGCACCATAGCCGGAGCGGGACAGTCCGCCACCCAGTCCAACTACGAGGCAGGCAAGGTGGCCATCGAAACCCTGATCGCCGCCGTACCCGAGATGAAAAACGTGGCCGAGGTGCAGGGAGAGCAGGTAGTCAAGATCGGCTCCCAGGACATGAATGACGAGGTATGGCTGACCCTGGCCAAGCGAGTCAACGAGCTGCTGGCCAAGGATGACGTCGATGGCATCGTCATCACCCACGGTACCGACACCATGGAAGAGACGGCCTACTTCCTCAACCTCACCGTCAAAAGCGACAAGCCTGTGGTGCTGGTCGGTGCCATGCGCCCCTCCACCGCCATGAGTGCCGATGGCCCGCTCAACCTCTACAACGCCGTGGTCACCGCCTCAGACCCCAGCTCCAAGGGCCGTGGCGTCATGGTCGCCATGAACGACACCGTGCTGGATGCCCGCGACGTCACCAAGACCAACACCACAGGGGTGCAGACCTTCGCCGCCCCCAACTTCGGCCCGCTGGGTTACATCCACAACGGCAAAATCGACTATCAGCGCAGTCCGGCACGTCTGCACACCAGCAAGACCCCGTTCGACATAAGCAAGCTCGACAAGCTGCCGCAAGTGGGCATCGTTTACAGCTATGCCAACGCCACCGATCTGCCGGCCAAGGCCATGGTGGATGCCAAGTTTGACGGTATCGTCAGCGCTGGTGTGGGCAACGGCAACCTCTACCACACACTGTTCGATACCCTGGCCAAGGCGAGCAAGGATGGTATCCGCGTGGTGCGTTCCGCCCGTGTACCGACCGGCGCCACCACCCTGGATGCCGAGATCGACGATGCCAAGTACGGCTTCGTGGCCGCTGGCACCCTGAACCCGCAGAAGGCGCGCATCCTGCTGATGCTCTCCCTGACCCAGAGCAAGGATCCGGCCCAGATCCAGCGCTGGTTCCAGCAGTTCTGATCCCGGTGCTCAGCGTCAGCTGAGATATTTTGATGACAATAAAAAGGGCAGGATGGAATCCTGCCCTTTCTCATGGCGTCATCTTCACATAGAGCGCACCGTCAGCTCACCACCAGCCAGCCACAAAAACCGAGATAGACCAGCCCAACCCAGGCCAGCCTGCCCGCCGTCATCTGTGCACGGCTAAAGCCCCACCACAGCAGCACTACCGCCAGCAGGGTCACCAGCGAGGAGACCATCATGGTGCTGTCCAGCAACCAGGGGGTAAACAGCAGGCAGAACGCCTTGGGGATCGTGCCCTGGATCATCATGGCGCCTGAGATATTGGCCAGCGCCAGCCGGCTCTTGCCCTGCCGCACCCAGATCAGCACGTTCATCAGCTCCGGCATCTCGGTCGCCACCGGGCTCAGCAGCAAGGCCGCCAATACGGGGGAGAGACCAAACAGCTCGCCCATGCTCTCCAGCTGATGCACAAACAGCTGGGCAGCCAGCGCCACCACCACCAGCGCCACCAGAGTCTGCAACAGCACCTTGCCGAGCGCCGGGATCTCGGCCTCGGGATCCAGCTTGAGGGGCTCGGGCAACTCGACCTCGTGGCTGTCGGTCTGCTTCAGCTCGCGCCGCACATAGACCAGATAAACCAGCACGAACAGCGGCGCCAGCCAGGCCTTGCCGGTGAAGGCCACCATGCCGAGGGCAACAGCCACCAGGAAGATACCGACAAACCAGGCTTGATCCCGACCTATCTCGCGCTGCACCTCGCCGTCGATAACTCGATGGGCACGGCTCATGCACAGCAGCAAGGTCACGCCGACGGCGGCATAGCCTATGGTGGCGAGTACAAGAGGGCCACCGAGAGCGGCGCCAATCCCAATCTGTTGCTGGGCGGGAGCATCCCCCATCAGCAGGGCGGTCAGGGTGACGATGCATTCGGGCAAGGCCGTACCCAGGGCTGCCAGCAGGGAGCCGGTGGCACTCTGGGAGAACTTGAAATGATGGCCGGTCCATTCGATACCATTGACGAAATATTCGCAGGCAAGGTAGATGGTGACGGCAGAGAGCAGAAATAACAGCAGGGTGATCAACATAATAGGCAACCGCCAGGCGAGCAGAACAACCGATGGACCCGATACGGCTCGCCCGGCTGGCTTGCGTATCGAGGCCAAAGGTCTTGCAGAGCGATAGATGCTATCGCCGCCCATGCCATGGATCGGAAGATCCAAGAATGTTGACATGAGCCCTGCCCGGATCACGGGCGGGTTGCTACTCCCCAATGACAGTGCGGGCTTTTTACCAAACCGGCGGCCAGCTCACAAGGCAAACTAATGATCATTAGCTCAGTAAGTTGTAAGAGAATGTAACTCGCCACTCGGTCAGTACCCTCGATTTCTCCGTCCGGATCTCCACGCTTTCCCCCGATATCCACGCCTTGGCACAACGATTGCTATGAGTTGATTACTGTCCACAATAGTTTGGGAAGGATGAACGATGAAACGGTGGATCCAACATTTCTATCAACTGAACCGCCTCAACTGGCTCATGGTCTGGTTGTTACTCTGCTGCAGCATCATATTGCTGTTTCCGGCCGGTCTGATGAAAGGTGCAGTCAGCCAGTGGGCCACGCTCCACGCGGCCTGGCTCGGGGTCGGCATGCTGATCGCCATCTCCTACTTCTGCAGTCAGGCATTTCTGATCGCCTGGGAGTGGGCCTGTGAAGAGTGGCAGTCCCGCCGCCAACAGGATCTGCTGGCCCAGATGATTGCTTTCCTCGACTTCAACGAGAAAGCGGTACTGCGCGAGTTCGTGCTGCAACGCAAAAGCGTCATAAATTTGCCGATCACCGAGCCTGCCGTCAAAAACCTGATGGATGCCGGCGTACTCACCTACGCCTATGGCAAGCCGGTACGGGAGAAAGAGGACGAGAACCAGATCCGGGCACTGATGATTGCCCTGCCGGCACGGCCGCTGCTCACCTACAAGGTGCTGGGCCTCTCCCGCGGCAAGATGAGCGACGAGCAGGTGGAGCAGATCATGAGCGCCAGACCCAAATTCGCCCAGAAGGGGTTCCAGCGTTAACTTGCTGCCATCTTTCAAATAAAAGAGCCGGACTGTGTCCGGCTCTTTGCTATCTGTTATATCTGTTTGTTTTTATTCGGTCCTGGCTTTCAAGTAACCAGCACAGATTGGCGGATCTGCTCTTATTCAGTTCTGGCTTTCAAATAGCCAGCATAATCCGGGATCTGTACGCTGAATGCCTGCCGCATATGGGGGCAGTCCATGATGAAATCTGCGGTCGCCTCGTTGGTGGCAACTGGAATGTTCCATACCGCAGCGAGGCGCAGCAGCGCTTTCACATCCGGATCGTGGGGCACCGCATTGAGGGGATCCCAGAAGAAGATCAGCACATCTATCTTGCCTTCGGCAATCAGGGCACCGAGCTGCTGGTCACCGCCCATGGGGCCGGAGAAGAGGCAGGTAATGGGCAGTTGCGCCTGCTTGCCGAGCATGGTGCCCGTGGTGCCGGTCGCATAGAGATGGTGGAGCTTGAGCTCCTCCTTGCGGCGCATCACCCAGTTCAGCAAAGGGGTCTTCATGTTGTCGTGAGCCACCAGCGCCACCCGCTTGTGGGGGGCCATCTCACGTGCAATCAGTTCCATGTAAATCATCCGTAGCATTGTGATGGAAATAGAGCCGTATCCTAATCGAAAGCGGCGCCCGCTGCCTTGTCGGGCGCCGTAACTGTGATCACTTCGACTGTTCAATCCACTGCCGGTTCTTCTGCTCCAGCACAGAGATGGGCAACATGCCGTACTCCAGTACATGGTGGTGGAAGGCCTTGAGGTCAAACTGGCTGCCAAGGGCATGCTCGGCGGACT
>Ga0115550_1001745_pt1 | contig 15833 bp, 12 predicted proteins | sample COGITO_mtgs_1005_FD_87177 | JGI IMG/M metagenome (GOLD analysis project Ga0115550, IMG submission 87177) | Pelagic marine microbial communities from North Sea - COGITO_mtgs_100511 | ecosystem: Environmental > Aquatic > Marine > Epipelagic | place: Germany:Helgoland, sampling site Kabeltonne... | reverse complement strand
GTGGTTGCAGGTAAAATTACCTTGGGCGTTCAGCATGTTGGGTTAATGACGTTAAAGATCTTTGGTCAGGGTGACTTTGGTCAAAATGGTCGTGAAACCACAACTAATCTCTATGTTGCGGGAATCAATGAAGTGCCTCTTCCTGCAGCGGCCTGGCTGTTTGGCTCGGCTTTGTTAGGTCTAGCTGGACTGCGTCGCCGCAAGATTGCAGCCTAGGTTCCAAAGTCTAGCTTGATGCAATAGCGCTGTAATAAAGACTCGATCGGACCTTAAGTGACGAGTTGCAGCAAAAAAAACCCCGGTTCTCACCGGGGTTTTTTGTTTTTAGCCTTAGCTACTTGCTAGTGTTTGCTAGCTTGTGAATAGGGCTCTTAATTGTCCATCTTACTCATGGCGTCAGAGAGGTCGCTCTCTGCATCGCTGGCCATATCTTCCATTATTTGGTCAACGCTGTCAGAGGCTTCGTCTACGCTATCTTCGATGATGTTTATGGCATCATCCGCCGCATTTTCAATAGTATCGGACATTGTTGCTTCTTCTACAGCCGGAACTGTTCCCTCCTCGGGTGAGTTTTGGTTATCACATGCGCTCAGGCCCAAGGTAGCCAATGTGGCAATTAGCAAAACATGGTGTTTCTTCATATCTCTACTCCTTCCTAGGTTATTTGAATAATGTGTTTTTTCTCATCAAGCATAGTTCAGGGCAGCTCTAAATGGCGGCGAATGCAGTGAAAATATTATTACCTGGGTCAATCGGATGGCGTTTTACCCAGTCCAGTAACAATAAGGCTATTTTTTACTCCTTTATCAGCGCTTACCGGTTGCTGATTGCCAATCGCTGTGGCAAACTTCACGCCGCTTTTAGAGGGGTATTTGAGCAGTAGAAAAGACCCCGAAAACTACCTACTACTAAAAGTTCTTTTTAATGCGAGAGTGGCGGAATTGGTAGACGCGCTGGATTTAGGTTCCAGTGGGGCAACCCGTGCGAGTTCGAGTCTCGCCTTTCGTACCAAATTTAATCAGTATCATCGTGAGGAAAATCCATGCAGGTTTCCATCGAGTCTAGCACTGGTCTTGAGCGTCAACTTAAGATTGGTGTCCCTGCCGACCGTATAGAGAGTGAAGTCGCTCAGCGTCTTCAGAAAGCCACTAAAACAGTTAACATTAAAGGTTTTCGTAAGGGCAAAGTGCCTCTCAAAGTGGTCAAGCAGCAGTTTGGCAAAGGTGTGCGCCAGGAAGTTGTCGGCGAAATCGTCAACTCCAGCTTCTACGAAGCCATTGCTCAAGAAAAACTGCAGCCAGTGGGTCAGCCTCGAATCGATGATATCAAGGATAGCGAAGGCCAGGATCTAGAATTCTTGGCAGTTTTCGAAGTCTATCCAGAGATTGCATTGGCTGACTTGAGTAAAGTGTCCATCTCTCGCCCAGTAACAGAGCTGAGCGATGCCGATTTGGATAAGATGATCGATGTACTGCGTGATCAGCAAGCCAAGTTCGAAGCTTCAGACCAGCCTGCAGTTGATGGCGATCAGCTCAATATCGACTATGTGGGCACCAAGGGCGGAGAAGAGTTCGCTGGTGGCAAAGCTGAAGGTCAAGATCTAATTCTGGGTTCAAACAGCATGATTCCTGGCTTTGAAGACGCTCTTATCGGCGCCAGTGCCGGTGATGAGAAAGTCCTCAAGCTGAAGTTTCCGAAAGATTATCACGCTGAAGAGCTCAAGGGTGCCAAAGTTGAATTCGCCGTTGTGGTTAATTCCGTGTCCTCTAAACAGCTCCCAGAGATGAATGATGAGTTCTTTAAGCTCTACGGCGTCGATGCGGGCGGTGAAGAGAAGTTCCGTGAAGATGTCATGAACAATATGGAGCGTGAATTGCGCAATGCGGTTCGCAGCAAGGTTAAAAACCGTGTTATGAATCAGCTGTTTGATCTCAATAAGGTCGAGTTGCCAGCTGTGTTGGTCGACAATGAGATTACTCAGCTCAAGCAGCAGATGGTGCAGCAGTTTGGCGGTGGCCAGCAAATCGACCTAAGCATGCTTCCGGATGATATGTTCCGTGAAAAGGCCGAGCGCCGCGCGTCCTTAGGTGTAATCGTCTCTGAAATTGTTAAAGTTGAAGAGCTTACTCCCGATGAAGATAGTGTCCGTGAAAGAATCAACGAGATCGCTTCAACTTATGAGCAGCCTAAGGAAGTTGTCGACTACTATTATAGCCAGCAGCAGCTTCTTAGCTCTGTAGAAGCTGTGGTTTTGGAAGATCAGGTGACTGAATTGGTGTTGTCTAAGGCGCAAGTTGCCGACGAGACATGCTCCTACGAAGATGCTGTTAAGCCTGATCCTGAGCCAGGTGCGTAACCTGCCTGTTGCACGGAAACAGACTATAGTTATATTAATCTCGGGCACTAGGATCTGAGTGCCCGATTCACTGCGTATAGAACAGCATACGCAGTGAAGAATGATAACGATAATAGCGAGGAAGCGATGAATTTTCAGCAACCCAATGCCGGGCACATGCACGACGTTCAAGCCAGTGGTCTAGTGCCAATGGTAGTAGAGCAAACCTCACGTGGTGAGAGAGCCTACGACATTTACTCTAGACTGTTAAAAGAGCGCGTGATCTTCTTGGTTGGTCAGGTTGAAGATCATATGGCCAACTTGATTGTTGCACAGATGCTGTTCTTGGAATCTGAAAATCCCGATAAAGATATTCACCTCTACATCAATTCCCCAGGTGGTTCTGTGACTGCTGGCATGTCGATCTACGACACCATGCAGTTTATCAAACCCAACGTCAGTACAATGTGCATAGGCCAAGCCGCAAGCATGGGTGCTTTCCTGCTCGCTGCTGGCGCAGAGGGCAAGCGCTACTGTCTACCAAACTCGCGCACTATGATTCACCAGCCAAGTGGCGGTGCTCAGGGTCAGGCAACTGATATCCATATTCAGTCTCAGGAAATCCTTAAGATAAAGGCCCGTCTCAACGACTTGATGGCCAAGCACACTGGTCAGTCGGTTGAGAAAGTCACAGAAGATACTGAGCGTGATAATTTTATGAGTGCGGAAGAATCAAAGGCCTATGGCCTGGTTGACGCCGTGCTTGATCAGCGTGAACAGGTTAGCTAGACATTTTAGCCCTTGGATACTGAGCTTAGATGGCTGTTCTATTTTGATTTTATTGGAGGTACACAATGAGCGATGATGACACTTTAGGGGAAGGCGGAAAGCTTCTCTTCTGTTCATTCTGCGGCAAGAACCAGAATGAAGTGCGACGCCTTATTGCAGGACCTTCAGTCTATATCTGCGATGAGTGTGTTGACCTCTGCAACGATATTATCTCAGAAGAGGCGGTAGTCGCCGAAGCCAGCGATGGTAACGAAGAGCTGCCAATTCCTTCCGACATCAAGGGCAACCTCGATGCCTACGTTATCGGTCAAGAGCGTGCCAAGAGAATCCTATCCGTAGCGGTATACAACCACTACAAACGCTTACAGGTCAGCGAGTCTGGCACTGATAACTCAGCTGTTGAGTTAGGTAAGAGTAATATCCTGCTAATCGGCCCCACAGGTAGCGGTAAAACGCTGCTGGCCGAAACGTTGGCGCGCATGTTAGACGTTCCCTTCACAATCGCTGATGCGACCACGCTTACCGAAGCCGGTTATGTGGGTGAAGACGTAGAAAATATTATTCAGAAGTTACTGCAGAAATGCGATTACGATGTCGACAAAGCCCAGCGCGGTATTGTCTACATTGATGAAATCGATAAGATCTCTAGAAAGTCAGACAATCCGTCAATCACCCGTGACGTATCGGGTGAAGGCGTGCAGCAAGCGTTGTTGAAACTGATTGAAGGCACGGTTGCCTCAGTTCCCCCTCAGGGTGGCCGCAAACATCCCCAGCAGGAATTCCTGCAGGTCGATACCTCCAATATCTTATTTATCTGTGGCGGCGCATTTGCCGGACTTGAAAAAGTTATTAGAGATCGCTCTGAGAAAGGCGGTATCGGGTTTAGTGCCGAGGTCAGCAGCAAAGACAGCCAGAAGTCGATCGGTGAAACACTGCTTGATGTACAGCCAAGTGACCTGATTGGTTACGGTTTGATTCCTGAGTTTATCGGTCGCTTGCCGGTAGTGGCGACACTGCAAGAGCTGGATCGCGAGGCATTGGTTAATATTCTTGTTGAGCCAAAGAACGCGCTGTTCAAACAGTATCAAGCGCTGTTTGCCATGGAAGATGTTGAACTTGATCTGCGACCTGATGCCCTTAATGCGATTGCTGAAAAAGCCATTGAGCGAAAAACTGGCGCCCGAGGTCTGCGGTCAATTCTAGAGACCGTGTTACTCGACACTATGTACCGAGTGCCTTCAGAGACCAGTGTAGTCAAGGTTGTTGTGGATGCGGCGGTAATCAATGGCGATAATGAGCCGCTACTGGTGTATGAACAAAATGATCAAAAACAGACCGCTGATGAAGCCTAGGCATGGCTCACTGGCAGGTGAAGTGAGATGGCAGTTTTAAAGAAGGCGACGTTAGTCGCCTTTTTTACGCCCCTAATATTAGCGTTCAATTGGCGTTTTAGTGAAAATTTAATTTTTCGTCAATTAAACCAATCGCTGAGGTTGTTTTTCCTCCGCGAGTCCCAATATACAAGACTAATCTGATTATAAAATCGAATTGGAGCGCAACACCGCGCTCCCGACCAATCGAGGTATCCATGGCCGCTACACCTACTGAAACTAAAGATATGATCTATCCGCTGTTGCCCTTGCGCGATGTGGTTGTCTACCCCCACATGGTCGTGCCTTTGTTTGTTGGTCGCGAGAAGTCGATTACGGCCCTAGAAGAGGCCATGGAAAGTGACAAGCAAGTCGTTTTGCTGGCTCAGCGAAACCCAGCGGATGACAATCCTGAACTCAAAGATCTCTATTCCGTGGGCACTCTCGCGACTATTTTGCAGATGCTGAAATTGCCCGATGGTACGCTTAAGGTCCTGGTTGAGGGTGCCTCAAGGGTTAATCTGGTTGATGCAGTAGAGGGTGAAGCCTTTATGCAGACAAAGATTGAAGAGCTGCCAGACGGTGATTTAGATGGTCGTGAAGCTGAGGTGTTAACTCGCTCGGCGATGTCCCTCTTTGAGCAGTATGTCAATTTAAGCAAGAAAATCCCCGCCGAAGTAATCGCCACTGTTAGTGGTATCGAAGACGCCAACCGGCTCGCTGATACCATTGCTTCCCATATGACTCTGAGTATTGAGCAGAAGCAGGATGTATTGGAAGTTGCCGATCTCACTGAGCGCTTCGAGCATCTTATGGGCTTGATGGAGTCTGAAATTGATCTTTTCCAGATTGAACAGCGGATCCGCGGCCGTGTTAAAAAGCAGATGGAAAAAAGTCAGCGCGAGTACTACCTCAATGAGCAGATGAAAGCCATCCAAAAAGAATTGGGCGATGTAGATGAAGCCGGTTCTGAGATCGACCAACTGGAGTCAAAAGTCGAAGAGGCTGGTATGCCAAAGGCGGCCCTCGAGAAGACCAAGTCCGAACTGAGCAAGCTGAAGATGATGTCCCCCATGTCAGCGGAGGCCTCAGTCTTGCGCAACTACATCGACTGGATGATCGGTGTACCCTGGAAAAAGCGCTCAAGAGTAAAACATAACCTGGTTGAAGCGCAGCAGACCCTTGATCAAGACCACCATGGTTTAGAAGAAGTCAAAGAGCGGATTCTCGAATTTTTGGCGGTTCAACAGCGAGTTAAAAAGCTTAAGGGCCCGGTACTCTGTTTGGTAGGGCCTCCAGGTGTGGGTAAAACCTCCCTTGGTGAATCTATAGCCAGAGCCACAGGCAGGCAGTTTGTGCGCATGAGTCTTGGCGGAGTGCGTGACGAAGCGGAAATTCGAGGTCATCGCCGAACCTATATTGGTTCCTTGCCAGGAAAAGTGATTCAGAAACTATCAAAAGTAAAAGTTAAGAACCCTCTGTTCTTACTTGATGAAATCGACAAGATGGGTATGGATCAGCGCGGCGATCCGGCATCGGCACTGTTAGAAGTGTTAGATCCCGAGCAGAACCATACGTTTAATGACCATTATTTAGAGGTGGATTACGACCTCTCCGATGTGATGTTCATCTGTACTGCCAACTCAATGAATATCCCGGGGCCACTATTGGACCGAATGGAAGTGATTCGGATTCCCGGTTACACCGAAGGGGAAAAGGTCGCCATTGCTGAGAAGTACCTGGTACCAAAGCAGCGCAAAGCCAACGGCTTAAAAGAATCTGAGCTGGAGATTACCGAAGCGGCACTGCAGGACGCCATCAGATACTACACCCGGGAAGCCGGAGTGCGCGGACTGGATCGAGATATAGCCAAGATCTGCCGCAAAATTGTCACCGAGCACGTCCGTGATGGCGCCGCCTCAACCGACAGCGTTGGCTCTGAGCAATTAGAGTCGCTGCTGGGTGTACGTCGCTTTGACTATGGTCGCGCTGAAGCTGAAAATCAGATAGGGCAGGTGACTGGCCTAGCTTGGACTTCAGTAGGCGGTGAGCTGCTGACGATTGAGTCTGCAGCAATCCCCGGTAAAGGTCGGGTGATCAAAACGGGTTCTCTCGGTGATGTGATGCAGGAATCCATTCAAGCGGCTCTGACAGTGGTTAGAAGTCGCGCCAAGGCGCTCGGTATACGCAAGGACTTCTATCAGGAGAACGATCTTCACATCCATGTCCCTGAAGGCGCTACGCCAAAAGACGGTCCCTCCGCCGGTGTCGGCATGTGTACGGCCCTGGTATCGGTTTTAACCGGTATTCCGGTCAAGGCTAACGTCGCCATGACTGGTGAGATAACCCTGCGGGGTCAGGTATTGAAGATTGGCGGACTCAAGGAAAAGCTTCTTGCAGCCCATCGCGGCGGTATCACAACGGTAATCATCCCAGATGATAATGGTAGTGATTTGAAGGAGATACCGGACAATATTAAAGCTGATCTTACTATTCGTCAGGTGAAATGGATTGACGAGGTATTGGCCATTGCTTTGGAGCATAATCCAGAATCTTTAAGCGATGAAGAATTTAATCGTAGCAGCGGGCCCAAGGATAAGGACCAACAGTCCTCTAGGCCAAGCACCCACTAGATTTAAAGAAAATAGCTATTTCGGGGAAAGGTGCTTGACCATCGAAATAGCTATTGGTATAACGTACTCACGAATGAGCTTGAGACCAGCTGTGTAGTGAGTTTGCACCCATAGAGCCTTTCTACTTGACTTCGAAATTACTAATTCCAAAAAAAAGGGGAATACCGTGAATAAATCAGAACTTATCGACGCAATCGCTGCTGGCGCAGACATTTCTAAAGCATCTGCTGGTCGCGCACTGGACTCAGCACTTGAAGCCGTAACTGGATCACTCAAGAATGGCGACCAGGTTTCACTGGTTGGCTTTGGTACTTTTGCCGTTAAGCACCGCGCAGCTCGCGCTGGTCGCAACCCGCAGACAGGTCAAGAAATCCAGATTAAAGCAGCTAACGTGCCTAGCTTTAAAGCTGGTAAAGCGTTGAAGGACGCTGTTAACTAAGATAAATCCAAAGGTTGTTTATTTGGTTGAAAGGCGCATCGGTGATGCGCCTTTTTTAATACACAGCTAACCATATAAAGAGCTAACCAAAACGACCGTTAAAATTTTAATATTGAACTAATCGCATTATCAGCATTAAGGGACAGGAAAATGTTAGACAGTTTTAGACACAATATGAAAGGCATTGCCTTCGGCATCGTTATTTTAATAGCCATTGTTTTCGCTTTTTCCGGTATTGGTTCACTGTCCATGTCCAGTAGTGGGGCTGATACGGCGGTCACCGTCAACGGTGAAAAGGTCACAGAGTTAAGCGTACTGCGCGCCATCAGCAGCGAGAAGCGACGTATTCTCAGTGAAAATGAAGGCTTAGATGCCTCATTGCTCGAAGACGAGCTAATCCGTCCACAGGTAGTGGAACAACTAATTGGCCGCAGACTGCTTTCCCAGGCGGCAAAATCTGCTGGTATGGGCGTATCATCGCGCACCACCAGCAAATTACTTCTCAGCACACCGGCTTTTTTGTCAGATGATGGCCGTTTTGACCAGGACCTCTATCTCTACACCATCCGAGCTCAGGGATACACTAGCGGTACCTTCTTGGAAATGCTGAAGGACGATCTATTGATCGAGCAGTATGTCCGTGGTTTTGTCGCATCCGGCTTTGTCACTGCCAGCGAGCTGGATCTAATCGCCAGCATTACCGAACAGCAGCGCGATTACTATTATCTAACCTTGCCATTGCAGCCAGAAGTCGATGCCGTGGAGTTGAGTGATGAGCAGATTGCAGCCTATTACGACGCTAACAAGCAGCGCTATCAAGCCCCTGAGCAGGTTATAGTCGACTATATCGAACTCAATCCAGAGCTTTTCAGCGCCACTCAAAACGTCGCAGAAGAGCAGGTTAGAGCACGTTACGAAGAGCAGCGTGAGAGCCTAGAATCAACCACCTCACGTCAAGCTGCACACATTCTATTGACCCAGCCAAGCGACGAACTACTAGCTGAAATAAACGAAAAGTTAGCCGTTGGTGAGACTTTTGAGGCCCTGGCTAAAGAGTACTCAGAAGATGTTGGCTCCGCCGACTTTGGTGGCGATCTGGGTTACACCTCTGGAGATACCTTCCCCGAGTCCTTTGAAACGGCATTAGCTGCTCTTCAGACAGGCGAAGTCTCTGCGCCGGTAGAAACTGACAGTGGTACCCACCTGATCAAGCTGCTGGACATACAGGAGCAGATTGTCGACTTTGATAGCGAGCGCCCTCGAATTGAACAGGAGCTGATCGCGGAGCTCACCGATGTCTGGCTGGTTGAGAAACTGGCCAAGCTTAAAGAGTTGAGCTACAACGCCGAGAATCTGGCTGAGATTGCCGCTGATCTAGAGTTGACGGCTCAGGTATCAGAGCCCTTTACCCGTGCTGGTGGAACAGGCATCAGTGCCGCTCCTGCGGTGCTCAAGGCAGCCTTCAGCAGTGAAGTGCTAGAAGACAGCTATGCCAGCGAAGTGTTGGAACTGGGCAATGATCGTTATGTGGTTGTGAAGCTGAACAAGTCTATTCCGGCGCGTCAAAAAGACATCACGGAAGTACAGGATGCGGTAGTGGCCTCACTAACTGATCAATTAGCTCGCGCCAGCCTCGCGGCCCGCGGCGCCGAATTGTTAGCCAGAGTGGATGCCGGTGAAAATGTCGAAGCAGTGGCTAAAGACGAAGACTTGGATTGGCAGGTTGTTCTCGATGCCAAGCGCAGTACTGGCGGGATTAATAATGAAATCAAACGCTTTGCTTTTCAGCTTCCGGCTACGGCCACTGAAGACTTGATCGAAAGCTTTTATAGCCGCAGTGGCGACTTTGTTGTGGTGGCCTTAACGAATGTTGAGGCTGGGTACAGCAGCAAGCTCAGCAAAGAGCAAAAGGTGAGCCTCAGTTACGCCGGTGTTTCATCTTCTGGTGGTCGTGAACTGCAGGCCGTGCAGAAATCGCTCCGTGAAGGTGCTGATATAGAGCTTTAAATTAAGGCGCTTTTAATAAAAGAGCTTTGAATTAAACTGCTCTGAGATAAAGAGCCCTGAGTAAAGAGCTCTGAGCTAAACAGTAATTTATCCTTGCGGGTGGCTTTCTGGTTACCCGCAGTAGTTAAAATCCCAGCACACCGTGACACCGCTGCCGGCGATTTAGATTTTCAGTGCGTTGATAAACAGAGTTAGGCGCTGACCAGGCTGCAGCAGAGCGCTGCGGCCAATCTTATTCCATCGTGTAATATCTGAAATCGCAACATCAAAGCGGCTCGCAATTAGTGACAGAGAATCACCGCGCCTTACCCGGTAAGAGAGTTTGCGAACATACTCCGACTTCACCTCAGCAGTCTTGCTGCCCACCACTAATCGATCATTCAGTTGCAACGTATTACTGGATAGCTTGTTGGTCTCGCGCAGACATTTAATACTGGTATTAAATTTCTTCGCAATAGACCAGAGTGAATCGCCGCTGCGCACAGTGTAGTAATTGGGCTCTTGAGCACCGGTTTTGACGCTGGTTAAATAATTGCCAGAGCTACCGCTGTGAGGGATCAGTAACACCTGATTAATTTGCAGTCGGTCAGTTACAAGGTTGTTGCGCTCACGCAACCATGCCGTGGGTATATCAAAACGGGCGGCAATTTCCGAAAGTGTATCGCCGTTGGCGACAGAGTACTCGGTGTGAGGCACCCAGGTTTTAGGGTCAGTCGTGGCCAGCATATCCCGCAAGGGCTGTGCTGTGCGCACAGGCAGTAACAGGTTGTGAGTGCTCTGCGGTGGCGTCAGGGCGCGACGGAAGGCTGGATTAAGCCTAGTGAAGTCGGCTAGCTCAATACCGCTAAGCTCAACTACACTGCCCAAATCAATCTGAGACTTAATCTCGACTATTTCAAAGTAGGGTTGGTTGGCTATTGCAGGCAGCTCGATAGCGTATTTTTCGGGATCGCGAATCAATGTCGCCAGAGCCAGTAACTGTGGCACATAGTTACGAGTTTCTCGGGGCAGCTTAATCGACCAAAAATCGGTACCTTTGTCAGCTTTGCGGTTGCGTCTGATCGACTTACTCACATAGCCCTGGCCGGAGTTATAAGCTGCCAGGGCCAGCAGCCAATCACCGTCAAAACGTCTGTGCAGCTTACTCAAGTAAGTGATTGCCGCGTCTGTGGAATCTATAACGTCGCGGCGCCCGTCATACCAGCGATCGCGACGCAGCCCCAGCGACTCTCCGGTTGACGGAATAAACTGCCAGAGTCCAACCGCATGGCTGTGTGAATAGGCCAAGGGATCATAGGTGCTCTCAACGATGGGCAGCAGTGCGAGCTCTAGGGGCAGGCCAGCCTCAGCCAGCTGCTCGGTAACATAGAAAATAAACGGTTCGGCACGGCCAAAAACGGTTTTTAAATAACTCGGATTACGCAGATACCAATCGCGCTGTTTAGTTACGCTTGCCGGCAAGGTCTCTGGTGTTAAGGCAAAACCGTCCCGCAGTCGTTGCCATAGGTCAGTTGGTAGAGCCCCTGTTGTTTCAGGCGCCTGGGCTAACTCAGAAGCCAGAGAAGCCTCATCCATTAACGGTGTCTTATCTAATTCGGTTTGGTTATCTGCATCCAGTGCCATGATCGCATTAGTCTGCTCTTGAACGATCGCAGCAGCAGAATCTTGCTCGGATAGCTGCGCACAGCTGGCCGTAGCTAATGTTATGCACAGGGGCAGTAACAGGCGCTTGGAGAGGGCTTTTGGGACTGCAGATAACAAGTTGCATACTCTTAATGTTGATTTTGGGCAGGATTGTAACGATCAGGCGAAGACGAAACAATCATCCGCTTCACAGAGGGCTAAATGACAGCCTATAAATGCCCGTAACATTACGTCGGGACAGCAAATCATCCGCTGGCCTTTAGGCAACTCAGAGAACATAATATCAGCATGATAAAGATTCCCTTTTTACTGTGTTTCTAAAGCGCCTCCGCCGTGCCGGCGAGACCCTGCTCAATCGCCTTAAGGTGAATGATTTAGCCGAGACCTCCGAGGGCATTCGGCGGTGGTTGGGCACAGATTTTGGCCGTTATTTACTCAGTCGCGAACGGCGCATTCTGCGGCAAAAATGCTCTAATTTACCGGGCTACAGAATGTTGCGCCTGGGACTTAGCCAAGATAGCGAGACTCTCGATTGCTTTGATCATATTCATCGCTTCAGCATGCACCCGTCAGAATTCACAGCCGGCCATGCAGCCATTGCAGATTATATGGAGCTGCCACTCATGTCGGAGACTATCGACGTGGTGTTACTGCATCATACACTGGAGTTTTCCCCCTCGCCCAAGGCAGTGCTGGCTGAGGCCGGCAGAGTGGTTATGCCCGGCGGCCATTTGATTCTCTGTATGCTTAATCCCTATGGCCCCATGGGGCTGCTTAAATTTCCTATGCAACTGCTCGCTAAACAGCCCCAGTACAATTTTCACAATCTGCGCATGGGGCGGGTTATTGACTGGCTATCGCTGCTTAATTTTCATGTCGTAGAAATTGGGCACGGCGCCTATAATCTGCCGCTGAATTCTTCCGCCTGGAGTCAGGGCGACAGTCGCTGGGAACGGGCCTGTCAAAAGATTCGTTTTCCATTGGGCAATGTCACTATGATTCATGCGGTTAAGCGAGTTCCACGGGGCACCAAGACAGCCTCACCCCTGTGGAAACGAGCGACGAACAATGGTTATCGCGCCTCAGCTGGCACTAAACAGGCGCCCCATAACAGCCATAGCCATAAAATATCTACCATTGACCCAAGGGCCAAGCATGAAAGCAGTTGAATTATTTACCGATGGCGCCTGCCGCGGCAACCCCGGCCCGGGCGGCTGGGGCGTGTTGATGCGCTATGGCGACAAAGAGAAAACCCTCTGCGGTGGTGAAGCGGATACCACCAATAACCGCATGGAGTTGACTGCCGTTATTGAAGGTATCGCCGCTCTGAATGAGCCCTGTAAAATCGCTGTTACCTCGGATTCCACCTATGTGCTGAAAGGCATTCAGGAATGGATGCCAGCGTGGAAAAAGCGCAACTGGAAAACCGCGAGCAAGAAGCCGGTAAAAAATGTTGATTTGTGGCAGAAACTCGATGCCGTGATTACCAAGCATGATATTGATTGGCACTGGGTAAAAGGGCACAGTGGGCACACTGAAAATGAAATAGCTGATCAGCTAGCCAATCGCGGCATTGACGAACTTTAATGACCCAATCAACAGAATATTATAAGCAGCATAAATCATGAGACAGATTGTCCTAGATACAGAGACCACCGGCCTAGAAACCTCACAGGATCACCGTATTATTGAAATCGGCTGTGTCGAGCTAGTCGGGCGCAAGCTCACCGGCAGACATTATCATCAGTACATCAATCCTCAGCGCAAGGTGGATGCCGGCGCTATGGAAGTGCACGGCATCAGTGATCAGTTCCTCGAGGATAAACCATTATTTGAAAGCGTCGCCCGAGAGTTCCTTGAATTTGTCGATGGCGCTGATCTAATTATTCACAACGCCCCCTTTGATGTTGGTTTTATCAATCATGAAATTGCCAAGCTTAAAGGCGCCTATCAGGTAATTGAGAGCGGTTGCCGGATTATTGATACATTGTCCCTGGCGCGACAAAAACATCCTGGGCAAAAGAATAATCTCGACGCCCTGTGTAAGCGCTATGGCGTCGATAACTCTCAGCGAGACCTGCACGGCGCACTCTTGGATGCTGAGATTCTCGCCGATGTCTATCTGTTAATGACTGGCGGGCAGGTGAATCTTAATATCAGCGGCCAACAGTCCTCTGATGGCGGCCAAGACAGCAGTCGCGGAGGCATCCGTCGCCTAGCCCAAGATCGTCAACCCCTGCGCGTTGTCACGGCCAGTGAGGAAGAGGTGGAACTGCACCAGCAGAAGCTCGAAGCGATCAACAAAAGCAGCGGCAACTGTGTCTGGATGAATGGCGGCGACTGATACCTATTCATGACAATCCAGCCAGCACCTGATCTACCCAGCGGTCAGCAAGACTTTCAGCGACTCCAGCTATTGGTCGATCAAACAGCCAGCACTCGGGATAGTTTTAGACTTAGCCGTCAGCTGAGAGAGCTGAGCCAGCAGCATAAGAGCGGCCGTGATATCAGCTCTGGCTGGCAGCAGTGGCATGCAGCACTGCTCAAAACTCAAGCCTTGACCGACAGCCGTCGCCAGACGATTCCCGCCTTTACCTATCCCGAGCTTCCGGTTAGCGCCCGAGCCGATGAAATTGCCGAGCTTTTAAGCAAACACCAGGTGATTGTGGTGGCCGGAGAGACCGGTTCTGGTAAAACCACCCAGATCCCCAAGATTTGCCTGCAAGCGGGGCGCGGAGTCAGAGGCCTAATTGGCCACACACAGCCGCGACGTATCGCTGCGCGCACCGTGGCCACTCGTATTGCCGAGGAGCTGAAAGTCAAGATAGGCGAAGCTGTGGGCTATCAGGTGCGCTTCTCTGACCAGAGCTCACCCAACAGTCTTATCAAGCTCATGACCGACGGCATATTGCTGGCAGAGATTCAGCGTGACCGCTTTCTCAGTGCCTATGACACCTTAATTATCGACGAAGCCCATGAGCGCAGCCTGAATATTGATTTTTTGCTCGGCTATCTAAAAAACCTGCTGCCCCAGCGCCCTGATCTAAAAGTTATCATCACCTCGGCGACTATTGATGTGGCCAAGTTCTCTAAACATTTTAATGACGCACCGGTGGTTGAAGTCTCTGGTCGCAGTTTCCCTGTGGAAATTATCTACAATCACCCGGACGATGTAGAGAGCGATCGCGACCAGATGATCGTCGACTGTCTGCAAGATATTCACACCAATCAAAAAGCCGGCGACGTGCTGATTTTTCTCAGCGGCGAGCGAGAAATTCGCGAAGTCAATCTGGCGATTAAGCGCGCCCAATTACCCCACACCGAAGTCGTGCCCCTTTATGCACGCCTAAGTCTTGCGGAACAGAGCAAAATCTTTTCGCCCCATCGCGGCCGGCGCATTGTACTCAGTACTAATGTCGCGGAAACCTCCTTGACAGTGCCCGGGATTCGCTATGTGATCGACACCGGCAGGGCAAGGGTCTCTCGCTATAGCTTTCGCACCAAAGTCCAGCGGCTGCCCATAGAGGCGATCTCTCAGGCCAGCGCCAATCAGCGTGCTGGGCGCTGTGGTCGAGTTGCAGATGGCGTCTGTTACAGGCTCTACTCAGAGGAAGACTTTCAGGGCCGACCCGCCTTTACCGACCCGGAAATAATCCGCACCAATCTGGCAGCGGTGATATTGCAGATGCTGCATCTAAGAATTGGCGACATCCGCAACTTCCCCTTTGTGGATCCCCCAGACCAGCGCATGATCAGCGACGGTTTTAAGCTGCTGGAAGAGCTCCAAGCAGTCACTCAAGACGACAAATTAAGCAGTCTCGGCAAACGTCTGGTGAATATCCCACTGGATCCCCGCTTTGCCCGCATGCTGCTAGAGAGCGCCAACAATGGCTGCCTTGCCGAAGTGATGATTATCACCACCGGTCTGAGTATTCAGGACCCCCGTGAGCGCCCCGCGGATAAACAGCAGGCCGCGGATCAGAGTCATAAAAAATGGCAGGAGCCCAACTCTGATTTTGTCTCACTGCTAAACCTGTGGCGACATTTTGAAGAACAGCGTCAAAACCTCTCCGGCAATCAATACAGCCGTTACTGCAAAAGTAACCATGTGTCCTATCTGCGCATGCGCGAATGGCGTGATCTGCACCATCAGGTTCACACCGCCTGTCGTGGGCTCAAGCTGACATCCAATACTGAGCCAGCGGAGCAAGATGCAATTCATCGCTCAATCCTTTCGGGACTCTTGGGGCAGGTGGGTATTCTTCAGGATAAGTGGGAATATTTGGGCACTCGCAATCGCAAATTCTTTATCTTCCCGGGCTCTGGTTTAAGTAAAAAACCACCGAAATGGTTGATGGCAGGCTCACTGATGGAGACCACCAAGCAGTTCGCCCTGACCGTCGCAAAAATTGACTCCGACTGGCTTGAGCCCCTTGCCGCCCATCTGGTGAAAAAGAGCTATAGCGAACCCTTCTACAATAAAAAATCCGGTCAGGTTATGGCCAAAGAACGCCAGACATTGTTTGGTTTGAGCATTGTGGAAAACAAAAACCGCGTCTATGGTCAGGTTGCACCCCAGGAAGCGCGCAAAGTCTTTGTTCAGCAGGCACTGGTGG
>Ga0115550_1001731_pt1 | contig 15921 bp, 13 predicted proteins | sample COGITO_mtgs_1005_FD_87177 | JGI IMG/M metagenome (GOLD analysis project Ga0115550, IMG submission 87177) | Pelagic marine microbial communities from North Sea - COGITO_mtgs_100511 | ecosystem: Environmental > Aquatic > Marine > Epipelagic | place: Germany:Helgoland, sampling site Kabeltonne... | reverse complement strand
TTTATCATAAGAGGAGTGGAAATGTAAGTAGCTGAATTGGTAGCAGCATTAAGAACGCCAATAGATTTAGCTCCCCTTGAGTCAACCTTGGGCTTGCTGTATTTAATGTCCTTAGAAGGAGTGAAGTCGGTACCGGATAGAATAGTCTTAGAGCTCATAGTCATCTGTATATATGTAATATATATATGTGGTGTTTCTTTAAATCAATTTTTTTTATAAATGTATTTTAATCCAATTTAATTCACTCGTAAATAAGTAATAGAATTACACCAAGTAACCGTAACCTGCGCTACATAAATATTATACACCCTTGAAGATTCAATGTAATGGATACAGTATGTAATGAAGATAGTAATACTGATTGTAGATAGAATGTTCTGATCAGAATATCCTATTGTAATTGGATCGTAGAGAGAAATTGCCTAGTAATTGCCTAACAATTATAATATAAATATATGAGTATATATATATATATATATTAATTATGACAGATACACACGTAAACGCTACATATAATGACAATATTGTATTAAAAAATATAGATGAAGTAGAAGAATATCTCTCTGGTTTTGCCGATACAAGGAAATCTAAGTCGAATAAAAAAATGACAGACGAGTCTTTTCGCATGATATCTATGAGTGAATATGATTTAGTTAAAACAAACAAGTATAAAGTATCCCAATTAAAAGCCATTTGTAAATTCTATCAGATGAAGGTATCTGGAAATAAAGAGGAATTAATAACGCGAATTTACAATTATTTAAAGAATTCATTGTATGCTATAAAAATACAAAGGAGGGCAAGAGGTCATTTATTAAGAAAATATATCCATTCGTGTGGTCCATCTTTAAAAAATCGCAAATTATGTATAAACGACACAGATTTTGCGTCTTTAGAACCAGTTGGTGAAATACCATTCAATCAATTCTTTAGCTTTACGGACGATAAAAATAATATATATGGATGTGATATTGTATCATTATATGGTTTGTTACAAAAAAAGACAACCGCAGTTAATAAATCAAATAAGGTGGCATTAAATCCATATACTAGAGAGGTAATTAATAATGAATTAAGAAGTAAATTCTCTCTACGATTACGATTAGCAAGAGTAAATAGGATAGAACATATTGTTATAGAAGAGCCTGAAATAGTAGATCACACGAAACAAATGGAGTTCAAGGTAATAGAATTATTTCAATATATAAATGAATTAGGAAATTATGCTGACAGTAAATGGTTTACAGATTTATCAAAAAATATGACAATCATCTTTATTAGAGAGATGTATGATATTTGGACTTATAGGGCACAATTATCAACCTCGGTAATGAGAGAAATCGTACCTCCTCACGGAAACCCATTTACAGGAGCGAGTCTTCATTTAGCGCAAAGTCAATCTGAAGAATATGTTAAGAAACAAGCAGTCCGTATCATTGAATTAATGGTAAAATCTGGTCATACAGAAGAAAATAGGTCTTTAGGGGCATTTTACGTGTTATCCGCTCTCACCCTAGTAAGTGACCCAGCAAGAATCGCATTACCTTGGTTATTTCAGTCGGTCGCTCATTAAATATATTGCGTTTCACAAAAATAATAGATAATTTAATGAATATTTAGGAATATTTTATGATGATAATCAATCATAATATATTATAATATATAATGCGTTAAATAGCTTAAAAAGATATGTCTTAGTAGTGTATAATGGTAAAGACAACTAAGACCACAGAGACTACTACTGCTAAGACTGCTTCCAAGACCGCTTCAAAGAAGATTGCTGCTACACCCGCCCCCATCATTGAAACCGCTCCCGTTGTTTCAGAAGAGGAGGTTGTTGACACAGCCCCTACTGTATTTGATCAATTTGCCGGATTCATGGCAAAGCTTCAAGGTGTCAGTGCCCAAATGTCCGCTCTTCGCACAGAGTTCCGTGGTATTGAGCGTCAAGTAAGTCGTGATCTTAAGGCAGCAGCCAAGATTACTGCCAAGAAGAAGAGAAAGACCGGTAACCGTGCTCCTTCTGGATTCGTCAAGCCTACTCTTATTTCTAACGAATTAGCTGGTTTCCTAGGTAAGCCAGAGGGTTCTGAGATGGCTCGCACAGAAGTTACTCGTGAGATTAACTCTTATATCCGTGAGCACAAGCTCCAAGACAAGGACAATGGTCGCAAGATTATTGCCGATAAGAAGCTTACTTCTCTTCTTAAGCTAAAGAAGGGTGATGAGCTCACTTACTTTAACCTTCAAAAGTACATGTCTCCTCATTTCGCCAAGGCAAGTGACAAGATTGCTACTTCCGCTTAAACATAAAATAAAATAAAGAAAAATATATAACATAACTATTCAACTGAGCATATGATTGGTATGTGATTAAAAATTCACAAAAACAAATATTATCTTCAATATGAAAATAATATTTGCTATTTTAACATATTCATAAAGTTTGAATACTTATTCAGCAAACAAGAAATGTTCCTTTTCTAATATATTTATTAAATTACGTTTATGAATAGGTCCATTAACAATGCTTATTTTTTCATATTGTTTATATTCGGACATTTTTGTTAAATCAAACATGTCTTGAATATTATATAATTCCATACAATTTTTTATATATTTAGTGTTTTCCTCTAACCATTCATAAAACGAAATATGGTTATAATTTTCAGTACAAATTTTTTTGTAATTATTTTTATTAATATTTTTATTATTATATTTCTTCCCAGTATCAATATTTATATCATTCAGGATATTGGTACTAATATCACTATATTGATTAGACAATTGTTTATATTTCTTAAAATGCTTCAATGTTTGTGTTAAATTCGTATTATTTTCCATATCAAGATTATAATCTGTTCCAGAAACAATACAAATACTCTGAAATTCATCAAATGTCATTTTCATATCGTTCAACATCCCTTTTAAATCGTACATGACCACCTTTTTTTTCAACAAGCTTAAATATCGTAATACACGTGGACAACCATAAACAAATAAATCCATATCTTCACTTAAACAAGCATACGCCTTATGTTTACAAACCATTTTGGCACATAGTTTATCTGCTTCTCCAGGCGCTTCAATATAAGACACACCATATGCTTGAATGAGCAGTTTTACATTTTCAATATCAGTATGATGTAGACGGATAAATTCCTTCTTCAGCGACAACATAGTATCTTCTAGTTCCTTTTTCTCATCTTCAGACACGTCCTCTAATTTAGTTTTTAGTTCCTTATATTTCGTCTCAGCTTCTTTTTTACCCAATTTCCTCTGTTTCAACAAGTCTTCTTTTTCCTTGGGAGGTTTCCCATCAAATACAAATAGGGGAATAATATTGTGTTCACGAAAGATAGATATCATTAAGTAAAAGTTTTCCAATAAGGCATTTTCGCCTAAGAAACGATACAAGTATATACTGGTATCAACTACAATTTTTTTCCCACTTAATTCACGTAAACTAATTTGCTTTATAGAATTACTACAATTGGTTTGTAGATGTTTATTCAAATATTTAATACCCATTTCAGTGTTTATTAAATATTTTTACATTGTTATATAGTGTTCAATTTTTATTTGTATGAAACGCAATCCAATACATAACATTACAATCCAATCACATGATTCATATCTAATGTAGTCATACGTAAGCTTCTGTCCATGTTTTCATCACCCGAACCACCCGTTTTAAAAAAGGATTTTTCAAGTTTAGCCACCATTTTCAACACGTCTTTATCACGACGCGATAAGTCAATAAATTCTATGTATGCGTCAACATTTCCAGGTGTTTTTTTAAATTCCAGAAATTTATTATCATTGTGATTATTATATAAGCACCAATTCATAAAATCATTATAATTATTCATGAGTAAGCTGGTTATAATATAATAACTAAATACAGCAGTATTTTCTTTATACAAATAATTACAAACATTGATATCATTATTCGTGCTACTTGATAGTTTGTTAGATTGTTTATTAACTGTTTTATAGTCAAGTCCCATAAAATCCAATATTTTTAAACCTTGAGACATGGAATGTAGGCATTCGCGATCCATATGTTTTTTGAATGTTTTTTCAAATTTGTTATAGTTCGTATCGGATTTTTTATTTTCAAGTTGTAAATAGGTGTACATAATACAATTGATAGTTCTAGCCCAAAATTCGCAATAACTTTCAGATAATAAAAAATCCGTTTTTACGTTGAACAATTGCTTCAACTGTTTATTCACGATGTCGGTATTTATCATATTGACAAAATCAAGACCAAAACTATGAAATGTTTCATGAACAAAAACTTTAAACCATTCTTCCTCGCGATAAAGTACGATTTCGTTATTTACTCTACAATGAGTGGTATAAGCGGTATTAACATGTTCAGCATCAAGAGTAGTCAATTGATTATCAGGTAACTCCTTTTTAAATGGCGTAAAATAAACATAAACAGATAACGTTTTTGAACAGGTTTCTTTAGAAAAAGCAGTCAATACGTAAATCCACATGTACATCATACGTATATAGTTGTCAAGAAAATGAATATCTCTCGTCTTTAAAGTTTCATACATGTCGTCATTCAATACAAAATAAATATTTATGGTTCGGTCCTTGATTTTACAAACATATTGTATTTTATGTAACGCGGTTTCATCAATATATTCTATAATATGTTTCGGAAAAAAACGTCTGTTGAACATATTCGGTCTAGGTATTTGCGATATCATGTTAATATTTGTATGTGTATATTTGAAACAATTATTTCTAGCCTTGTTTGCTACATATTCATCTGCTTCTACAAATAAATTATAAAGAGAGAATATTACCTTGTTATCTATTTTTGAAGGTATATTTGTATCTATTTTAACCATTAATATAGATACAGAATTAATTTTTATCTACTTTTTGAAAATATATGTTTTGTGGTCTGTGTAATTCAATCTACTTCAATCTACTTCTAACTAACATAAGAGCATTTGCTAATTCTGCTTCTGCAGCATGTTTATAATGTTGTAATTTCGCTTTCTTGGTGAGAAGTAGTGTGCGTTTTAAATCGGTTTTATCTTGATTGAATTTGGCATAAATCGCGTTTTCCAATAAAGTTTGTTCCGTTCCACCATAAAAATCAGGATCTATTTTAATATCCTTGGAGCGCAACAAGTCTTTATTATGTCTACCGTTCTTTGAACCAGCCGACTTAGCCATTTCAACATCACCAGATATTTTAGAACCAGAGTCTAGAGAGAAAAGAATGTAAAATTCCTTATTAGTATTTTTGAATTTGTTAGCTTGATAATAGTGCTCTACTGTTTTCCATTTGTGTCCGTCCAATTCAAATGGTGCTACATAATCATTGTCTAATTTCCGTCTCCATTCAGATATTTCGGATAATTGCGAGAATTCTTTCACGCGTTCTAATGGTATTTTTTCACCATTTCCTTTTCCAGGTAAGGGTTTATTATTTGATTTTTTATAGAATTGAAATACTACTGAATTATCATATAAACTATTTTCGCTTTCTTTGATAACATCTACATTCAATTCAATGGGTTCATCAACTCCTAATTCCTCATTAAATTGTTTAAATTGTGGTATAATACTATAGGGTCCAGACGTTCCTTGTAAACAATTCTTTGTCACATCTAATTTTATAGCATATGGTATTTGTTTGAAAATAAATATTTTATGACGTTTATAAGTAATCAATTTATAATGATCACCTGTATAATCCAATAAAACATAATATTCAGGCTCAAATGTGCCGTCTTCTTTTAAAACAGCATCATTCAAATGACCGCATTGTAAAACATTGTTACTATCGCCTTCTTTCCATGCCTCGCTAGAAAATACAACTAATTTTATATTTAGTATTCTTTCCAAGGTGGAGATAGCCCACATATCACCCCAAAACTCACACGTTTTAACGATTTTTTTCAAGTCATCTAATGAATGAACCTTTTTCATGAATTTAAATTCCTTTAATAATTCTCTCGTAACATTAATCTCTGATTTTAATATTTTGTATTTGGTTGCTACTTCTTTTGCATTCATAATAATAGTCTGCTGTTCTTGACTATCTTTAGAATTGCGTAACCTATCGCGCAATTCATTATTTAATTTATTGAGTTCTTTCATTTCAATTTCACCAGTTTGTATAGATTCTATGAACATCTTATACATTTCTTTGTAATGATCATATATTTCAGGTGTTAATTCATTTGCTAATTTTCTTCTTAATTCTAATACAGTGACCTCTTTATCAACTGATTTAAGGGCATCGCGTATAACGGCAAATAAACATTCGCCTCCACCCTCGTTATCAATCAAATTATATTCATTACTTTTAAAAAATTCTTGGACCCATGGTTGTCCCTTTTCTTTTTTATAATTGTCTTTTTCTATAGCAATTTGATTTTCGGATTGTTCAGGTAATGGTAAATCATGAAAATCTCCGTCGTCCTCATCTTTGTCTGACGGTTGTTCATCTTTGTCTGACGGTGGTTCATCTGTGTCTGACAACGGTTCATCTTTATTCATATCTTTATCAACCTCTATATCTTCTTCTTCTTTTTGTTTTTGTTTTTCGGCGACATTTATATTTTTAGCTCTATTAAGCATTTCAACATTTACAAAACTATATATTAATGGGTCATTAATTCTACCCAAATCAACATCACCGTCTTCATCAATAATATTAGGTAATTGATCAGCCAATATTTCATAAACACCAATTTGCTTAGAAACCCGGTCACCTTTTACTAAATAGATAGGGTAATAAACGATATTATCATTAATAAATGCGTATTTGGCTTGACCTAGAGCAATAACAATATCTATTCCTAAAACTTCAATTTCATACATAGATGCGTCAAAACTTTTGTCTTCTGGATCCATTTTTTTAATTTCCGGATAATTTATTTTAGAATTTAATATAGAATTAACCATGTATAAACTAATTATATATTAATATTTATGTTTTTTCATAAGAAATAGATGAATTTCAAATACGATTCTGAACAAACACGTATCAATTGAAAATAACAAATTTACTGAAGTAAGAGTCCTCTTTCAGCTCCATTAAGTAATGCCATAAACGTCTGCGATTATAGACAACTTCCATATTATTCTCGTCATTTTCAAATTGAATGACAAGTTCAATCAATTCCTCCTTTTTCAATTTTCTAGTAGAAATGTCATAATATTTACTAATATGATGTAATTGTTTCATATTATAATTTTCAAAATAATCAACATGTTGCGCTATCATATTATCATGGTCAAATGAGTCGTCTTCTGTTTTAAAATCGTAAAAAAAACTACTATCGTTCAATAAATCGTCAATTTCGGTTTTCTCAATACATGTATTCGTGGGGGATACATTCATAATTTCATAATTTATAGCACGATTATCGGATTTGTCGCAATCACCCGTGATTGTCTCAATATTTTCCATAAGTATATCTGTATACATATAGAATTATAAAATGTTTATTACCTTTTTTGATGATTTCATTTACCCTTCAATTTATCAAGAATATCCATATGTTTGAATTTAGTTTTGGGCGATACCCCTTTATTTATCTTGGTATCAATTTTAGTGATTCGCAATACATTATCATATATTTGAAGCCAACTAGTATGCTTTTGAAATTCTTTCATTGGAATATTGGTGAGAATAACATATAAATTTTCGGATAATTCATTAATTTCAGAAGCCTTATCTATATTCGTAATAGATTCTTCGCTTACAATCATATTTTGAATATTGCTGATATTTTCAAACATAGAATCCAATGATATAACCGCATTCTTATACAAATTTACCATAAATAAACTCATGGCTCTACGTCTGTCATTAATAATATTTAATTCGCAGAACCGGTCATAGTCTTCGGTAGAGGAAACAAATTCCATATTTTCAAACATTTTCATAAATTCACTAATATTATTATTAATAATAGGTCGCATAAATTCATATTTATTCTGTAATTCACAAGTTAATTTGGCATATACCCCGCTATTAAATTTATTTGATGTAGCCATATTGAATATAGCATAACCGATTTTATTAAGATGATTTATAATATCATCATCGCTTATAATAGAAGTTCCGGATGAATCCGTCGTGTTATCAACAATATTAAACTTCTCTTTAATTTCATCAATGGTTTCAAATAAATTTTCAATAATTTTATCATATGTTTTGTCAGTTAATTTATTAATTAACAAACGAATATTATTAATATCTTTTTCAAGACCTTCCTTCTTCACAATTTCTGTCTTTTTAAAATTGCGAATGGCTTCCCAATCACCTGGGCTAATAGGTTCTTCGTGTCTTCTTTTCTTTTTATAATTGTTATGTTTTTCACCATTACGACCATTGCCTCCACTTCCCGCACTGCCTTTTGTAAAAGCCGGTGTTTTTATATAATTAGGAGCACCAACTTGTTCGCTTAGTGATGTTATTAAATCAATAATTTCTTGTGGTAATTGAAACGAGTTATTCTCATCTTCTGGTTTATTGTTGGTAGACCAAATAATATCTTCAAAATCCTTTAAAGTATAAACAGTTGTAGTCATATTGTTATATATAATATAATGGTAATAAATTTATTATTTTATATCAATTTTATTACATATAATATAATAATATAGGGAAGATACTTAAACATTATTTGTTGATTATAATATAATATGGAAACAGATGAAGTAGCAAGTTGGGATCAATTAGATTTAAAAGATAATTTATTGCGAGGTGTATATGGATATGGATTTGAAAATCCAAGTCCCATACAAAAAAAGGCAATTAAACCAATCATTACTGGTAAAGATGTCATAGCTCAGGCACAATCCGGAACAGGAAAAACAGGAGCTTTTACTATATCTACCATTCAACGAATTGATGAAACTTTGAACGAAATACAAGGATTAATATTAGCACCAACTAGAGAATTGGCAATTCAAATACATTCAGTAGCTTCAACTATGGGAACATTTGTAGAAAATTTATCATGTTCTTTATTAATAGGTGGTAGATCAATTGACCTAGATGTAAAGGAACTTGAAAATGGTCCACAAATCGTAGTGGGTACTCCAGGAAGAGTTCATGATTTAATCCGCAGAAGAAAAATCAACACAAAAACAATCAAACTAATGGTTTTAGACGAAGCCGATGAGATGTTGTCAAGTGGATTTAAAGAACAAATTTACAATATTTTTCAGTTGTTAGGAAGTAGTGTTCAGATAGCCCTTTTTAGCGCTACACTTCCGACAGAAATTCAAACAATTACAGAAAAATTTATGAGGGATCCAATACAGATTTTGGTGAAAACTGAAAGTGTTACGTTGGAAGGTATTCAGCAATATTACGTTGCTATTGAAAATGACACACAAAAATATGAAACATTAAAGGATTTATTTCAAAGTATTTCGGTAAATCAATGTATTATTTATTGTAATAGTATTAATCGTGTAATGGATTTATATGAAGCACTGATAAAAGATAATTTTCCTGTTTGTTGCATTCATAGTGGTATGGAAAAAGAGGAAAGAATGAAGGCATATAAAGAATTTACGAATGGTTCTTCAAGAGTATTGATTTCAACAAATTTAACTGCGCGTGGAATTGACGTTCAACAAGTAAGTACTGTTATTAATTTTGATATTCCAAAGGATATTCATACTTATATTCATAGAATTGGTCGTTCAGGTAGATGGGGTAGAAAGGGAATGGGTATTAACTTTATTACACGCAGAGATATTGGAAAAATAAAAGAAATTGAAAGTTATTATTCTACACAGATAGACGAGTTGCCCTCTTCTATCGTAGTAGCATAAAAAATATCATTCGTTAAAAAATATCATTCGTTAAAAAATATCATTCGTTAAAAAAATATTTATTAATTACATTAGTATAATAATTAATGAATTTATCTTCATCATTTGAATTGCCGATTTTTTATGTGGAAGAGAAACAAAGATTAGATGAGAATATCATTGAAGATTTAGAGTTACTGAAAGCAAATAATACAAGTGATAATGATAGCGAAGACAGATGTGGATTATTGGAAACGGTAATACAACCAAAATCTAAGATAGCATTGGAACGATTAAATACATTAAGCGAATATTATACAAGTGATAAGAATTTTTTAAAAGATACTCAAAAAATATTGGGCTCTTGGGAAGAAGATGAAAATGGCGAATCCAAACAAAAACAATATGACGATTTTTATGAATTATGGAAAAATATAAAAAACGATGAAAATTTTATAGATCGTTATTATTACGTAGATATTGAATTTTTCAAGTTTTTAAACCATTCTCCTCTATTTTTACAAATACTTAGTCTTTATAATTTAGTAAGTCCGGTTCTAAGTCTGATTCTACCAATCATATTGCTCATAGTGCCTTTTTTTATGTTAAAATTCAGTGGTATCACGATTACATTGGACAGCTATTACAAAGTGTTGGTAAATATTTTTTCAAAGCATGCCTTAGGGAATATTTTTACAGCCGTGGGTGATATATCTTGGGAAAAACGTGCCTACGCAGTAATCTCGGTCGTGTTTTATTTCTTCTCTATTTACCAAAATTCTCTCACGTGTTACCGTTTCTATAAAAACTTTGGGTCAATACACGACGACTTGTTCTTATTAAAAGAGTATTTAGTAACTACTATTGAAAATATGAATATATTAGAGAAATCGTGTATGAATCGCGCTAGTTATGTACCATTTGTACAAAGTATATATCCACACAAAGAACATTGTATAAAATTAGTAGACAAATTAAATATTATTACACAATTTGATTTGAAAAACTTGACAAGTAAATCCAAACAGATAGGTTATATTATGAAACATTTTTATGAATTCCACATAAATACAGACATTGAGAGTACGGTAGAATTTAGTTTAGGTGTCAACGCATTTACAGAACATATGAATGGATTAAATGAACTACGTAGAGAGAAATTAATAAATAAATGTAAATTCGGGAAGAAAATGAAAATGAAAAATGCTTATTTCCCACATCTAATACACCGCGAACCAATAAAAAATGATATTGACTTAAGTAAGAATATCGCAATAACTGGTCCAAATGCTTCTGGCAAAACGACAACATTGAAATCTACATTATTTAATTTGATTTTCTCTCAAAGCTTTGGTTACGGATTCTATTCTGGGGCTACCATTTCACCATACAATCGCATTCATTGTTATTTAAATATACCAGATACATCTGGTCGCGATAGTTTGTTTCAAGCAGAAGCTAGGCGTTGCAAAGAAATTATAGAAAGTTTAGAAGACGGGAAGAAGCATTTTTGTATATTTGACGAATTGTTTTCTGGAACAAATCCAAATGAAGCATGTGCTAGTTCTTATGGATTTATCAAATTTTTAATAAAACAGAAAAATATTGATTTTATATTGACTACTCATTTGACGGAACTATGTAAAAAAATAAACCCTATAATGGTAAATAATCATATGCTTGTAAAAGAAACGGGTGATTTTAATTTTGAATATACATATAAAATGGTTTCTGGAATATCAAATGTAAAAGGTGGTTTAAAAGTGTTGTCTGATTTACAATATCCGCAATATATTTTAGACGAATCAATTCAAGCATTACAAAACGTGTAATTTCGTTTGCTTGGTATTTTATTAATATGTTTAATAAATAATAATGATTGACATATTAACAAATCCAAATACTTTACTATGTTTAGGCGTAATATTTTTATTAATATCTGTGCTCTTTTTTTATTTTAGAAGAAGTATATCTGTTTTAGAGCGTGCTCAGATGGAACAGGCAAGAATATTACAATCGTTTATTACAAATATGGAAATGTCTCAAATGGCACAACAACGTCATCATGTTGGAGGTTCATATGTTAATACAGAGAATATTGATAATAATATTATAAATGATTCTACATTAGATGGTTTAACTGAGCAGAAATTAATTGATGTTTCTGATGAAAATGATAGTGGAGACAGTGTAAGTGAAAGTGATGATAGTGATAGTGATAGTGATAGTGAAGACAGTGATAGTGAAGACAGTGATAGTGAAGAGAACGATATTGAAGAATGTGATAATGATATGAATAATGGTGGTGAAATAATTGATATTATATTGAATTCTACAAGTATTCCGATTGATTCCTCATTAGATAATTCATTAGAAGAATCTGCTGAAATAAAGGTAGTTCAATTACAAGACGGTGAACATTTAGATGAATTAAACCTAGGATCATTTAATATTGAAAGTTTAGACAATTCTAGTTCAGACAGTGACGATGAAGATGAAGATGAAGATGAAGATGAAGATGAAGATGAAGAACTAGATGAAGATAGCAATAACAATAGTGTTAATAACACTAGTGTTAGTAATAATAATCAACTACCAATGGCTTTTGAAATAAATAAAGAATCAGATACAACTACTGGCGCAAATTTGGACCCAGATTTTAAATCATTAAATGTTCAAGCATTGAGACAAATAGCAGAAGACAGACAATTAATTGTGAAAGGAGAGAAAAAAACAAAAAAAGAATTGCTAGCCTTGTTAGAACAGCACAATTCTTTGAGTAACAAGTAACAGGGAATAATCCTGAAATACATTTTCTCTCTATAGGTATATAATGAGTTGGGGTACATGTTATGCTGGTTCTAATAATATTCATTTTGATTTTCCTCCTATCATGAGTGATGGGCGAAATTTTTCCAAATGGCAACCTGGTGCATCTATTAATCAAGAAATACGTCAAGAAAACGGTATTAAATCCAATTGGCAGTACAGAAAATATTTAACAGAAAACGCAACTACTGTAATCAAGGCAAATCAAGTAGAGGCGTGTGACGAATGCTGTTATTGTCCTTCATCTAACGCGGGACAATCAGTACCAAATAGTCCATTTTTATACAAATCGTGTATGGAGAAGTCACAACCATATGGTTATGCCGATAGCGATTTAAAAAACATGTATTTATCTTCTAGTCAACTTCAAGCCAGAATGATAGCACCAGCTATTACACAAGAAGAGATTTTACAACAAAGAATACCTAATGCTAATTAGTTTTGAATAAATATTAAGACAAACAACCTAATAAAACGTTGTATTGTATTATAAGTATAGTACAATACATCAATAAATGAAAGTATTGAGTATAGATGTAGGCATAAAGAATTTAGCGTTATGTTTATTTAATGTTGAAAGTAAGGAAAAATATGAAATTGGAAAATGGGATGTAGTAAGTTTATGTAATGAAAAAGTGGTGGATTGTTCATGTGGTAAACCAGCGAAATACCGCTACATGTGCCAGGAAGATGAAACAGAAACATACTATTGTAAAAAACATTGTAAAAATATAGAAAATCCGATTATTCCAAAAGAGTTGGAATTACAAAAACTAAAAAAAATAAAAATAAACACGTTGCGTGAGTTGTTAACAAATCATGAAATAGAATTTGATGCCAAGCTGAGTAAGGTTCATTTATTAGAATACTTAGAATGTAAGTTAAAACAAACCTACATTTTACCGTTTTCAAATACAGTGAAAACGAGTGAATTAAGTTTAATAGAAATAGGCATTAATATGAAAAGTGTATTAGACTCTTTGTATGGTGATATGTATATAGATACGGTGATTATTGAAAATCAAATTAGTCCTATTGCGAATCGCATGAAAACCTTACAGGGAATGATAGCCCAATATTTCATTATGAAAAATACCACAGATATTCACTTTATATCGGCTGCAAATAAGTTAAAGGAATATGTCACTACAAAGACGACATACAATGAGAGAAAACATAAAGGTATTGAAATTTGCGAAGAATTATTAATTAATAATGAGCTGTTTGGAAAACATTTAGACATGTTTCATGGACATAAGAAAAAGGATGATTTAGCAGATTGTTTCTTACAAGGTATTTGGTATTTGCGAAATAGTATTATATATAATTAATGTGTTTGGTTTAAAATTAAAAGTTCTTACTAAGTAATAATGAGTAGTCCTGAAATTATTGACATTAGTGAACTAGATTCTGGACATAGTATTAATATTAACAACTCTATTGATGATATCAATGAAATTGGTGGAGGTAATGGAAATGCATCCAATTTTGGTATAGAACTATTGATGAATGACAGAAAAAAATCATCGGGAGGAAGTAGAAGTAGAGCTGCATCGGATGATATTGGTTTAGGTGATTTAAATAATTTAGAAGATGAATTGAATGAATTATCTATGCCAAAAAAAAGTATGAAAAGTGCTAGATCCGACATGTTTTCAGGTTCATTTAAATTAAATGAAGATAACGATGATATAGACATAGATGATGTTGGTATTAATATCTCTGAACCATTACATTTAGGCAGTTCTATGAAAGAACAATCTGGTGACGAGAGTAAGACATGGGATGGTTATGGTAAATTTAATGATATACCAATTAATCCAGATGTTACAAAACGACATGTTGAACCTAAAATGTCGGCAGAAGAAACATTAAGAGAAAAATTTTCTATCTTACAGAAATTAGAGGATTTAGAGAGAAAGGGTGTGAAACTGACTAAAAAATACGATATGGAGTCCAATTTACTTGAAATGAAGGGAGAGTATGAATCTGTTATAGCTGAAAAGGAGAAGAAGAATGGTGTTAAATTCCAGGGTAAAATGTTAATGGCTTGTATTACTGGTCTAGAATTTTTGAATAATAAGTTTGATCCGTTTGATGTCCGATTAGATGGTTGGTCGGAGCAAATCAATGAGAATATTGATGATTATGATGAAATTTTTGCCGAGTTACATGAGAAATACAAGTCCAAGGCGTCTATGGCTCCGGAACTAAAACTATTATTTCAGTTAGGTGGTAGTGCTCTAATGGTTCATATGACAAATAGCATGTTTAAATCGTCTATGCCTGGTATGGATGATATTATGAGACAGAATCCCGATTTAATGCAACAATTCACAAGTGCTGCTGTTAATTCTATGGGACAAACAAATCCTGGATTAGGTGGATTTATGGGTTCAATGATGGGTGGAAATGGTGGTCAACAACAGCAACAGCAACAACAACAGCAACAACAACAACAGCAACAACAACAACAGCGTCAACAGCGTCAACAGCCACCTAATTTCATGCCACAATCTAATGGAACACCTCCAGCACCGATTGCTACCCAAGGACCCAATTCAGTTCCACCACCAGTAAGACCCGGATATGTTCCTCTTTCCAATAGACCAGATATTAACGCAAGTCGCAATATTCCATCAGCAGAAAGAACTACTAGACGTCCTGAAATGAAGGGACCTAGTGATATTTCTAGTTTATTATCAGGATTAAAAGTCAAGAAAACAGAAGTTGATATTCAACAAGACCGAGATGAAAAGGGAAGCACTATTAGTATTAGTGAATTAAAGGAGATGCAAAACGATAATGTGCCTTTAAAATCAAGACGTCGCAAATCAGAACGCAATACAGTAAGTCTTGATATTTAGAAAACAACCTATAATAGGTCAATACAGATATATAATATTATTTGAATATTATATATTATCAGCAACAATGTTTGAAAATGGTCTCTTTATATTTCGCAGAGATTTACGAATCCAAGACAATATAGCATTGAATTTGGCATCAGAACAATGTAAACATGTATATCCAGTATTTATATTTACACCAGAACAAGTTACAGACAAAAATAAATTCAAATCAGACAATGCTATCCAATTTATGATTGAGAGTTTAGACGACTTACAATCAAATATTCGCAAACACGGAGGGTCCTTGAATACGTTTTATGGAGAGAATGATGCTATAATAAAAAAACTTATCAATAAATGGAATATAGACGCGGTTTTTTTCAATACCGATATTACACCCTACGCAAAAAAACGCGACAATTCC
>Ga0115550_1001705_pt1 | contig 16076 bp, 20 predicted proteins | sample COGITO_mtgs_1005_FD_87177 | JGI IMG/M metagenome (GOLD analysis project Ga0115550, IMG submission 87177) | Pelagic marine microbial communities from North Sea - COGITO_mtgs_100511 | ecosystem: Environmental > Aquatic > Marine > Epipelagic | place: Germany:Helgoland, sampling site Kabeltonne... | reverse complement strand
GAGTGCCCACACAGATTGCTTGATTCAAATTGTTAAAGAGCGACGCAACAGCGTGTTGCTGCGGGAGTGGAATTCTACTCAACCGCCTTCTCGAGTCAAGCCTTATTTTCAAAGGCTTTTCGATGTTATCGACGAGGTTGTTTGCGTTGCCGCTTGCCCTGTCGATGTGGCGCATTATAGAGAGATTGATCGCGTTGGCAAGGCCCTCAATGCAATAAAACTGCAAAAATCGGCACTTTTTTAGTTATTCATAACCAACCACAGCTTTTGTACAAACTTATCCACAGAAATGCCGTAAAACGGCTCTATTGGCATCATGAGTGCCCCACGTTTAGCCAGTGGAAGTGCCACTCCTTGCATGCCGCCCCTCCCGCTCATCTACCTATATAAAGAAGCGATCACGCCAGGCCCGCTTCTTTCACCCATGCGGCGATCAACTCGGCGGCCGGGAGGTCACGGCAACCCGATACATTCTGCCCCGCCCACAATGGCGAGAAGCCACTATCACCCACCTTTTCAGCGGCCGCACGCAACGGAGCCAGCGCACTGCTGGCATGGGGGAAGTCAGGTGCCAGATCCGAGAGCGAGCCCAGCTCCCGCATCAGCCGGTTGACTATCCCTCGGGCCGGGCGGCCGCTGAACACCTTGGTCAGGGCAGTGTGCTGGCTCTGGGCAGAATGAATCGCGGCGCGATGCAGGGCAGAGGTCGTCGCCTCATGACAGCAGAGGAAGGCAGTTCCCATCTGGACGGCGCTGGCGCCTAACGCCAGGGCGGCCCTGATACCTTTGCCATCGACTATGCCACCGGCAGCGATGACCGGCAGTTCTACCGCCGCGACTATTTGTGGCAGCAAGGTAAAGGTACCTTGCTGCAAGGCGAGATCCTCATTGAGGAAATGGCCGCGATGGCCACCTGCCTCCAGTCCCTGCGCTATGATGGCATCGGCGCCATGGCGGGCCAGCCACTTCGCTTCTGCTACCGTGGTCGCACTGGCAAACACTTTTGCTCCCGTGGCTTTCACCCGGGCAAGCAGGCCCGGTTCGGGCAGGCCGAAATGAAAGCTGACTACCGCGGGGTTGAACTCGGTCAGGATGGCGGCATGCTCGGCGTTGAACGGGGCGCGACCTGGCCCATTCGATACAGCATCGGTACTTACACCGAACTCGGCATAAAAAGGCGCCAGCGCCTGTTGCCAGCGTGCGACCTGCTGGGGATCGGGATCCCCTTGCTGATGGCAGAAGAAGTTGATGTTGAATGGCCCCAGACCGCTGGCGGCAAGCCGAGCGAGCTCGCTTCGCAGGTCGCTCGGACTGAGCATGGCCGCCGGCAAGGAGCCCAGACAACCCGCGCCGGTGACGGCCAGCGCCAGCGCACTGTTTTGCACTCCCGCCATGGGGGCCTGAATGATGGGATAACGCATCCCGAGCTCTGCAAAGAGGTTCATGGCTATGTACCCCGCGTACAGTCCGAAACAGCAGCGACCTGGCTGCGCGCCAGCGCTATGGCGCCATCAATGGCGCCGCGGGCCTGCGGGCTGTTCTGCCAACAGGTCGACCCCAGCATGCTGGCCACCAGCTGGACTATATGGGCTGTATCCGCCTCGGCCAGCTCGCTCAGTGTGTGGTAACCCAGCTGTTCGAGCCGCCCTATGACGGTGGGACCCACCCCTTTCACCCCAAGCAGCAAGCTTCGTTCCTGTGCCGAGAACTGTTTCATGTCGGTCATTGCCCAGACTCCTTTCCTATGGCGGTATTTGAACATCAGGCCCGCAAGGGGCCCGATGAAGATAGAGAGTGATCAGCGCACGCTGCGCAGCAGGAAGTCCGGCTGACCGCAGGAGCGCAGTTCACGCTTTTGCATCTCGTCGGAACAGGTGACGGCATCCGTCCCCTCCTTGTTGATGCAGATGTAGACCTCCCGCAGGAAGCGACCGCCGTCGGCACAGGCAACCGTGATGTTGTCTGGCACCAGCCAGTCGTTGGCACTGGCCAGCTCCGCCTTGAGCTGGAAGCGGCTTTTGCGCAGAGGCTCGGCAGGGGACTGATACGCGGCCGGGATCTTCACCTTCTGACGCAGGTCGCTGGCCAGTTGATGGAACTGCGGCTGGTCGAGGCCGGAGCAGGTACCGTGCTTCTCCCACTCATGACGATAGAGAAAACGGCTGGGATAGAGCCCGGCAAACTGCTGCTCCATGGCGGGATCCAGCCGCTCGCGGGAACAACTGCTCGGGTAGCCACGCTGGTACTGGGGCCAGAGTCCGTGCAGCACGAATCCCAGCTGGCGGGAACATTGGTCCCGATCGGCCGGCTTGACGGCGCAATGCTCCGGCGACCAGGAGAGCGCCAGGGCGTAATAGTCAAACTCGCCCGCCTCCCCCTTGGCCTGCACGGCAGAAGAGAACAAAGGGGAGAACAGCAGGGTGCCGAGCAGCGCAACAATCTTCTTCATCTTGGGTATCCAGCGTTATATCAAAAGAGTACCAGGCGGGCCACACGGCCCGTTTGGCAGAAGTCATGCTCCCATAATTTGCGCGTCGGGAACACCCCGAGAAGAGGAGCGCACGGCCCCTGGGGTCAGACCAGTAAAGGGTTCCCCCTCCCGTTCCACAGGCGTAAGCTGACCCACCGGCAGGCCCTCATGCCTCGCCCTTTCCCCGTCCCGATTTCATCTTCAACAGGATGCAACATGATCCGCAAGAATCCATCCGGCCACCTGCCGGTCATCGACGAGTCCACCTATATCGACAAGACAGCCATCATCTGTGGCAAGGTGATCATCAAGGAAAACGTGTTTGTCGGCCCCTATGTGGTGATCCGCGCCGACGAGGTGGATGCCAATGGCGACATGGAGCCCATTGTCATCGGCGCCAACTCCAACATTCAGGACGGGGTGGTGATCCACTCCAAGTCCGGCGCTGCCGTCACCATCGGCGAGTACACCTCCATCGCCCACCGCTCAATCGTGCACGGCCCGTGCGAGGTCGGTAACCGGGTCTTCATCGGCTTCAACAGCGTGCTGTTCAACTGCCACATAGGTGAAGGTTCGGTGGTGCGCCACAACTCTGTGGTGGATGGCTGCGATCTGCCCCCCGGCTTCTATGTGCCCTCCACCACCCGCATCAACCAGCAGAGCGATCTGGCCGAGATCCCCAGAGTCACAGTGGATGCCACCGAGTTCTCCGAAGACGTGGCCCACACCAACATAGATCTGGTCAAGGGTTACAAGGCGCTCTCCAACGAGTTTTGAGGCCGACCCGGTTTCATGACACACAACGGGCGCCCAGGCGCCCGTTGTCACAACTGTAAAGGGGGTGAAAAGGGTGTGTAAAAGCGATTGAGCGCAGCATAGGTGTGGCGTTTGATGGGTCATATTCACCCGGATGGAGTCATCCCATGTCATGCAAAGCCCTCTTATTGCCCCTGCTGCTCGGCAGCCTGTTTGTGCACGCCAGCGACATGCAGCCTCCCCTTCCCGATCGCCCCGGCGCTCATATGCCGCCACCCTCGGTACTCTATCAGGCCAGCAAGCAGAGCAAGGATCCCCAGGCGACTGCTCAGGAGCTGTTCAAGAACATCCCTGCCGCCGAGACAGACAAACGCTATGAGGTGGTGATCAGTGTGCGGGAGTTGCCGCCGCAAGCCATCCGGGCCCAGCCCACCACTGCCCCGCTCAAGGGCCAATAAGATGAACAAGGATCGCTCCTGGCCGTGGGTGCTGGCGCTATTCATCACCCTTCCTGCGCTCGCGGGCCCGGGCGAGATGGGCAGACCGGGCGGCCCGCCGGGACGAGACATGCCACCTTCCGCTCTCCGCCATGGTCACTACGCAGGCCCCTGGTCAGCTCCAGCGCCGGGCCATCGCATCGACAGGCTGCCAGGCGGGGTGGAGACCATATTGCTGGCGGGGCTCACCTACTATGTGCTCGGCGGCATCTATTACCAGCAACAGGAGAGCCACTATGTGGTGGTCACGCCACCCACTCAGGCCATCTTGGTGCAAACGGAGACCCACCTCATCCCGCTGGATCTGGATGGTCGCCGCTACTACGTCAGAGACGGCCACTACTATCAGCGGGAGATTGACGGGCGCTACACGGAAGTCCCGCCTCCCGCCGCACTGCGGTAAGCAGCAACAAAACGGGCGCCAAGGCGCCCGGTTTTATGTGTGTCAGCGGATGATCATGAGCACTTTTTCAAACTGATATGCCAGTTGGCACCCGACTGCACCTGATGTTTGGCGGCGAAGCTGTCCATGTTGAGGGCGACCGAGACCTGCAACAGGCTGTTGAGGTAGACCAGCGGCTGGCCTTCCGGCACGTCGCCGAAGCTGCTGACATAAGGAGCCTTGCCGTCATACCTGACCACATCCCCTTCACTGATCTTGATACAGGCTTTGTCCCCCTTGTTGATCCCCACCTGGGTCAGCAGTGTCTCGTCGATATTGGTCCAGACGTTGCCGTACTGCACATCCAGGATCGGGATTGTGCCCTTGAGGGTGCCATCTTTCTCGGCCACAGCCGGCTGGTAAGGGATCTTCACCACGTCGGCGGGCAGCAGCGGGCCCACCTGCTCATAGCTGATGGCACCGGAGGCGAGCCGTGCGCCCGTATAGGCGTAAACATCGCGGCCGTGGAAGGTGTAAGACTTCTCGGATCCCTTGAGGCGGTTGGTTTTCTCATCGATCTGACGCACAGCGTCTATGCCGAAGTGCTCGGCCACCAGGGTCAGGGTGCCGTTATCCGGGGTGACTATGTAGTGGCCGCTCCTGGTCTTGAGCACCACAGAGTGGCGATCTGTGCCCACACCGGGATCTACCACGCTGACAAACACAGTGCCCTTGGGCCAATACTGCAGGGTCTGATAGAGGCGGTAAGCCCCTTCCCAGATGTTGTAAGCCGGTATCTCGTGGGTCAGATCATAGAGCGGCAGAGTGCGGTCCACCCCGAAGGCAACCCCCTTCATGGCTGACACTGCGCCATCTTTGAGACCAAAATCAGTCTGGATCACCAGGGCCTCGTTGGCGGCGGCGATGCCGCTGGCCAGCAGGAGGGCGAGCGCAAGGGCCCGGGGAGCGGTGCGAATATCCATATCAGAACTCCTGAATCGTGATAGATGAACAAGAACAGCCATTTAGACATCCAGAATGCCACCTATCATCAGCATTGCAAGCCGTTTCACCTGTATGGGGGGAACAGAAAAGCACTCGCCAGTGCATGCTGGCGGGTGTATGGATAGGCTTTGCCGTGACGGGATCACAGAGGAAACAACATGACCAGACCCCAAGCCCCCACCCTGGCGTTGAATCTGGGTGAACAGATCAGCAAGGTGCTGATCACCCAGGCCGACGGCATCACCATCACCTACAAGCTGGCATTTGGTCTCGACGCCATGACACCGGGGCCGTTTCGCCAGGATCCGCCGACGGCACACGAACTGGAACGGGCCATCATGGTAGTGGAGGATGCGCTCATGCCGCTGGCGGCCCGCATTCCGGCCCACGAGCTGGTTACGCTGCACAGCCCGGTCCCGCTGGCTGGCGAGTTCGGCAGCCATGAGCTGAGTCGGGAGAGCATAGAGCAGCTGTTCGGCCAGTTTGCCGCCATGGTGGAAGGGGACCCGCTGGCGGCGGCCCACTTGCCCAAGGGGCGGCACTTTGCCGCCGTATTGTTGATCCTGCGCGAATGGATGCACCACCTGGATGCCAAACGGGTAGTCGTGGCGGAGTAAATGCTGGCGGATAAATGGCTCAGGCCGCGGCTCGCTCGAAGCGGGTTCGCGACACAACCCAGGCCAACCCAAGGCTGATCAAAATGCTGCCGACGGCAAGCACATCCACCGCTGCCAGCAGGCCGACGCTGTCGCTCACCCAGCCCAGCAGCACAGGCACCCAGTTGGCCACATAGGCGATCACATAGAAGAGCGACACCAGCCGGGCGTGGCTGGCACTGGGGGCAATGCGATTGACCAAAGTCGCGCTGCCGACAAAGGCGGCGCCCTGGGCATAACCGGACACCAGCAGCCCGAACCCTGCCAGCCACAACGACTGATAGTGAACGGCGCCGGTAAACAGCAGCACGCTGAGCGCCAGGGCAAGGCAGCCGCTCTGCAGTGTGTGGCGGGCATCGAGGCGGCGAGCCCATAGCTGGCAAAGGCCGGAGAAAACCAGATAGGCTGCGATGAGATAGCCGAACAGGCCGAGATCCCGCATCCCCAGCAACTGGCTCGCCACCTTGGGACCGATTGCCAGCAGACTGGCCGCCACCGCCCAGGCGGTAAACAGAGCCAGGGCGCAGAGGAAGAACGCAGCCCCCGTGGCTTTGAGCCCCTCCCCCAAGGAGCCCCTGCCTTGCCCCGATGCCACTGGCGGCTGCGCTCGTGCGCTGGCGGGCCAGCTCAGCACAACGCCGACCATGGCGCAGGTCGCCAGTCCCATGATGAGCAGGAAGGGCAGCTGAGTCGGATAAAAGTCCAGTTGCAGCGCCAAGCCGCTGAATACCGGGCCGAGCGCCAGTCCGGCAGTGAAGGATAGGGTCGCACTGAGGGCCGCCCGCTTGCCGCCGTCGCGGGGGCCGAAGCGCAACAGCGCCACATTGGCGGCGCCGGTCAGCGCACCCGTGCCAATGCCGGCCAAGACCCGCGCCAGCAGCAGCGACCAGAACGAATCGGCCAGGGAGAAGAGCAGGGCTCCACCCAGCACCGCCAGCAGCGCAGGCAATATCATGGCACGCAGGTCCGTCACCCGGCCTGCCAGATTGCCCACTCCGAACAGCGAGATCAGCACGCCGGCCGCATAGCCACCATAAATCAGGGTGAGGCTCACATCGCTCAACGCCAGCATCTGCTGATAGTGGGGATAGAGCGGTGTAGGCACGCTGCTGTTGAGCAGCGCCGACATCAGGGCCAGCGGCAGAAACAGCAGAATGGCGCCATGGGCAGCGCCCGACTGGCAGGGCCCGGGGGTAGACAAGGGTGATGACATGCACGGCTCCGATGGGCGCGGGGCCAAACCCCGCTGGTGAGAGGCGGCCATGATAGCGCCCGCACAGCGCCGCCGACAGCAGCACAAATGCATCATGCGGCTTCAATAATGCATGCGATCGGCATCTATTTGCACGCACACCAGGGCACACTTGGCTTGTGATCCCGCCTGTGCTGGCTTCTAATGGGCTCGCCCCAGCGGGGGGAACTTGAGTGGGAGGCTCGATGATCAACTGGGATGACGCGCGTTTTTTTCTGGCATTGGCAAGACAGGGCACACTGCGTGGCGCGGCCGGGGTGCTGGGGGTCGATCAGGCTACCGTCGGGCGACGCATCACGGCGCTGGAGCAGAATCTGGGCTCCAAACTCTTTATCCGCACACCAAAACTCTATGATCTGAGCCCGCTCGGCGAAACCATGCTGGCCGATGCCAGCGCCATGGAGCAGGCCATCCAGGCCATAGAACGCAAGGCAAGCGCCGGGGATCAGAGCCTGTGCGGCGAGGTACGCATCGCCACCACCGACACCCTGGCACAAGCCTTCGTGCTGCCTGCCCTCACCCTGCTGCGCGAGCGCCATCCCGGCATTCGTCTCAGCCTGCAGACGGCGGTCAACGTCAGTGATATCGCCTGTCTCGAGGCAGATCTCGCCATTCGGGGCCTGCGCCCCGACAACGACGAGCTGGTGATCAAACGCCTCACCACCATAGAGATGGGGCTCTACGCCTCTCACGACTATCTGGCCAGACACGGCACGCCCAAGTGCGGCCTCGGCCTGAGCCAGCACGCCCTGCTGCTGTTTGCCAAAGAGCTGGTCTCCCGCCACTGGCACAGCCTGTGCGGGGAGCCGCTGCACGAGCCAAATGTGGTGCTGCAGTGCAATGCCCAGCTGCTGTTGCTGGCGGCGGCCCGTCAGGGGCTGGGTATAGCGCTGCTCTCCACCTTTCTGGCAGACAAAGAGACCGAGCTGGTACGGGTGCTGCCCGCCCTCAGCGATCCGGTCGATATCTGGCTGGTGCTCCACCCCGACCTGCAGAAGGCCAGCCGGGTGCGCGCCGTGGTGGATGCGCTGGAAGAGGTGTTTCACTGCCGCTAAACAACCACGACACCTCCTCTCGTTAATTGAACGTGTTAAATGCACAGCGATTGAACAGTTCGTCCCCCCATTCGGGGGACTGCCTTTCTTGCTAGCCATGCTAGAGTCCGTCGCTGTTTTTCCTTAATAAACGGGATGTTATATGAATAAATTAGTTGTTTCATATGGTTTCATACTGATAACGAGTTTGTTGGCCGGTTGTGCCAGTGAATCCTCTCGTTCCCTAGATGTCCCAAAGGTTGCTTCCTACCAGAGCCATTATCAAGGTGTTCGTAGCCCCATTGCCGTCGGTAAATTCGATAACCGTTCGAGCTATATGCGCGGCATCTTTTCCGATGGTGTAGACCGACTAGGTAGCCAGGCCAAGACCGTCTTAATCACTCATCTACAGCAAACTGGCCGTTTCAGTGTGCTGGATCGTGACAACATGGATGAGATAAAGGCTGAAGCCGGAATAAAAAACCAAGTTCAAACCCTCAAAGGGGCTGACTACGTGGTCACCGGTGACGTCACTGAATTTGGCCGCAAGGAAGTGGGTGACCATCAGCTATTTGGTATTTTGGGTCGAGGAAAATCCCAAATTGCCTATGCCAAAGTCAACCTGAATATTGTCAATGTCACCACCTCTGAGGTCGTCTTTTCCTCTCAAGGCGCAGGTGAATATGAGTTGTCCAATCGAGAGATCATCGGTTTCGGTGGTACAGCAAGTTATGACTCCACCCTTAATGGCAAGGTACTGGATTTGGCCATTCGTGAAGCGGTCAACAATCTGGTTAACGGTATTGAGACCGGCGCTTGGCATCCGGCCCAGTAGGAATAATAAAAATGAAACAGTTCAAGCTATTCACCTTGCTGGCTATGACCATGCTTTTATCTGCGTGCGCTCAAGCACCACGTCCTCTTTATAACTGGGATCAATACCAATCGGTTATTTACCAAAATATGCAAGGCGACGAAACCAGTGTAGAAGAGCAGATCTCCGCACTGGAGAAGAACCAGCAAGAAGCCAGCGCCAAAGGACAAGCTGTTCCACCAGGTTTTCATGCCCACTTGGGGATGCTTTATGCTCAATTAGGTAAAGAGGATCAAACTCGTCAACAATTCGAGGTAGAGAAACGCCTTTTCCCAGAGTCAGCTCCTTTTATGAACTTTCTGATGTCCAATAAAAAAGGAGCTACTAAATGAAAATAGTTACCCTATTCTCGCTCATTTTTACCACGCTCCTCCTTACTGGCTGTGCACAGCGTGCTGCATATGACTACAGTTCTTTCAAGGAGAGTAAACCAACCTCAATTCTTGTATTACCCCCACTAAATCACTCGCCTGATGTCAAAGCTGGCGCCAGTTTGCAATCCCAGATTACGTTCCCACTTGCTGAATCTGGTTACTACGTGTTGCCTGTGGCAGTCACCAATGAGACGTTCCGCCAAAATGGGATTACAGAAGCCGCAGATATTCACTCTTTGCCAATAAAGAAACTTCATGAGATCTATGGTGCTGACACTGCACTCTATCTGGACATCAAAGATTACGGCACCAGTTATATCGTCGTATCAAGCGAAACAGTAGTTACAGCCCACGCACGGTTAGTTGACCTTCGAACCGGTAAACTACTCTGGGAAGGCAGTGCTAGTGCAAGCAGTGCTGAACAACAAAGCAATTCAGGGGGGGGACTGATCGGCATGCTGGTTGTTGCTGTTGTAAACCAGATTGCTAATACCATCACTGACAAGGGACATGAAATTGCAGGGATCACCAGCTACAGGCTGCTCAGCGCCGATATGCCAAATGGTATTCTCTACGGCCCCTACTCCCCTAAATATCATAAGTAATCAATACTTTATATCAATGAATGAGAGGGCTTAACGCCCTCTTTTCTTGCTCTGACTTTACACTCTGAGTCAGGCTGCATAGCTAACCATCTTTGTAACTCTAGACTAAGAGCATAGCTATCAAACTTGGCACATCCCCCGCTTCTGTTAACATGCCGGCCACTATGATTGTTTCCATCGTGGCCCTGGCCGCGATAACCCCACACTGGTGCCTTCTATGTCCATTGCCTCCTTTGCCGAACTGGCCCTCTCCCCCCTTCTGCAGCAGACCCTGAGCGAGCTCGGTTATGCCGCACCGACCCCGATCCAGGCCCGCGCCATCCCCGTCATTCTGGCGGGGCGGGATCTGATGGCGGGGGCCCAGACCGGCACCGGCAAGACCGCCGCCTTCGTGCTGCCGCTGCTGGAGCAGTTGATGCAAGCACCGACAGGTGATGCATCCCGCCCGATCCGCGCCCTGGTGCTGGTGCCGACCCGCGAACTGGCGGTGCAGGTCTTTGATAGCGTGGCGCGCTACGGGCAAGGTACGGGTCTCACCAGCGCTTTGGTCTACGGCGGGGTCAGCATAGCCGCGCAGGTCGAGGCGCTGAAAGCCGGGGTGGATCTGCTGATCGCCACCCCGGGCCGATTGCTCGACCATCTGCGCCAGGGGGCCTTGAGCCTTGAGCACCTCGACCATCTGGTGTTTGACGAGGCGGACCGCATGCTCGACATGGGCTTTATGGACGAGATCAAGGCGCTGCTCAAACAGATACCGGCGGATCGCCAGACCCTGCTCTTTTCGGCCACCTGCGACGACAACCTGTTTGCCTTGAGCCGCGTATTGCTGCGCGACCCCGAACTGATTGAAGTGGCACCGCGCAACACAACGGCGGCCGAGGTGGAGCAGCGGGTCTATGCGGTGGATGGCGAGCGCAAGCTGGCGTTGGTGGAGCACCTGATCAAGGTGAAGGGGTGGGCACCGGTGCTGATCTTCAGCCGCACCCGGCAGGGGGCCGACAAACTGGCCCAGCAGCTTGGCAAGGCAGGCATCAATGCGCTGGCCTTCCACGGCGATCTGTCGCAAGGGGCGCGGGAGAAGGTACTGCTTGAGTTTCGCGCCAGCACCCTGCAAGCCCTGGTCGCCACCGACGTGGCGGCCCGCGGTCTCGATATCTTGGATCTCAACTATGTGATTAACCTCGAATTCCCCTTTGTGGCCGAAGATTACGTCCACCGTATCGGTCGCACCGGCCGCGCAGGCAACAAGGGGTTGGCCATCACATTGTTCAGCCCGGAAGATGCGCCGCTCTTGGAGAAGGTGGAAGCCGTGCTCGACACACGATTGCCCCAGCAGTGGTTCCCGGGCTTTGAGCCAGACCTCACCCGTTTCGAACCCGAGCCACGCCGCAACGGCAAGGCAGCCCAGAAGCAACGTGCCAGAAAGCAGGCCCTCGGCGGCGGCAACAAGAGTGGCAAGGGCAAGCGTTAAGCCACCTCAATCCCACCAACAAAAAACGCCCGCTCGGGCGTTTTTTTATTATCCAATACAGACCAGCGCCCCCCTTGGCTACTGAACACCTAGCGGGTCGCCAGCACCAATGGCAGAGATTTCAGGATCTGCCGCTCCGCCAGGGTGGAGAGAATAAACATCGCCATATAGCCGAGGCCGAGTGCCACGATAATGGCCACCACATTGGTGGTGAAGCGGGCTACCAGATAGTAGGCCGCCACCAGCGCCACTATGCCCGCCAGCCGGATCAGCAGGCTTTGGGTAAAGTGGCCGTGGGCCTTGATATAGGCGAGCTGATAGCCGTTGAGCATCATAAAGATAAAGAAGATGGAGAAGTGGAACAGCACGGGCACGGCGCCCCCGTATTCGGCCGGGAACAGCAGCAACACCAGTGGCTTGCCCGCCAGCAGCATCAGCACAAAGAACACCAGACTGACGATGGCGGAGAGACGGAAGATCCAGCTGCGGATCATCCTGATCTGACGGTGATCGCCGTTGCGCAGATTGACCGCCAGCTCCGGCAGCACGAAGCGGTAGATGGGGAAGACAAACAGCAGCGTCATATAAGTGAAGATGGGGCGCACCACCACCTGGAAATCCCCCAGCTCGTCGATGCTGAAGTGGCGTATGGTGAGCAGCACTGTAATGTAAATCATCAGGATACTGGCCCCCGCCTCCAGCGAGGCGGTAAAGCTCTTCTTCACATAGCTGCGCATCTCGGGGCCGAGTTCGACTTTGGCCAGCGGTCGGGTAGCGATGTCCCGGCGGCGATAAAGATACATATAGAGGGCAATACCCAGCGACGAGAGCGTCAGCCCGTAGAAGAGCGACGAGAGTGCATCCATCCCCAGTCCGAAGTAGCAGGCCATAAACATCAGGGCGTTGGCGAGCGGCTCCAGCCAGGTGACCTTGTTGGAAATGTCATACATGCGGTACATGGCCACCAGATTGGTGAAGTAGACCTTGAGCCCCAGCCCGAAGATGATCCCCACCAGTTGCAGGTACTCCACCCGGATATGGAGCCCGTGCTTGATATAGGGGATCACTATCCCCCAGGTGAGCAGCACAATGCCGATCAGGAAGTAGCGGAAGATATTGATGATGTCTCTGTCGTTTTTGGTCTGGGAGTAGCTCACCACCATGGAGGAACGAAAACCCGTCATCAGGATGAGCGACAGGGAGATCAAATCCACCACGCTGTTGAACAGCGCCAGGTCCCCCTTGGCCACCCACTGCGCAAGCCACACCTTGAAGGCGAAACCAATGATGATGCTGGCGAGCGAGGCCCACATACCGGTGACAAAGGCCTGCTTCAGGCGCTCGAGGGATTTATATTGCATATCAATTGCTTGTTACTGCCTGGCCAGAGAGAAATCCATCTTATGAAAGCGCACCCGGCTTGAACAGCCTTAATGCCGGGAGTCAGCTGCCGGTCGGCAAGACTCGGAAATCAGCCACAGAAAATCCGGTGCGCTAGAAACAGGAAAACGCCCGTTCGGGCGTTTTCTCTGGCTGACCCCCTTCAAGGGTGCGCCGCTTCTTGTTATCTCTGCGCCCTGGCTCTTTATGCCTGCGGGGCGGCCTTGATCAGCGTCTCGTAGTGATCGATAAGCTCTGGGCCGTGCAGCGGCGAGTCGTGACCGCCGACCACAATCTTGATGGGCAGCTTCATGGCCTTGAGTCGCTCCAGCGTCTGCGGATACGCCTTCACATCGGCAAAGCTCAGGTTGCCCAGCTTCTCCTTGAGGATGCAGTTGCCATAGAGCACCTGCTGGTCGGGGAAGTAGACAAAAATACCGTCCGGCGTGTGGGCCGGGCCCGCATAGAAGGCGCGCACCTTGCCCTCTTGCAGATTGAAGTCACCATCGTGCACCACGTTCGGCAGCACCAGCGGCAAGTCCGGGTACTCCGGCAGCCCCTTGCGGGTAAAGGCGACGATCTCGGCCCAGTCGCTCTTCATCAGATCCCGGGTCTGGCGGGTCGATACCACCTTGGCACCGATGGACTTCCAGTAGGCGTTACCCCCTGCCCTGTCCGTGTGGTAGTTGGTGTTGATCACCTCCAGCACCGGCTTGTTGCTGACCCGTTTGATCAGCTTGTGCAGCTCGCGGGCGGTATCCGGCGTCCAGGTCGCCCCCACTACCGTCACCCCCTTGGCCCCGAAATAGACCATGGAGTTCTCTTTGACGTAGTAGTTATCCTCTACGACATACACGGGGCCGCTCACCTGAGTGAGGGAGATCGCCGCCGCATGCACGCTGCCGCCCCAGAAACTCGCCACCAGCACCACAGCTCCGGCCAGCCCGCACTTTATCCAACCTTTCATCATCTTGCTCCCTCGATACAACCGCCCCCTCGCCACCCCTGTGGCAAGCCGGGCCCTTTACGCAGTGGGCAGAAGATACGGGGGATTTGTGAGGGGAAAATGCGGTTGTGTGAAGTCTGGGTGAAGTCTGGAGAACTCAGGGGAAATCAGCAGCGAGTCACGACAAAGATGGCGATTGGCGGTGCAGGGAATGGAGAGAGGAAAATGGTCAAAGTATGCAATCAACGCCTTGATGTAGGGACGATTAGCGCAGCGTAATCGTCCGTTTACCGCCACACACCGAGTAATGGCAAGACTGGCAGGAAACCCTGTATTTCAGCAACCTCTCGGCCACGACCTATTCGCGATCGTCCGAATACGCTTAGCTATTCGAACCTACGGCTCTGATAAACACTGATCACTTAAAAACACTCACCTGAATATCTTCCTGATTATTTAATCGGTAACGACATGGGAAATTGAACTTGGGCCTAATAATGGGCCTCATAACCAAGGAAAATACCATGTCCAATCAATACAGCGTTAAGTTTGTCAACAGCTCCACTAACTCAGGAAATGTCGCGCTGTTTCAGCAGCTGCCGGATCAACGAGCCCAGAATATTTTCTCCCTCGCCTGGTTCAGTAAGTTTGTTAATCCAAACGTCCACGAGATCTTCAAATGGGAAATTGATTACTCTTTTGTCTGGTCCGATACCGGCGAGATCAAACCCGGCATCATCTTCGAAGGGGGAGAGGAGATAGCCGCCGATCTGACCACGGCCAACACCATTACCCTGGATTACAACGGCGGTTACTTTTTCTCGCCAACCTCCTTTAGCGGCCAATCAGGTTCTCTCTATATCGACGAGAGCGCCGATGTGCCTCTCAAGCAGGCCGCTGTCGGTATCGGCATGAGCAAAGCGGGTACCTTCGTCAAGGCGACCCAGCCGAACCTGCATCTGGAGTTTGTCCCCCACCCCTCTTACTGGATTGTATTTGGCGACTTCCAGCAAGGAGAGATCCTGGATATCGAGCAGATCACTGATGCGGTTGAGATCAAGTTCGGGCCCAACATCTACGAGATGGTTGCAACTCTGAAACAAGACAACTCTTGGGCCATCACAGCAGCCTGAATATTGGGCGGCGGGTTCATACCGCCGCCTCTACACAACCAAGGAGCACAAGATGAAAGACATCATTATTATCGATGGTAACGGCCATGCACTGGATCCCATGGACCAGCGCGAAGCGGAACAGTATCTGAGTGATTATCTGGAGAAAAATCTCCACGCCAACCTGAAGCAGTGTTTGAACGACGTGACGGGAGGTAAGGGTAAGGCGACCGGCGCTTATCAATATAACGGCCATGCTGTGCTGCATGCATCGTCCGGCAACGTACAGAAGAGCGTCAGCCTCTTCTACTACGACGATGGTGGCAACCACCATATTATTGCCATGGGCGAGCATAAGACAGCCACCAGCTACAAGCTGAATTTCTACGGCCAACCGGCGGGTGACTTCAAATATAAAGCGACCATCACCTTATAATATCTTCGCCCGGGGAGACCCGGGCATTTTTATTCCTGCCTGACAATCCAAGCATCTCACATGGGCCGATTCGATAGCCGTTATACGCAGGGCCATAGCCCGTCCATGTTTCTCGGTTGATAAAAGCAGGGCCTTGCCCGCCCCGCTTATGGCTGATACCGCGAATTATTGCTCTCTCATCTTTCGCTTGATATTAGCAACCTGGCGAGTCCCCAGATCGAACTCTTTGGCGAGCTGAGTGCGCGATTTACCACTCTCCGACTGAACCATGATCTCTCGGTTGCGCAATTGTCTATCTATATGCTTGGCCAGAGGCACCTCTATGCTTAGTCCCCCCAAGGCGTTACACAATCGCCCCATCGCCACCTCACTGCAATACGCAGCATGGTGCTTGGGTGATTTAGGGATATATTTGCACTGCCCTCCAAAGGATTGCGTGAATATATACGCCTCCTCCAGTCCCATAATATCGATAAGTTCCTGCAACTGCCCGGGCAGTCTGGTGACATCGATATAGACCAACACATCGGCCAAAATGCACTCTCCATGGTATTTCATTGCCTCACTCCTTGTGTCATTTGAGAACCCAAATGACATCACGTTGAAATGTGACAATCGATGGGGAAATCATTCAGGCCAAGCGCGTCAGCCCCCTTTTCGGCTCTCTCACTCCCCAGAACTGACAATAAAAAACCACCCGCAAAGTGAAGTGAACCCCGAAAGTTGGACACCCAACGAGTAGGGGTTTTCGTTTATATGGGAAAGCAAAAATACTCGACCGACTTTAAACGTCAGGTTGTTCTCCATTATCTCAACGGCCATGACG
>Ga0115550_1001701_pt1 | contig 16109 bp, 14 predicted proteins | sample COGITO_mtgs_1005_FD_87177 | JGI IMG/M metagenome (GOLD analysis project Ga0115550, IMG submission 87177) | Pelagic marine microbial communities from North Sea - COGITO_mtgs_100511 | ecosystem: Environmental > Aquatic > Marine > Epipelagic | place: Germany:Helgoland, sampling site Kabeltonne... | reverse complement strand
TGTCAACTTTTGAAGCATTCCATTGAAAATAAAACCATGAAAAGGAAGAACAGCAAACCAATAAAGCCTTCCTCTTAATCCTAAAGGCCTAAAGGTGGCAGTTTGTATCAACTTGTCGGCTTTAATTCTAAACTCTAGCCAGGCTTCACCAGGTAGTTTCATTTCGGCAAATAAGAGCAAACGCCCTTCTTTTTTATCAGCATACAATACCCTCCAAAAATCTAAAGCATCTCCTGCGTTTAATGAATTCTCAGATGTTCGCCCTCTTCTTAAACCTACACCCCCACCAAGCTTGTCTAAAAAGCCTCTAAGCCTCCATAGCCAATTGCCATAATACCACCCGTTAACCCCACCTATACTCCAAATTTTGTTTGTACAATTTTCGCGGGAAGTAAAGTAACTTTCTCTTTTATCTTTAAAACAACCAAAAGTTGGAACACTTATAAACTCTGAAATATTAAAACTCGAACCACTGCTAATAAATGCATCTTTCCAACTTGAAACTACTTCGTTTCTTTCTATTTTACTGAAAGCTCTCTCTAATGATTCTTTGTAGCTAATTGGGGTTATATCTAATATTTTGTTTATGGCATCGTTTCGGCAAATTACCTCAATTTTCATGCTGTTTACCAATGCAATAGCCAATTTATATGAGGTTGATGTTACAAAATATAACCAGTATGAAGAAATTTTAGGAGTCATAACAGGTACAATAAAAATGTATCGTTTTAGGTTTCTTTTCCTGCCAAGTTCTAGCAACATTTCTTTGTAGGATAAAACATCTGGTCCTCCAATATCAAAATCGTTATTGTAGGTTTTTGGGTTAAGCATTGTTTTTGAAAGAATGCTTATTACATCCGAAATTCCAATAGGTTGGCATTTTGTATTCAGCCATTTTGGCGTTATCATAACTGGAAGTTTCTCCACTAAATCTCTCATTATTTCAAAAGATGCACTACCTGAGCCAATGATTATTCCAGCTCTTAATGTGGTAAAATAATAGTTGCCTTTTGCCAATTCTGTTTCAACATTTTTTCGAGATGTTAAATGTTCTGATAAGGCAGTTTCATTAACAATACCGCTTAAATAAACAACGTGTTGCGCCTTGGTTTGGTCAATAGAATTTTTAAAATTGATGGCTGATTTTTGCTCAAGGTCTTGGTAATCTGACGAGGCAGACATAGAGTGCACCAAATAAAAAGCTCCATCAATATCTTTTGGAATGTTTTCTAAAGAAGCTTCATCAAGCAAGTCAACTTGAACTATTTTAATTTTTGACTTTAAAGATTGGGGAGGAGTAAACCTTTTAGTATCTCTAACACAGCAAACCACCTCGTGGCCTTTTTCTACCAAAACAGGCAAAAGTCTTTTACCAATGTAGCCTGACGCACCTGTAAGTAGTAGTTTCATAATTTTTTCTCCTAATTTAAAGCTATTTCAAACATAATTCTCCAAAATAGAAACAAGTTGCTAGGATTCGGAATTGATAAGAATTTTGTTGTAGTATTTGAAAATTTAGGTTTTTAAAAATAAACCTATTTCCAATAGTAAAGTTCATATTTATTGAATTAAAAGCAATTAACAGCTTATTTTTAATAAATGCATAACCCATCTTCTTCAGGGGCTTAAAAAATTTCGGTTCGTTCAATTTTGTAGGGTAATTCATTAATTTTTCGTTAAGTATCGATTCTAAAATTGAATTAAAAGCTATTTTGCATTAGAGGTAAAAAAGAAAAAAAGCCATTTCGAATTAATCAAAATGGCTTTTTAGGTTAAAATTATTTGAGTTTCTTACAGAATCAATTCTTTATCAGTTTGAAAGATTTTGTTCCATTTTCAGAAGTTAACTTCACAAAATACACCCCATTTGTTAATACAGAAGCATTAATTGATACAGTCTCTGAATTAGGATTTAAAGAAATAACTTGTTTTCCTTGAATATCAAATACTTCAATAAAATCAATATTCTGATTGCCTTTGATATTCCAAATATTATTTGTTGGATTAGGATAAACAAAGAAAGTTTCAGCGTCAAACTCATTAATTCCCATAGTGGGATTTTTCCAGAAATACAAGTTATCTACATAAATGCTAGATGATGAACCATCGCCCCCATCAAATTTTATTTGAATTGTGTTTACAAGGTCAATTGTGATACCTTGAACAGGAATATCTATACTTTGCCATTTACCATCATCATTGGCAATTGCATGCGGAATTTCTGTACCAGAGCTTATTACATAAACGTTTGGTGCCACGCCATTGGTTGTCCAAATATCTAAATGAAAAAACTCCATATCAGTAATATCGATAGAATCGTTAAACTCAATGCCTTGGTAATTAAAGTTTGGATATGCCAAAACCACGTTTCCAGAGCCTCCAGGTCCTGTTGGTTCAAAGGTTGAGCTTGCTGATGTCAAACCACTTTGTTGCCAATCTGGGTTGTAATTAGCACCAGTAATATTGTCATAAGCATCACTAAAAATAGAGATTACATCTTCAGGGTTTCTTGCAGGTGGTGTTGGTGCATCTACATTGGCTCCAAAAACAAAGGATACTGTGTAAGTTAGGTTTTCTGTACCATCTTGTGATGTTACTGTAACGGTAGCATCTCCTGGAACCGTAGTTGCTTGTGTAATAACAGCAGAAGCAGAGGTATCTGAAGTTGTAGCTAAGGTAATTTGAGGTACTACAGTTGTTCCGCCTTCTAACTCAATTGAATATGTTGTATCAATTGGTGAAAAACCTACAACAGGAGTTCCATCTACTTCTAAAGCAATTAGGCTTGCATCTTTTCCATTTGCTGTTGCAGCTTTCCAGAAGTATAAATTGTCAACATAAATTCTTGTTGACGAGCCATTACCTCCATCAAATTTTATTTGAATAGCACCTGTAAGATCTCCTGTAATGCCAGGAACAGGAATATCTATACTTTGCCATGCTCCATCTCCATTTGGAATTGGATGTGGAATTTCTGTACCTGAACTTAAAACAGTTAAGTTAGGAGCAACACCATCAACAGTCCAAATATCTAAATGTAAAAACTCCATAGCCGTAATATCCAAGGTTGAGTTAAATTCAATTCCTTGGTAACCAAAGTTTGGATATGCTAGCACTACGTTTCCAGAACCTCCAGAACCTGTAGGTTGAAAGGTTGAGCTTGCAACATTATACCCAGTTTGCTGCCAATACGGGTTGTAGTTAGCCCCTGAAATATTGTTGTATGAATCGCTAAAAATTGAGATTACATCCAAAGGGTTTCGAGCGGGTGGTATTGGTGCATCTATGTGAGGAGCCCCAATGTAATAACGCACGGTATAAGTGTTGGTTGTAGAGCTATCTTGAGATGTTACTAGAACAGTAGCATTACCAGGAATTGTTGTGGCCTGCGTAATAATTGTTGTAGCAGAAGGATCGGTAGTGTTAGCTTTAGTAATAAGCGGAGCTGTTGTGCTTCCTCCAGGCAAAACAAAATCATAAGAGGAAGAGTTAGGTGTAAAACCTGCAATTGGAGTCCCAAATACTTCTAGAGCACTTAAAGTTGCATCTTTTCCAGTGGCAGCTGGCGCTTTCCAGAAATATAAATTATCTACATAAATTCTATTTGATGAACCATTACCACCAGTAAACTTAAACTGGATAGCACTTGTAAGGTCTCCTGTAATGCCAGGAACAGGTATATCTATACTTTGCCAATTTCCATCTCCATTTTGAATAGCATGCGGAATTTCGGTACCTGAACTAATTACAGTAATATCAGGTGCTACTCCATCAACAGTCCAAATATCTAAATGCAAAAACTCCATGGCAGAAATATCCAAAGTTGAGTTAAATTCAATTCCTTGGTAACTAAAATTAGGATATGCCAATACGATGTCTCCTGAATTAGCAGGTTGAAAGGTTGAGCTTGCAGTTACAAAACCACTTTGTTGCCAATCTGGGTTGTAATTTGCACCTGTAATATTGTTGTAAGCATCGCTAAAAACCGAAATTACATCCACTGGGTTTCGAGTTGGTGGCGTTGGTGCATCTACATGAGGAAATCCAATAAAATAGCGAATTGTATAAGTTTTGTTAGTTGTGCCATCTTGCGAAGTTACTGCTACAGTGGCATTGCCTGGAATTGCAGTAGCTTGCGTAATAACTGCAGTAGCTGCGGGGTCTGCAGTGGTAGCCAAAGTAATTTGAGGCACTGCTGTTGTTCCTCCTGGTAAAACAACATTGTAAGATGCAGAGTTTGGCGTAAAACCTGTTATCGGAGTTCCATCTACTGATAAAGCACTTAAAGTGGCATCTTTTCCGGGAGCAGCGGCCGTTTTCCAGAAATAAATATTATCTACATAAATGCCGTTCGTTGTGCCATTTCCTCCAGCAAACTTTAATTGAATGGCACTTGTAAGGTTTCCGGTAATACCAGTAACTGGAATATCGATACTTTGCCATGACCCAACTACGTTTGGAATTGGATGAGGAATTTCTGTACCAGAGCTTATAACGGCAACACTTGGCGCTACGCCAACGGTCCAAATATCTAAATGCAAAAACTCCATGGCAGAAATATCTACCACCGAGTTAAACTCAATGCCTTGGTAATTAAAATTTGGATATGCCAATACTACGTTTCCTGCACCTGTAGGAGCAAATGTTGAACTTGCAGTAGCCAAACCGCTTTGTTGCCAATTTGGATTGTAATTGGCGCCTGTTATATTGTTGTAAGCACCACTAAAAATCGAAATTACATCCACTGGGTTTCGAGTTGGTGGAGTTGCAGGATCTACTGTTGGGGCTTGCGAAAATCCTAAGGAAGAAACAAAAAGGAAAAATAATAAAGTAAGTTTTTTCATGGTTGTAATGTTTTAATACTCTTTATCCAAGAGTAGGGGTATTGATACTAATTATTGAAATAAAACTTTTGCGATAATATTGCCTATAGCTAATAGGCTTAACAAATTTAAGTAAGGACTCACAATAAACTATTATCGTAAAAATATTTACCTAAATATTTCAGAAAAAGAAAAAAGAAAATGCAAGTACTTTTGAGTTAACACTAGTTTTAACAAAAAACAATATTTATTATTCTTAATTCTACCTTTCCTTGCAAGCAGCACCTTCGTCCTCAGCTTTTGCTACTTTGTTTAATATTGTGGGCCAGCCATCGCAAATTTCCCATTCAGAGATGTAAGTAGATGAATCTATTGATGACCTTGTTTTTTCTTGGGAACATTCATAACAATTTTCTTTCCTACAACTTATTGTAAAAATTAAACAAATGCAAAAGACCAAAAGTTTTGTTAAGTTTTTCATTTTCTGGATAAAAATAACTTTTCGGAAAAAACAGTAAGGGTTTCAGATTGGGTTTATGTTTGGAGGACATGAAACCAATTTGAAAGTCCGAAGTAGTATAGAATGCCCTACTCCCTTTTGTTTTTTAACCTTTATTGCGCTAAATTTTTTTATTTATTAATTCGATTATTATTTTCTTTTTTAAATCGGATTTTAAGTCAACTCTTATTGGCTTAAATTCAATTTTTTCCTCAAACATTTCGTTAAACCTTTTAATATAATCTTCAGATTGTTCAGCAAGAAATACCGAAAAGTGATTAATTCCAACTGAAAACTCCAAATCAATTATTGAGTCTGTATTCTGTTTAGTTTGGAAATAGGTAAACTGTCTTGGACTGCTTAATCCAATGTAATATCCTAGTGTGTCTCTTTCCTTATTAAAAATATGACAGTAAAGTTCATAGGGTCTCTTTTGTAAATAATTCCAATTTGAATTAAATTCAGAACATAGTGTGTCGTTCCAAGAAATAAAATATCCATCTGGTTCAAATTCCAAATACACTTCTATCTCTATTTTCATTCGGTCGATGTTTAATTTTTTTGGTTTGTTTGAACAACCAAATAAACTTCCAAAAATCAGTATGTAAATTATTCTTTTCAAGATTTTGTTGTATGCTCGTTAAGATACCTCGTTTACACAGCTTTAGGGGCAGATGTTTATAAGAAATCGTTAGGTCCTGCTGGATTAAATTCCATTAAAAATAACACGAACCACGCTTTATCTCCAAACCCAAGCAATGGTTTGGTTTACATTTCAGGAATTAGTGGTGAAACTATTGATTTATATAACCTACAAGGAAGTAAACTGAAAACACAAAAATCTTCAACTCTAGACCTTTCTCAATTTTCGAATGGAGTTTATTTTATCAAAATCAGCTCTTCAACCAAAACAGAAATACTTAAAGTGATAAAGAACTAAACGCAGTTTATAAGCTAGGGTTAGTTTAGTTATAATTAACCATGGTTAGGCTTCTGATATTTTAACTTCAGACCAATTCCATGCATAAAAAACAATAAATATTGTTGTTGCAATTTCTATTGTTCCAAAAAAAACATAGTAAAGTGTTGGCCCAACAAACATGGTTAATATCATAACAATGGCTTTGATTAAACCCGCAATAATATTTGCCCAACGATTTGATTTATAACTTAGTATTAAAGAAAGTATTACCATAGCTATGGGAATTTCCATCAAAACCGCCCCCGCCAATAAAAAGCCTTGGTTTATTTCCATTCCGTTTACCTCACCTGCGATGTACTGGTTTAGTAAAACCGAATCCATAAGCCCAACTAAATCACAATACAAGTAGTTTAGGGTAACAAAAATCCAAAGTGTAGATAATATTACTCTTTTGTTTTTGATGATTTTATCTGATTCCATGTTTTTTAGGTAGGTTTAATAGTTTTTTTAAGAAGCAGGAAATATCCAATTTTATCTGGGATGAAACGCAAATAGAGAAGCCACTGTAAACAAAAGAAAGGTTTGAAAAATTTAGGCAAACAAATACCTAAACACATCATTTATTTTGGCGAAGAAAATAACCTCAATGCCTTTTGGAATGTTGAGACCCTTTTTGTTGTAAGAGGATAAAATAATTTGTTCAAACCCAAGTTTTTGGGCTTCGGCAACGCGTTGGTCAGCGCGAGTTACTGGTCTAACTTCACCTGAGAGGCCAATTTCTGCAGCCAAACAAATTTTTGGGTTTATGGCAATATCTTCAGATGATGATAAAATAGAGCAAACCACTGCCAAATCAATAGCTGGGTCGTCAATTCTGAGTCCACCAGCCATATTTAAAAACACATCTTTAGCTGCTAACCTAAACCCACAGCGCTTTTCTAACACAGCCAACAACATGTGTAACCTACGTAAATCAAAACCAGTTGCTTGTCTTTGTGGGGTTCCATAAGCCGCTGTGCTTACCAAAGCTTGTGTTTCAATTAAAAGAGGCCTTAAGCCTTCCATGGTGGCACCAATGGCACTTCCACTTAGCTCGGCGTTTCGGTTTGAGATTAAAATTTCTGATGGATTCTTAACTTCTCTTAACCCATTGCCTTTCATCTCGAAAATACCCAACTCATTGGTTGAACCAAAACGATTTTTAGAGGCGCGTAACAAACGGTAAATATGGTTTCTGTCTCCCTCAAATTGAAGAACTGTATCTACCATGTGCTCCAAAATTTTTGGTCCGGCAATTACACCTTCTTTTGTAATGTGGCCAATAAAAAATATGGGTGTATTGGTTTCTTTTCCGTACCTCAATATTTCTCCTGCCGATTCGCGTATTTGAGAAATGCTTCCAGGCGAAGAGTCTATTAAAGAGGAGTGAAGTGTTTGAATTGAATCAACAATAACCATGTTTGGTTTTACCTGCAAGGCTTGTTGAATAATGTTTTGGGTGTTGGTTTCGGTAAGCAACAAAAAGTTGGCGTGGTCGGTAGAAATTCTTTCTGCGCGCATTTTTATTTGTTGCTCGCTTTCTTCGCCCGATACGTATAGCGTTTTTAGGTTGGGTTCTTCTAACGCAACTTGCAGCATTAAGGTAGATTTACCAATGCCGGGTTCGCCACCAATTAAAACTGCAGACCCAGGCACAATACCACCGCCTAAAACTCTAGTAAGCTCTTGGTTTTTTATTTTAATGCGAGTCTCACCGCCAACTTCAACCTGACTTAAGTTTTTCGGGGTTTTAGCTACTTTGGAAGAGGGGTTGGCGTAGTTTACTTTTTCGTTACCCCTAGAAACTACCTCTTCGGTAAAGGTATTCCATTCGCCACAAGAAGAGCATTTACCTGCCCATTTTGGCGATTCGTAACCACAGTTTTTGCAGAAAAAGGCCTTTTTAATTTTGGCCATTAACCGTTTTTAATTTTGTTTTCGATGTTGGTAGTAGAGTGGCCTTCGGTAAGCGGAATGGTTAAAACTTTGCCCCCTTTTGCTTGCACAAATTCGTGTCCAGCAATCTCTTCAATTTTATAGTCTCCACCTTTTACCAATACATCTGGCTCAAGCTCTTTGATAAGGTTTTCGGGGGTTTCATCATCAAACAATACAACAGCATCTACATAAGTAAAAGAGGCTAAACAAAGCGCTCTTGTTTCTTCGTCTTGTAAAGGTCTATTTGGACCTTTACCCAATAATTTGGCAGAAGCATCAGAGTTTAAACCAACAACTAATCTGTTGCCTTGGTCTGCAGCTTGATGTAAATACTCAACGTGGCCTCTGTGAAGAATATCAAAAACACCATTGGTAAATACAACTTTTTCACTTTTAAGTCTCCATCTTGCGCAAAACCTTTTGGCTTCGGCTATAGGAACAATTTTGTATTTTATTAAATCAAGCTTCTGCATGAGCAATTCTTTTATTGTAAATTGGCATTAATACGAACGAAATAGCTCCAAAGATAACAAGCATTAAGGTTTGGGCTGTCCAAACTATCCAACCAAAGGCTGCGCCTGTATTTTTATCAACACCATAAAGCAACAATACTGCCTGTATGGCAAGCGGGTAAGCACCAATGCCACCATTGGTTAATACGATGGTGAAGCCGCCCAAAACAAAGGCTGTTAAGATACCTCCAATAGGTACATCTTTGGTTTCGGGCAAACTAAAAAAGCAGAGGTAAAACATCAAAAGGTACATTACCCAAATAAAAGCGGTATGTCCTAAAAACTGCCACTTCTTTTTCATTTTAAAAATTGAAGCCACCCCTTCGTAAAGGCCAACGATAATACCTTTTAATTTGTCAATAAATGGATGCTCTTTTTTATCTAAAAAGAAAAAATATACAAAAGCTAAAATGCCCAATAGTAAAACACCCACAAATCCATACAATGCTATACCTGAAACCTTTTCAGTGATAGCATTTACTATTTCGAAAATGAGTTCTTTGATTATTTCAAATTGAATGAAAACCACAGAAACGGTTATTAAAATAAGAATAATGAAATCTGCAACCCTTTCTGCTATTACTGTTCCTAAGAGCTTGTTAAATGGCACTTTTTCGTAGCGTGCGGTTACACCACATCTTGATAATTCACCCAAACGAGGAACCGCAAGGTTTACCAAATAAGCAATCATAACAGCAAAAAAATTGTTCCAAAATCTGGTTTTATAGCCTAAGGGTTCTAAAGTGTAACTCCAGCGATAAGCTCTGCTTAAATGACTAAGTAGCCCAAAAAACAAGGAAAACAATACCCAAGCATAATTGGCACTTTGAAAAGAAGATGCAATGTCTACTTTATCTTGTTCTGATAAGGATGAATAAAAAAACCAAACTAGGTATAACCCTAATCCTAGAGGTAGAATAATTTTAAGGGCATCTAGCAGCTTTTTTTTCAAGTTGAATTAGATTAATGAATTGGTATTTTCATCAGGAAAAATAATGGTTGGTTTAAAAGTTTTTGCAACTTCAAAATCCATTATTCCATATGATATGATGATAATTATATCTCCAACTGCAACGCGCCTTGCGGCGGGTCCGTTTAAACAAACAGCCTTGCTTCCTCGCACACCTTTTATTACATAGGTTTCGAGTCTTTCGCCGTTGTTAATATTTACAATTTGAACCTTTTCGCCTTCAATTAAGTTTGCGGCTTCCATTAGGTCTTCATCGATGGTAATTGAACCAATGTAGTTAAGGTCTGCTTCGGTAACTTTTACCCGATGAATTTTCGATTTTAATACCTCTATTTGCATTTCGGCGGCAAAATTAACCATTTAAGGCCAAATTGTCTATTAATCTTACACCACCCAAATATGCAGCAATAAAAGCTCTTGGTTTTGCTTCAGAGTTTAAGCTTGAAGTTGGCTGTAAATCAAGCTCAGAGGCAATTTCAAAGTAATCAAGCTCAAATTCTTCTTCATGAGAAAATGCATCAATTACCCAATTTTTAATTTCTGAAACGTTATGAGAAATTGCTTGTTTTTTCGCGTTTTTTAAAACTTGGTAAATAAAAACTGCTTTTTTTCTATGTTCATCAGATAGCCTTTTGTTTCTCGAACTCATGGCAAGCCCATCAGCTTCTCTAACAATAGGGCAACCCACAATTTTGGTTGAGTAATTTTTTATTTCTACCAACTTTTCTATCACTTTAAGTTGCTGAAAATCTTTTTCACCAAAAAATGAAATATCTGGTTCTATGGTTTCAAATAGCTTGCCTACTATGGTACCAACTCCATCAAAATGACCAGGCCTGTAGCTTCCTTCCATCGAAACATCAAATGGTGAAAAATCAAAATGTTCCACCTTTTCATTATTTGAATACATTTCTTCTACCGTTGGAAGAAATACTGCATCGCATCCAACTTCTTTTAAAAGCTTTAAATCTAATTCTGTAGTGATAGGATATTTTTCGAAATCTTCTGCATTGTTAAACTGTGTTGGATTAACAAAAATTGAACAAACAGTATAGTCACACTCGCTTTTACTTTGCTCAATTAAAGATAAATGGCCGCTGTGGAGAGCTCCCATAGTTGGCACAAAACCAATCGTTTTATTTGCGCCCAAATTATTTTTCCACGCTAAGTAGAGTGGTTTAGTTTTAAATATTTTCACCCGAAATTCAAATAGAAAGTTGGTTCATTAAATCTACACATCAAGTGCTACCTATAAAACAAAGCTAATTGAAAATTGAGAGTAGCCAATTTTTTAGTAACTTTGTGCTTCTTTTTTGATAAACACTAACTTTTTATGGAAAAACCTAGAGTTCTTTACATCTCACAAGAAATTACCCCATACCTTCCTGAAAACCATATGTCTACTATCGCAAGAAACCTTCCTCAAGGTATTCAAGAACGCGGCAGAGAAATTAGAACTTTCATGCCAAGGTATGGCCTAATTAATGAAAGAAGGCACCAATTACATGAGGTGATTAGACTTTCAGGTATGAACTTAATTATTGATGACATTGATCATCCGTTAATTATTAAAGTAGCCTCAATTCAGCAAGCTAGAATGCAGGTTTATTTTATTGATAACGAAGAGTATTTCAAAAGAAAATCTCTTTACCACGATCCAGAAGGACAAATTCACGCAGATAACGATGAGCGAATGATTTTCTTTTGCAGAGGCGTTTTAGAAACAGTAAAAAAGCTTGGTTGGTCTCCAGATGTAATTCATTGTCATGGATGGTTAACCGGATTAGTTCCTTTGTATCTTAAAACTCTTTACAAAGACGATCCAATTTTTGCCAATTCAAAAGTGGTTTACTCTACTTACGAAAACGACATGAAAGGCAACTTAGATAAGAACCTTTCTAAAAAAATATTATTTGACGATATTTCTCCAGAAGCAGTTGAAGCAATCAAAAAACCAACATTTAACAATGTAAATATTTTGGCCATGCAACATGCTGACGCAATAATTAAAGGTCAAAAAAGTTATTCTCCTGAATTAGAAAAAGCCTTCGAAGCTTTTGAAAAACCAATTTTAGAGTGGGATCAGGAAGACGATTACATGGATGCTTACGCAGACTTTTACGACAGTATCGTGGATGTGGAATCATCAATTTTTGCGGATTGAATCAATTAATTTTTTCGAAATATTTAAAGCGGGTAGGTTTGCCCGCTTTATTTTTTTGTGCAGTTTTAAGTCAACTTACCTCTTGCACAAAAGACAATTTTAACAACACAGGCTTTTCTGCTTCAGATAACCCGTTAAATGTTATTACAGTAGATACTTTTAGCTTTTCTACAACCACTGTAAAAGAAGATTCGGTTGATGTTGTTGGATATTTATACCAGCTTTTAGGGGTAATGAACGAGCAGAACTTTGGCGAAACCAAAGCTAGCCTTGCCACGCAGTTGCTTTTATCAGAAGAAGATCCATTTTTTATTGACATTAGTGATATAGCTATTGATTCAGTTAACATGTTGTTGAACATTCAAAAAACATATGGTACCGATGCAGTACAAGACTTTAAAGTTTTTATGCTTTCTGAGGCACTCGACACATCAAATAACTTTAAGTCAAACTCTATTCTTAACTACGATCAGTTTGAAGTTGCCGATGCAAAAAATGTAAAAATTAATACTGATGATAGTGTAAACTTAGGAGGAGATAACTATGCTCCAGGTTTAAAAATTCCGTTGTACAACACTTTTGGCGAATACTTGCTAAACTCAAACAGGTTTGCCATTATTTCGAACGAAGATTTTCTAAATTATTTTCATGGTCTTTTCATCGTGCCACAAAGCAGTTTTGCTCAAGGAGAAGGAGGAGTGGTTCGTTTAAATCTTACATCTAGCCAAAGTAGAATAAGAATTAATTACCATAGTATTTCGACAGGTGAGGAGTTTTATTACGATTTTGTTTTTGGTTCGGGAGCAGTTAAGTTTTCTACATTCAGCCATGATGTAACAAACTCAACTTTGGAGCAAGCTCTTGGTGACCCCAAAAAAAGTGATGAATATTTATACATCAAATCAGCTGCAGGATGTTATGTTAAATTAGATTTAACCTTTTTAGAAAAGTTTGCAGCAGAAAACAATGCTGTAATTAACAAAGCCGAGTTGGTTGTACCTGTTGAAAACGATATTGATTTGCCTTACGAACCGCATCAAAGGTTATTTATTACAGGTGTTTCTGATGAGGGAAAAGAAGTGATTTTATTGGATCAATTTGAGAGCGAAACCCATTATGGCGGATTATATGACGCTACAGAAGGACAATATAAATTAAGAATAACTCGTGCTGTTCAACAAAAAATAGATCAGTTCAAAAACAACGAAAACCCAAATACCCAATTCCACCTAATACCTGGGGATTTAATACCTGGAGGGGCTGCAGTAAATGCCAATCAAACACTAATTGCAGGAAAAAACAACCCTAACCTTTCTAGGAAATTTAAATTGATAATTTCGTATACGCCATTAAACAAATAACATATGTGTGGAATAGTTGGATATATAGGCTCAAAACAAGCCTACCCTATTATTATTAAAGGTTTAAAAAGATTAGAATATCGCGGTTATGATAGTGCTGGTATTGCTATTTTAAACAATCAAATAAAGAATTTTAAAAAACAAGGTAAGGTAACCGAACTTGAAAAACATGTTGGTGATAATGATGTTACCGGTACAATGGGAATTGGCCATACAAGATGGGCAACTCATGGTGAACCAAATGATGTAAACGCTCACCCTCATTATTCTAACTCCGGAAACTTGGTGATGATTCATAATGGAATTATCGAAAATTATGATGTTCTTAAAAAGGAGTTATTAAAACGTGGTTACACTTTTCAAAGTGATACCGATACTGAGGTTTTGGTTAATTTAATTGAAGAAATTCAAAAACAAGAAAAAGTTGATTTAGCAGAGGCTGTTAGGAAAGCCTTAGCCCAAGTTATTGGTGCTTACGCCATCGTAATAATGAGCAACAACGAACCGAATAGACTTGTAGCTGCTCGAAAAAGTAGTCCTTTGGTTATTGGTATAGGTGAAAATGAATACTTTTTGGCTTCTGATGCTACCCCAATTATCGAATACACAAAAAATGTTGTGTATTTAAATGATGAAGAAATTGCTGTGGTTGAGTTAGGCAAAAAAATGCAACTCTTCAACATCAAGAAAGAAAATAAAACACCATACATACAAGAACTTGAGCTCAATTTAGAAGAAATTGAGAAAGGTGGTTACGACCACTTTATGCTGAAAGAAATTTATGAGCAACCTCGTTCTATCATGGATAGTTTAAGAGGAAGACTTAGAGCAAACGAAGGGATTGTTCAGCTAGGTGGAGTTTTAGATTACGAAGAAAAAATAGCTAAAGCCAAAAGAATAATTATGGTGGCTTGCGGTACATCTTGGCATGCTGGATTGGTTGGTGAGTATTTATTTGAAGATTTGGCTAGAATTCCTGTAGAGGTTGAATATGCATCTGAATTTAGATACAGAAACCCAATCATCAATGAAGATGATATAGTAATTGCCATTTCTCAATCTGGAGAAACTGCCGATACTTTAGCGGCTATTCAGCTAGCAAAAGAAAAAGGAGCTACCATTATTGGGGTTTGTAATGTTGTTGGTTCTTCCATTTCAAGAGCAACTCATGCTGGTTCTTATACCCATGCTGGTCCCGAAATAGGGGTAGCATCTACAAAAGCTTTTACTTCTCAAATAACAGTATTAACTTTAATGGCTTTAATGATAGGTAAGAAAAAAGGCACGATTCCAACAAGCCGTTTTCACCATTTAATTCAGGAGCTAGCATTAATTCCACAAAAGCTTGAAAAAGTGCTAAAAGTTGATGCGCAAACTTTGGAGCTCTCTCATATTTTTAAAGATGTAAGAAATTTTTTGTATCTAGGTAGAGGTTACTCTTTTCCAGTTGCCCTAGAGGGCGCATTAAAACTGAAAGAAATTTCATACATACATGCAGAAGGATATCCTGCAGCAGAAATGAAACACGGACCAATTGCATTAATTGACGAACAAATGCCGGTAGTGGTAATTGCTACCAAAGGAGCTTCTTACGAAAAAGTAGTAAGCAATATTCAAGAAGTAAAAGCTAGAAAAGGTGTTGTAATTGCTGTGGTTACCGAAGGTGATGAACAAGTAAAAGAAATGGCTGACCATATTATTGAAATACCTGAAACCGATGATATATTGGTTCCCTTTATTTCTGTAGTTCCTTTGCAGTTGCTTTCTTACCACATTGCAGTTTTGAGAGGTTGTAATGTAGATCAGCCAAGAAATTTAGCCAAGTCTGTAACCGTCGAATAAGTTTGATAGGGGGTATTTAACCCCTTATCTATTAGTCGAAATAGAAGTAATATCCCCAAAACTTTGGGTATTACCTCTCACCTCATCACAAATAGAAAAATACAACTTCATCAAGAAAAAAAGAGATGAGGGATATTACTATTATCAGATTAGTGATATGATGAATGAATCCAACTTCAAACCTCAAAGAACCGATAAATTTACTCCTCAACAAGTATGGGGATTGGAATTTAAGATGGAAAAACGACTAAAAAGATTAGATAAAATGGAGAATCCGAAAATTGTATCAATTGGATTAGTCGATGATGATTCCCATTAATGGTGAACTCACTTCAACTTTCTCCTTTCTCCATTTTTTTGGGTTATTCCTAATCTCCTTCAATCCCTTTCTACCCGATTGAACATCTCTCAGAAAATATTTTGAGAAATTCTGTGATTTTCTATCGTTTTAAGATTTACTCCCATACTTATTGATAATTAATCAATCAAAATCCTACAGTTAGTAGGTAACAATTACGAAATGAATTAAAACTATCAACCTAGAAATGGGATTGATATTTCTATATCCAATAACATCAATATGAAGAGTAAACAACAACATGAATTAACCAAATGGTTATCCACTAAAACATACAACTTCTATGTAACGACAACATTCAAAAACAAGTTATCCGATGAAACAATCAATAGGAAAATGGAACATTTCAGTAACCATTACCTAATTGAAGAACTATTTTGGGTAAGAGAGTTTACATCAGATAGTAAACCACACATCCATATGGTTATCAAAACAAACAAGATTATTAAATCATACAACAAACTACCCAAGTTACTCAAGGATTGGGGAAACACTGAATTCAGATTATTTGAGAAATCAAAATCTACTCGATGTATTTCAAATCTAGTTAAGGAATATCACAATCAGAACTTTCTATGGGGAATCAAATAATAAAGGAGAACAACAATGAAACAATCACCAGAAGAACTACATGATGAACTAATGAACAACCTTAAAGGGTTTACAGAAGACATTGGAGTA
>Ga0115550_1001688_pt1 | contig 16158 bp, 15 predicted proteins | sample COGITO_mtgs_1005_FD_87177 | JGI IMG/M metagenome (GOLD analysis project Ga0115550, IMG submission 87177) | Pelagic marine microbial communities from North Sea - COGITO_mtgs_100511 | ecosystem: Environmental > Aquatic > Marine > Epipelagic | place: Germany:Helgoland, sampling site Kabeltonne... | reverse complement strand
GGGTTCGTTGAGACTCCAGCAGTATCGGGCACATTACCGGCGCAGTAGTGCTGTTCATCGCTGATTAGGCGCGCCGTATGTGTTGTGGCGCAGCGCGCTTTCCAGCCACTGGCAGAAGCTGCGCTTGCAGGTACTGGGCAGCCATATGATTAAGTACGGCTTGCACACTGGTGCTCTGCAGCTCGCGCGTCATGATCTGTTGATCTTGAGCCTGCAAGTAAGTGGAGAAGTCCTGCCAGACACCATCCGCCACGCCTTGTACCAGCGGTGCATAACTGTCCAGATGGCGATGAACCTGTTGCTGGCCACCATAGAGCAGCCCCGCCTGCACACCGAGAATGGCGCCACTAACGGGCAACAGCAAAAAATACAGTTTGAGCAGCCAGTGATGCCAACGCTTGTTCCGCGCCAGCCAGCCTCGGCGTTGCAATTGCAAGGTCAGCAGCAGCCCGGCGACCACACCGAGCAACAGGCCAAGGCAGCTATAGCCGAATAGGGGAAGAAAATTGAAAGGCGCCCACAAGCCTTCGAGTAGAACCTGGGCTCGATCCATGAATGCAACACTCCTTGTCATATTTACAGGTCGCGCAGCCTAACCCTCTGCGCGACCATTCGCAGCCCAGCCGCCTAACCATGTGCGGCGGGCCACAAAATCACCTCGACTAACGGAACGGCGGCTCGTCGAAGCTGCGCAGCTTGCGTGAGTGCAGCGAGTTGAGCTGGCTGCGCAGCAGGTCGAGCGCGGTGATGCCAATGTGCAGGTGCTGGGTCACGGCACGCTCGTAGAACGCCCCCGCCGCACCCGGCAGCTTGATCTCGCTGTGCAGCGGTTTGTCCGAGACACAGAGCAAGGTGCCGTAGGGCACCCGCAGACGATAGCCTTGCGCGGCGATGGTGCCGCTTTCCATGTCCACCGCTACGGCGCGCGACAGGTTGATCAGCGGCCGCTCCTGGGCCCAGCGCAGCTCCCAGTTACGGTCGTCGTAGGTCAGCACGGTGCCGGTGCGCAGGCGCTTTTTCAGCTCGTCGCCCTGCTCGCCAGTGACCTGCCTCGCGGCCTCCTGCAACGCCTGCTGCACCTCGGCCAGGGCCGGCAGCGGGATATTCGGCGGCAATACACGGTCGAGAATGCCGTCGCGGCGCATGTAAGCGTGAGCCAGCACGTAGTCGCCGATGGTCTGCGATTGGCGCAGGCCGCCGCAGTGGCCGATCATCAGCCAGCAATGCGGGCGCAGCACCGCGAGGTGGTCGGTGATGTTTTTGGCGTTGGAAGGACCGACACCGATATTGACCAAGGTAATACCATCGCCTTCGCTTTCACCTTGTAGGTGATAAGCCGGCATCTGGTAACGGTGCCAGACCACGGTTTCGATGATCGCCTGCATCTCGCCTTCGGCCATGCCGCGACTGATAACTACGTTGCCGGGCAACACCATACGGGTGAAGCGCGAGTCACCCACCAGCATGTCCAGACCGTGGCGAATAAACTGGTCGACGTAACGGTGGTAGTTGGTCAACAGAATCCACGGCTGCACATGGCGCCAATCGCTGCCGGTGTAATGCACCAGACGACGCAAGGAGAAGTCCACCCGCGCCGCGTCAAACAGCGCCAGCGGCAGCGGGTCGGTGTTTTCCCAGTCGTACAGGCCATCGGCAATACCATCGGTGGCGGCCGACAGGTCGGTGCTGGGGAACACCCGCGCCAGCTCGGCAGCAGTCACCCCGGAACCGGCCAGCTCGTCGCCCTGCTCAACCACATAGGGGTAGGGAATATTCTGCTGGCTGATGCCCACTTCCACCTGCACGGTGAAGTCGCCCATCAACGGACGTAACTGCTCCAGCAGATACTTACGAAACGCCGCCGGGTGGGTGACGGTGATGCTGTAAGTGCCCGGCACTTGCACCTTGGCATAGGCACGCACGCTGGCCGGCACCTCGCCCTGGCCCTGGTAGATCAGGCGCAGCTCGGGGTAGCGAAACTGACATTGCTGGGCGGCGTCCGGCTTGGCGCGCTCCTTCAGGTAACGCTTGAGCGCCTGACTAAGGGCCGTAGTCGCTTGCAGGTGCAAGGCGGCCAGACGGTCCACGGCTTCTTCAGCGGTATTGGCGACAATAAAGTCATCGGAACAAGGGTTCACAAGGCACCTTCCAGGCTGATCTCAATGGCTCTATCTTGCCCTGATCCGCCGCGCATGCGATAGCGCGGCGTTGCCGCTGCAGGCTACTTGAGCAGAGCTTTCAGGTCCTCAGGCAACGGCTGCGGAGTCAGCGCGCCAACCCGCCGCGAGCCCGGATTCCCCAGAGGAAACACCCCCAATAGCGAACCGATACTACCGGGAATGCGCAACAGCTGCGCAAGCCCCTCGGCCACGTCGCGCTGGCGCCAGGCCCAGGCGAGCATCCACAGGTGACTGCGCAGGTGCTCGCTGAAATAGCGCTGACCGAGGATGTGCGCCCGCTCCAAATGGCGCAGTTCAGCGGCTGGATCAAGGCCGCGCTGAGCGCGGGCCAGTTGGTACTCTTGCCAAAAAGCCTGTTCACGGATCATGGCGACACACTCCTAAGTAGGTTCGCCAGCAGTCTGCATGCGCGGGGCGGCACCCAGGTCAAGCAACAGCAGCTAATCTTCAGTCAGCCCCCCTTTAAAGGAAGATCCATGCACCGCGCCTTGCTCACACTTGTATTGTGCCTACTCCCCCCATGCTTATTGGCCGATGCCCTGGACGGCCATTACCTGACAACGCTCGACGGCCAGCCGGCCGAAATGCACCTGCGCAGCCAAGGCCAGCAGGTCACGGGGGAGTACGTAGAAGGCGCGAGGTTGCGCCTGCAAATCAGCGGCAGCTTTGACGGCCAGCTACTCAGCGCACAGATCAGCGAGCCGCAGTCCGGGCAGTTGATCGCCAATATGAATGCCACCTACGCCAACGGTGTGCTCAACACCCATATCGCTGCGCGCAATCCAACTACCGGGGCAACCCTGGAGCGCAAGGCGCTGTTCCACCGGCAGAACCTTAGCGCTGCAGCAGCCACGCAAAGTAGCCGCCCAAGCAGCAGTGCAACACGCGACCCAGCGCTGATCGGCACCTGGGTGCACGAGAAGATCATCAACAGCGACGGCGCCAGCTTCGCCTCCATGACCACCCAGATGATTTTGCAACTGAGTGATGACGGCAGCGTTTCGCAATGGACGCGCAGCGTAGCGGGCGGCGCAGACTGGAACTACGACAGCCCTGGCGAGCTGCAATACAGCGGTCGCTGGCAGAGCAACAACGGCCTGCTGGAAGTGCAGATGCAGGGCAGCAGTGATTATCAACCTGCCGCCTACTATCGCTTCAGTGACCAGTACCTGGTCACTGAGAGCAATACCGGCAAGCTAATCTGGCAGCGGCGCCGCTGATCAATCAGGCCGGCTGGTGCAGGCGCGCGTTAAACAACGGCCCACGGCTATAACTCGACAGCGCCTTGGCCGCAGCCAGTACGCCGAGGTCGACCAGCGGCTCAAGCAGAATCACGCTCATATAGGCCAGGCCGAAGCTGCCCACGGCCGCCAGGTTCTCGCCGGAGAAGCCGTTGCCGTAGACCGCCCAGAAGCCGACCCAGGCGACGATACCGCCCTGATAAGCCGTCGACAGTGCCAGCGCCTGCTTGTAGGAGAGATCCACATAAGCAGTGCCGGGTGCAATAAGGCGTTTGGCCAGCAGACTGATGCCCCACAACGGCACCAGCAAGGTGGTGACGTTCATGCCGTACTGCGGCAAGTCGAACTGAGCGAATAGCAGCCCTTGCAGCAGCAAGCCGAGCGCCAAGCCGACAGCCGTGGCACCGGCACCAAACAGCAGCAGCAAGGTTGAACCGAGGATCAGGTGCACCTCAGAAACGCCAACCGCTTGATGCGGAAAGACTTCGAAGAAGCAGAACACCAAGGCGGTGGTGATTAGGCTGCGTAGCGCTAGGGCAGCCGAGCCACCGTTATCGCGCACGCTGTCGAGGGCAAGCTTGGCCGTGAGGCCTAAGGCACCTGCAGCGGTTGCATAACTGAGGAAGAGTTTGGCGCCAGTAACGACTTCTGGTTCGATGTGCATAGAGATTCCTGTACCGCGCCCACCGCGCGATGATCTGGATTGAGGGATTGGGCATCAGTGCCCGGCTTCGATGGCAGGTCTCCTGGCTCACGGCTTAACACTTCGCCCACCTTCCCGACCTTGCGGCCAGTGGCATAGGGGCGTCGCTCACCGTTTACAGTTGCGGGGGCAGCCATGGCTTCGGTACGTGTTGCAGTACCCACCATGTTCCCTTTTCATCCACTCGCGTAACACGCTGCGGAACCATCGGCGGCCACCTTACCCGGCCGCACGCAGAAATGACAGAGCCCGGCGCAGAGGGCCGGGCTCAGGTTCAAGCAGAACACTGCAATTCGCCTAAATGCCCTTGCTAGAGAGCGCACACCTCAGACCAGGTGCGGTGTGCTGCGCGCCAGCAACGCTTCAACATCCAAGCCACGCGGCAAGGTGCCGTAGACCCGTCCACCCTGACCGCCCAGGCGGCTGGCGATAAATGCATCGGACACCGCCGCATTGCCGGCTTCCAGCAACAGCTTGGCCTGCAGCGCCAGGGCCACGTCTTCGGTAAGTTGACGGGCGCGGTACTGGATATCGGCGGTGTCGCGGAAGTCCGCTTGCAGCTGGGCTATATGCGCCTTCAAGCGTACATCACCATGGCCATCACCCAGTTCGGTAAACAGCGCATCGAGCACGCCGGGTTCTTTAGACAGGGCACGCAATACATCCAGGCACTGCACATTGCCGGAGCCTTCCCATGTGGAGTTGACCGGCGCTTCGCGGTACAGCCGCGGCAGGATGGTGTCCTCGACATAACCGGCGCCGCCCATGCACTCGGCGGCCTCGTTGATCATCGCTGGCGCACGCTTGCAGATCCAATATTTACCCACAGCAGTGACCAGCCGCGCGAACTTGTCCTCCTGCTCGTCATGGGCGTTATCCAGCGCCTTGCCCATGCGCAGGGTCAGGGCCAGGGCCGCTTCACTTTCCAGGGCCAAATCAGCCAGCACGTTCTGCATCAGCGGTTGTTCGCTGAGCACACGGCCGCCCACCTGGCGATGGGCGCAATGGTGCGCGGCCTGAGTCAAGGCCTGACGCATCAACGCACTGGAGCCAATCATGCAATCGAAACGGGTCAGTGAAACCATCTCGATGATGGTCGGCACGCCGCGCCCTTCTTCACCCACCATCCAGGCCAGTGCGCCGCGAAACTCCACCTCACTGGAAGCATTCGACCAGTTACCCAATTTGTTTTTCAGGCGCTGGATATAGAACTCGTTGCGCGTGCCGTCCGGGCGGTGGCGCGGCAGCAGGAAGCAGGTCAGACCTTTCTCGGTATGAGCCAGGGTGAGAAAGGCGTCGCACATCGGCGCCGAACAAAACCACTTGTGGCCGACCAGCTCGTAGGCCTGACCGGGGCCGCCCATACCGACCGGGTAGGCGCGCGTGGTGTTGGCACGCACATCGGTGCCGCCCTGCTTCTCGGTCATGGCCATGCCGATGGTTGCGCCGGTTTTCTGCTCGATCGGCAGGTTGCGCGGATCGTACTGACTGGAGAGAATTTTCGGCAACCACTTCTCGGCCACATCGCCTTGCAGCTTGAGCGCCGGCACACTGGCGAAGGTCATGGTCAGCGGGCAACCACTGCCCGCCTCGGCCTGGCTGTGCAGGTAACTCATGGCGGCGCGGGCTACTTGCGCACCAGCACGTGGGTCGGTCCAGGGCATGGACGGCAGGCCGTGTTCAATGGCGGCGCTCATCAGCTGGTGATAGGCGGGGTGAAACTCCACCAAATCAGCCCGATGGCCATAACGATCATGGCTCTTGAACACCGGCTTATTTTCGTTAGCGAGAAAGCCCGCCGCCATCAATTCGCCGCCGGCCAAACCGCCATATACATCCAAGCGCTGCTCGGCCCAACCCGCGCCAAAACGTTTGCTCCACTCCTGCAGCGGCAGGTCGATGCGGTACAGGTTGGCGCCGTCCAGTGACGGCACCTGATTAAACACTTCATGGGTTTCAGCGTGCTGACTGGCGTTCATGACTGAGGTTCCTCTTCAGGCAGTTGAGCGCCGACGGCGCGCAGACAAAAAGTAACGAGGGCCTGACTGACGTCTGTCAGGCTGGGGGCGGGATAACCGGCTTCGCGGGCCGCACGTGCGGGCGGCGACAACGGGCCGACCAGGGCTTCGGCAATGGCACCGACCAGGCAAGCGGCCACCAGATTGATCTGCTGCACGCGGAACACGCCAAGTGCTACACCTTCGTGCAGCAGCTCAACGAACAGCTCGGCATAGGCTTCACGGTAGAACAGGCGCTGTTCATCGACTTGCGGGTCAACCGGCTCGGCAATCAGGGCGAAGGCCAACTGGCGGCTGTCCCACGCCCGCGCCGCAAAACGCTCAACCCCAGCAGCCAGGCGCCGCACCGGGCTGCCTTCAGCCTTCATGGTGACTGCTAAAGCATCAACCTCGCGCTGACTGGCGAGCGCAAACACCTCAGAGGCCAGGTCGCCCTTGTTGCGCACATGGCGGTAAAGGCTCCCCGTCGCGATGCCCACATCGTCCGCCAAGGCTTGCATGGTCAAACATGCAAAACCGCCCTCGGCGACGCGCGCCAGGGCGGCGTTGATGATGCGCTCACGCAGTGCGTGGTCGAGGTCGATGCGCAGCGCGGTGGTGCGATAGGCCATGATCTGAATCCTGATTCATAACTTCCTTAGTGAATCAGGATTCAGATCATGGCTAAAGAGTGATTCCGGGCACAACGGCAGGCATATCGGCCACTCATTGGCGCCTATCGCGCAGAAAGAAATAGCACTCGCAGGATGCGGTTAGGCCTAGGTGAGACAGCCACCCTCAACAGCCCGCTATGCCTCGCGACTGAGCACCCAGTCGTGCAATAGGCAGCGCAGCTGCTCAAACTTTACCGGCTTAGCCAGGTAGTCACTCATACCCGCCGCCAGACAGCGCTCGCGGTCGCCGCTGTGGCTGTGGGCGGTAATCGCCAGCACCGGCAACCCCTGGCAACCAGGTAGGTTACGCAGTGCACGGCAGGTGGCAAAACCATCCATCACTGGCATCTGGCAGTCCAGCAGCACCGCATCAATGGCCTCAGTGCGCAGCACCTCTAAGGCTTCAGCACCGTTGTCGGCGGTACGCACCTGATAGCCCAGTTTGAGCAGCATGCCGCGCGTCACCAGTTGGTTGATCGCATTGTCCTCAACGATCAACACCCGGCACTGCCCTGGTTGGCGCACAGCCGGGCCACTGACAGGCTTGACGGCTGCGGCAACAGCGCTGGTCTGCACCGGCAACGCCAACGGCAGCTCCAGACGAAAACAGCTGCCCTGGCCGGGGCAGGATTCATGGCTGAGATCCCCCCCCAGTAGATCAACCAGTTGCCGGCAGATCGCCAGGCCAATGCCCAGGCCACCGTATTCGCGGGTCATCGAGCCATCCAGCTGCTGAAAGCGCTGGTACAGTTTGCTGTCGGCCGGCACGGCGAAACCTACGCCGGTGTCGATCACCTCGACGCGTAACGGCAAAATATCGCGCGCCATACCGCCACGGCTGACGCGCACCCGCACCTCCCCCTGCACCGTGAACTTGATGGCGTTATCCAGCAGGCAACTGAGGCTCTGCAGCAACTTGCTGGCATCACCTTCCAGGGTATCCGGCAGGCTATCGTCCAGCTCCAGGATAAAGCGCAGACCCTTCTCCTCGGCACGGGGCGCGAACTGCGCGCACAACCCATCAAACAAGCCGCGCAAGCTGAAAGGCTCGCGACGCGGATAGAGGCGCCCAGCCTGCAATTCGGTGAGGGCGAGGATGTCATTAACCATGCGCATCATGTCGCGAGCCGAGCTGGCGGCAGTCCTTTGGTAATGCGCCAGCTCACCGTCGATGTCGAGCATCTGCATCAGCTCCAGCGAACCAATCACCCCATTCATCGGCGTGCGCAGCTCATGGGTAACGGTGGCGAGGAACTCATCCTTCAAGCGGTTACTGTTGGCCAGTTCTTGGTTGAAGGCTTCGAGCTTGAGCCCGGCCTCGCGCAAAATCCGGGTACGCTCTTCCTTCATCGCATTGATGCGATCAGCCAACGCCAGCGACAGCAAGCCGACTTCCAGCGCCGAGCCGATCTGACTGGCATACATGGTCAGGAACATATTGGGCAGGTAGCCCAGCACCATTAAGGTATTAACCATGCCGCCGGCGAGAAAGGCGGTCCAGGCGATGATGAAATAGCGCGCCACACGCATGCCACGCATCCAGGCCAGGATGCCGGCACTGAAGATCACCACGGTAAAGCCCAGCGCCAGGTAAGTGGCCAGACGCAGCGACAGCGCGTAGCTGGCAGTCAGCGCCAAGGTCATCACCAGCACGCCGGAGGCCATCATCAGTAACAGGGCACGATCAACCCAAGGGCTGTGCTCGGCGGTATGCAGAAAGCTGCGGGCGAACTGACAACCGAACAACGCCGCCGCACCAATCAGAAAAGGCGTGGCCGCGTTCGCCCACCAAGGACTGTTGGGCCAGAAGTATTCGATAGCCGCGCCGTTGACCGACAACTGATAGAAGCCGAACGAGGCGATATAGAGGATGTAGTAGAGGTAACTGGTGTCGCGTACGCTGAGAAAGATAAACAGGTTGTAGATCAGCATCACCAGCAGCACGCCGTAGATGATCCCCAGCACATAAGTGCGCGCCGGTTGCTCTTCCAGGTAAGCGTTGGGCGTCCACAGGGTCAATGGCACCTGGATCGACCCCTGGCTTTCCAAGCGCAGGTAAACGCTTTGCGGTTGCGCCGGCGGCAACCTCAGTTCAAACACGTAATTGTGCTGTTTGATCTCGCGACTGGAGAACGGCAAGGTGTCGCCGGTGTGCTGACTGAGCCGATAGCGCCCCTGCGCATCCGGCAGGTACAGCTGCACATCATCGAGCGGTGGATACGCCAGTTCCAGCAACCAAGGTTGCGCGCCCACCGATTGATGCGGACGGTATTCCAGATCCAGGCGCAACCAGAACACCGAGCGCGAGTAACCGGCGTTCAACACCCCTTTGTCGTGCTGACGGAAGCTGGCCTGCAAGGCCGGTGAGGTGATGTCCTCAATGCTGGCATCGCCGCGCACATCTTCGAATACCGACATGGCCTTGCCGAGCGGCAAGCTGCGGGTATTTTCGTCAAAAACCAATGCCCCGGCCAAGCCTGGCACCAGCATGAAGAAACACAGAAGAATGTAGTGCATGTAACTCAGCCAGAGTAGGCCAGCAGCGCCTAAGGCGCACCACTGGAGTGGTGTATTGGGATGGCTGGCACTCTAGCATAGGCCGCATGCCCCGAGCCCTGTAAAAGCGCTCGAATGCGAGACCATGCACGCCTGCGACAGATCGTCCGCCTACATGGCTTTCAGCCGAGTACAGGGTCTGCAAACGGCTGTTTAGTGGTAAGCTCGCGCACCATGAAAATGCCTACTTCTCGCCCCGTAGTGCTGTGCCTGTCTGGCCACGACCCCAGTGGTGGTGCCGGCCTGCAAGCCGATATCGAAGCCCTGCTCGCCCAAGGCTGTCACGCCGCTCCCACCGTGACCGCGCTGACCGTGCAGGACACTGTCAATGTTTCCGACTTCCGCGTACTCGACCGCGATTGGGTCTTGGCCCAGGCCAATGCGGTGATCAACGACCTGCCGGTTGAGGCGGTCAAACTGGGCATGCTTGGCTCAGTCGAAATGGTCGAAACCGTGCTGGAGATCATGCAACGCCTGCCGGGCATCCCGCTGGTCTGCGACCCCGTGCTGCGTGCCGGTGGCGGCGGCGCATTGGGCAAGGACGAAGTCGGTTTTGCCATGCGCGAGCGCCTGTTCGCCGTGTCGACCATTGCCACGCCTAACCTGCCGGAAGCGCGCATCTTGGCCGAACTGCCCGAGGGCAGCGCCGACGAATGTGCTGAAAAACTCTTGCCCTATATTCGCCACCTGCTGATCACCGGCGGCCATGGTGATGAGCACCAGGTGCACAACCGCCTGTACAGCCGCGACGGCAGCCGTCACACCTTTACCTGCCAACGCTTGCCCGGCAGTTACCACGGTTCCGGCTGCACCTTGGCCAGTACCTTGGCCGGTCGCTTGGCGTTAGGCCAGGAACTGGTCAGCGCCGTGCAGTTCGCCCTCGACTACACCTGGCGCACCTTGCGCGACGCCGAACAACCTGGCCACGGCCAGTACATTCCGCGCCGCCTGCCTTTGGACTTTTGCCAATGAGCGTCTGCTGCTGGAGCGCCCAATGAAACTGCGTGGCCTGTATGCCATCACCGACAGCCAACTGCTGGCTGGCAAGTTATTGCCCTATGTAGAAGCCGCACTCAAGGGTGGCGCGAAACTGCTGCAATACCGCGACAAATCCACTGATGATGCCCGCCGCCTGCGTGAAGCCGAAGCCCTGCGTGAGCTGTGCAACCGCTACGGCGCTGCGCTGATTATCAATGACGACGCCGAACTGGCGGCGCGCCTCGGCGTTGGCCTGCACCTAGGCCAGACAGACGGCTCGCTGTCGGTCGCCCGTGCGCTACTCGGCCGCCAAGCGATCATCGGCGGCACCTGCCACGCCCAGCTAGAACTGGCCGAAGCAGCGGCGAAAGAAGGCGTTAGCTACGTCGCCTTCGGCCGCTTCTTCAATTCCACCACCAAGCCAGGTGCACCTGCCGCCAATGCCGAACTGCTCGATGCGGCGAAAGCCCGGATCAACCTGCCCATCGTCGCCATCGGCGGCGTGACTCTGGATAACGCCCCGGCGCTGATTGCCCACGGCGCCAGCATGGTCGCAGTGATTCATGGCCTGTTCGGCGCCGACTCGGCCGCTGAAGTCGAGCGCCGCGCCCGCGCGTTTAGCGCCCTGTTCAACCCTATTTAAATGCGCTGAGGGCGACCCGGCTCGCCCCGCACTCAATCTTGAGAGGCCCGCCATGTCCCGCTCCGAAACCCTGTTCAATGACGCGCAAAAACACATCCCTGGCGGCGTCAATTCGCCGGTGCGCGCTTTCAAAAGCGTCGGCGGCACGCCGCTGTTCTTCAAACACGCCGAAGGCGCCTACGTTACCGACGAAGACGACAAGCGCTATGTCGATTACGTCGGTTCATGGGGGCCGATGATCCTTGGCCACAGCCACCCCGAGGTGCTGGATGCGGTGCGCAATCAGTTGCAGCACGGCCTGTCCTACGGCGCGCCGACCGCCATGGAAACCGAAATGGCCGATCTGGTGTGCAGCCTGGTGCCATCGATGGACATGGTGCGCATGGTCAGCTCCGGCACCGAAGCGACCATGAGCGCCATCCGCCTGGCGCGCGGCTATACCGGTCGCGACAACATCATCAAATTCGAAGGCTGCTACCACGGCCACTCCGACAGCCTCCTGGTAAAAGCCGGCTCCGGCCTGCTGACCCAGGGCGTCCCCAGCTCGGCGGGCGTTCCGGCGGACTTCGCCAAACACACCCTGACCCTGCCATTCAACGACCTGGCCGCCGTCGAGCAGATGCTCAGCGAAGTCGGCGACAGCGTGGCCTGCATCATCGTCGAGCCCGTGGCCGGCAATATGAACTGCGTGCCGCCTGCACCGGGCTACCTGCAAGGCCTGCGCGAGCAGTGCGACAAACACGGTGTGGTGCTGATTTTCGACGAAGTGATGACCGGTTTTCGCGTCGCCCTCGGCGGCGCCCAAGCCTATTACGGCGTCACCCCGGACCTGACCACCTTCGGCAAAATCATCGGCGGCGGCATGCCGGTTGGCTGCTTCGGCGGCAAGCGCGAAATCATGCATTGCATCGCCCCGCTCGGCCCGGTTTACCAAGCCGGCACGCTGTCGGGTAACCCGCTGGCCATGGCCGCAGGCTTGGCCACGCTGCGCCTGATCCAACGTCCGGGCTTCCACGCCGAACTGACTGACTACACCACCCGCCTGCTCCAAGGTCTGCAAGAACGCGCTGATGCCGCCGGCATCCCGTTCGTGACCACGCAGGCAGGCGGCATGTTCGGCCTGTACTTCAGCGCCGCCGACAGCATCGTCACCTTTGATGACGTGATGACCAGCGACGCCGAGCGCTTTAAGCGCTTCTTCCACCTGATGCTGGACGGCGGCGTGTACCTGGCGCCGAGCGCCTTTGAAGCCGGCTTCACCTCCATCGCCCATGGCGATGCCGAGTTGAAAATCACCCTGGACGCCGCCGAGCGCGCTTTCGCCGAGCTGAAGAAAGCCTGATGCAATACAGCACCGCGCTGTCCGACGGCGTACTGGCTCTGGCCTGCTTCGCGTGTGTGATCGCCATTGGCAAAGCCCGCAAGCACTATGGAGAAGCGGATCAGCCGGCGTTGTTTTGCGCACTGCTGGGTTTTCTCCTACCGGCCGCCGCCGCAGCCGTAGGAGTCATCCGTTTTGGTATCGACCCCAGCGCGCAGACCTCACACCTGTGGCTGAGCCAGGCCAGCAGCTTTCTCGGCCTACCGCTGCTCGGCGCCGCCGCGCTGGCACTGAGCCGGGGCTGGCAGTGGAGCCGTGCCAACTGGGGGCGCATCCTGCTCGGCCTGTGCGCCTTCTTCGAACTGTTCCGGCAGATGAATCATCTGGAGGATTACCGCCTGCTACTCAACCTAGCGACCTTGCTGCTGATTCTTTATGCCGGTGCCGTGCAATGGCCAAGACGCACACCGTTACTGGCTGCTATTGGCGTGGTCGGGCTGTTTTTGCTGGCTGGACTGGCTGTGGGCACCCAGGGCTTTATCGGCCCAGTGCGCCGGGTCGACCTGTTCCACGCGCTGCTAACACCGGCTTATCCACTGCTGGCTTGGCTGCTCCTGAGCCTGCCCGGCAGCGCAAAATTTGCTTACACCGAAGAAAACCCGGTAAAGACTTTGTAAGAACACCACGGCTTATTTCATAATGTGATGGCTGCCGCGTTCCGGCGGTCAGGCGCATCGCCTGCTTTGCATCCCGAGGTAAATGGATTTTCATGAAACGCACCGGCCGCACCCTGTCCCTGGGCTGCCTGTTGCTCCTGCTGCCACTGCTCGCCTCGGCGAGCGGCAACTCCTTGCTGATCCCCGCGCTTGGCAGCTGTTCACTCAATACCACCGCCGAAGAACTGCCCGCCGCCGTTGAAGCCTGCGAACAAGCCGCCATCAATGGTGACCTGCAAGCAGAATTCGAGCTGGGTGAGTTTTATTACGATGGCAAACGTGTCGAGCGCGACCTCAGCCTGGCGCTGAAATGGTTTGAGCAGGCCTCATTACAAGGCCATGCACAATCACAGTACCGCCTGGGCATGATGTTTTTTCGCGGCGAAGGCGTGCAGGCAAATGCGGTGCAGGCCTATATCGTGTTGAAAATGGCGGCCGTAAACGGCTCGGACGAAGCCATGGACAGCGCCGACCTGATCGCCGCACAGATGCCGCGTGATGAGCTCGAGATCGCCAGCCAGGTGCTCGGGCAGATCTTCCGCAACTACCTGCTGGAACTGCAGAACGCCGACACCCTTACCTCGCCGTTCGCGCCGCTGCCCTAATTCAACCCATCTAACACGCGTAGACGCTGTTTAAGATCTCGCGAGCTAGAGCCATGCAAGGCACTACGTTAGTAACAGCCTACGGCTGGTCAAGCAGGCGAGGAAGCGGAGTGTACTGTTGTACATGAGCATTACTCGTTTCACTCGCCCTTCGGGTCGTGCTAAAGCGCGTTGCCGCAAGCGGCTTGCCGAGCCTGTTTTCAACGCAGCAGGGCCGACGCGCAGCAGATCGTATGCCGACTGCTTACTTGTCCGGCATCGGCATGGGGAACGGCATCACATTGCCGCCACCCTTGGCCTCACTGATCTTCGGCGTGCCGAGACGCTCGACTTCGTCGATGCGCACGATCGCGTTCATCGGGATAAAGCTGCGCACCACACCATCAAACTGCGCCTTGAGTTTTTCTTCGCTAGGGTCCACCACCACCTGGGTGCGTTCGCCGAAGACGAACTCCTCCACTTCCAGAAAGCCCCACAGATCGCTTTGAAAGATCTGTTTGGCGTACATCTCGTACACCTGACCCTGGTTGAGGAAAATCACCTTGTAGATGGGTTCGCGCTTGCTCATGGTTATGCAGTTCGTACCGAGGGGTTAATTCAAAGGGCGCGGATCATAGCATAGCCACCCAGCAGCCAATGCTAGGAACCCAAGCCTTCGCCCTCTATAATGCGCGGTTCTTCGAACCACCCTTTTGAGCGCGCATGACCAAGAAGCTTTATATCGAAACCCACGGTTGCCAGATGAACGAGTACGACAGCTCGCGCATGGTCGATCTGCTGGCCGAACATCAAGCCCTGGAAGTCATCGACAAAGCGGACGGTGCCGACATCATCCTGCTCAACACCTGCTCAATCCGTGAAAGAGCCCAAGACAAGGTGTTCTCGCAACTCGGCCGCTGGCGTGAGCTGAAGCTCGCCAACCCGGACCTGGTGATCGGTGTCGGTGGTTGTGTGGCCAGCCAAGAAGGCGCGGCCATTCGTGATCGCGCGCCCTATGTCGATGTGGTGTTCGGCCCGCAAACCCTGCACCGCCTGCCGGAAATGATCGACGCTGCGCGCACCACCAAGATCGCCCAGGTCGACATCAGCTTCCCCGAGATCGAGAAATTCGACCGCCTGCCCGAACCGCGCGTCGACGGCCCAAGTGCCTACGTCTCAGTAATGGAAGGCTGCAGCAAGTACTGCACGTTCTGCGTGGTGCCTTACACCCGCGGTGAAGAAGTCAGCCGGCCAATGGCCGATGTCCTCAGCGAGATCATTCACCTGGCCGAACATGGCGTGCGTGAAATCACCCTGCTCGGGCAGAACGTCAATGGTTACCGTGGCGCGACAGCTAACGGCCAGCTCGCCGACTTCGCCGAGCTGCTGTACGCCGTCGCGGCCATCGAAGGCGTCGATCGCATTCGCTATACCACCAGCCACCCGCTGGAGTTCTCCGATGCGTTGATTCAGGCCCATGCCGAGATTCCTGAGCTGGTGAAATACCTGCACTTACCGGTGCAGTCCGGCTCTGACCGTATTCTCGCGGCGATGAAGCGCAATCACACCGCCCTGGAATATAAATCGCGTATTCGCAAACTGCGCGCGGCGGTGCCGGACATCCTGATCAGCTCGGACTTCATCATCGGTTTCCCCGGTGAAACCGAGAAAGACTTCGAACAGACCATGAAGCTGGTCGAGGATGTCGGTTTCGACTTTTGCTACTCCTTCATCTACAGCGCACGTCCCGGCACCCCGGCAGCCGATCTGACCGATGACACCCCGATGGAGCTGAAGAAGCAGCGCTTGGCCCTGCTCCAGCACCGTGTCACCCAGCAAGGCGCCGAAAACAGCCGACGCATGGCTGGCACCGTGCAGCGCATCTTGGTCAACGACTACTCGAAGAAGGACCCCGGCATGCTCCAGGGCCGCACCGAGAGTAATCGCGTGGTCAACTTCCGCAGCGATAATCCACGCTTGATCGGCCAGTTTGTCGATGTGCGCATCGACCAGGCCATGCCCAACTCGCTGCGCGGCACGCTACTAGCCGACTAAAGCCGCAGCGGCCCGAGCTTCCCCCTCGCGGCCGCTAGCGCTATTCTTCGTTCCATTACCCCAGCCGACTGGCGGCCATCAAACGACCTTGAACACACCCATAGAACCCCTTCGTTTTATCCTTGAACCCTTTGAGGCTCGCCGCTTCGCTAACCTGTGCGGCCAATTTGATGAGCACCTGCGCCTGATTGAGGCTCGTCTCGGCATTGAGCTGCGCAACCGCGGCAACCAGTTCGAGCTGGTCGGCAGCGCAGGCCAAACTCGCGCCGCCGAGCAACTGCTCAGCCGCCTCTACCGTGAAGCCGAAAACACCGAGCTGTCGCCCGACTTGGTCCACCTGTTTTTACAGGAGTCCGGTGTTGAAGAGCTGAGTCAGCCGGTCAGCGAGCCCAGCATCGCCCTGCGTACACGTAAAGGCATGATCAGGCCACGCGGCGCCAACCAGCAGCGCTATGTCAAAGCCATTCTCGATCACGACATCAACTTCGGCATCGGCCCGGCCGGTACCGG
>Ga0115550_1001687_pt1 | contig 16164 bp, 6 predicted proteins | sample COGITO_mtgs_1005_FD_87177 | JGI IMG/M metagenome (GOLD analysis project Ga0115550, IMG submission 87177) | Pelagic marine microbial communities from North Sea - COGITO_mtgs_100511 | ecosystem: Environmental > Aquatic > Marine > Epipelagic | place: Germany:Helgoland, sampling site Kabeltonne... | reverse complement strand
TCCTATTCTTGGAGTACTGGGGATACCAACTCTTCAATATCAAGTTTGAGTGCTGGAACCTATTCTGTAACCGTAACTGATTCAGCAGGGTTGGTTGATTCTTTAACTGAGTTTTTAAACTCATCTTTATCGATTAGTAATTTTCCTTATTCAGAAGGTTTTGAGTCTTCATTTGGGCTATTTTATAATGATACTGTAAATGATAATATTGATTGGGAATTTGACTTTAATGGAACACCATCGGGCGGAACTGGTCCTACAGCTCCTTCACAAGGTGGGTTTTATATTAGAATTGAAGGTTCAGCACCACCAGTAGGTTTAGCCTCTCCTGGAGACGAAGCTATTTTGGTTGGTCCATGTGTAGATTTATCAGGAGCTTCAAACCCCTTTATTTCATTTGATAACCATCAATGGTCTCAAACAGGAACTACACCAGCAAATTGTAAGTTAATATTGGAAGCAGATTCTGGAAATGGTATTTGGTTTCAATTGTTTAAGCAATCGGGAGACCAAGGGAATCAGTGGAATTCTGATACAGTTGATTTATCAAGTTTTATTGGAAATAACCTAACATTTAGATTTATTGCAAAGGTTTCTGATACAACTGGAGCTTCAAATTTCAGAAGTGATATTTCACTTGACAGAGTATATCTTGAAAAATCACCTCCTTTAAGAATTTCATCCGCATCTGTTGTCCAATCTAATTGCGGCGGAAATGGGTTTGGTTCAATTCAAGTAAACACAACAGGAGGACAAGGAACAGTTTCATACTCATGGAGTAATAACCAAACTTCAAACAGTATCAATAATTTAACAGCAGGGGTTTATACAGTTACTGCAACTGCTGGAAGTGATTCAGATTCAGCAAGGTTTGAAATATTTCCAAATAACAGTGTTTCTTCATTTCCTTATTCTGAGAGTTTTGAAAAAACTTTTGGTTCTTGGTCAAATTCACTAACCCATCAAACTGATTGGTTTTTTGATTCCTTAAAATCTGGTTCAACACCTGGCACCGGACCTTCAAATGCAAGTAATGGAAATTATTTTTTAAGAATAGAATCTTCTTTACCTCCACTAGGCACTGCAAATGCAGGAGATAGCGCTATGCTAATTAGTGGCTGTTTGGATTTAACTGGTGCAACAGGAGCCTACTTTGCATTTGATAACCATCAATGGTCTCAGCAAGGCTTTAACCAAGGAAATCCAATAATGAGGGTCCAAGTAGATTCTTCAAATTCTGGTAATTGGCAAACTTTATTTATCCAACAAGGCAATCAGGGTAATCAATGGAACTCAGACACAGTTAGTCTTTTGGCTTATCACAATAAGCAAATAAGAATTAGGTTTAACATTACAACTGGAACAACACTTCCTCAGAATTCAGATTTAGGCCTTGATAATATTTTTATTACCAAATTTGATCCTCTAATATTAAATAGTGTTGCCAAAATAGATCCTCCAAATTGCAGTTCTGCAAATGGCTCAGCAACATTATTTGTTTCTGGAGGTCAATTACCATATTCATTTATTTGGGCAAATGGAGATACAATTAATTCTAGAACTGGATTAACAGCTGGAAATTATGGTGTAACAATTTCAGATGGGTTTGGACAAATAATTGACACCACCATAAGAATAGGAGGAGGTCTAGTTACCAATTATCCTTATAATTATGATTGGGAGAATGGAATAGGTGATTGGATGCAAGAGCCATTAAATGATGATTTTGACTGGACAGTAAATTCTGGAGGAACGCCTTCTGGCAATACTGGTCCATTTGGTGCAAATACAGGTAATAATTATATTTATACAGAAGCCTCCACGCCAAGGGCAAATGGAGATTCTGCCATTATTTACAGCCCATGTTTCGATTTATCTAACCTACCTGCCCCTCATTTTAATTTTGATTATCATATGAGGGGAAATTCAGATTTTACGCTTCAAGTTTTTGCAGATTCTGGAGATGGAATATGGAACCAGTTATTTAATAATACAGGTGGAATTGGCAACCAATGGAATATTGACTCATTGGGCCTTTATTATTATAAAGAAAAAGTTACTCGTTTTAAAATAAAAGGTACGCTATTGGCTGGAACTGGGAACATTTGGCAAGGAGATATTGCTATAGATAAAGTAAGTGTAGACCCTGGTGTTCCTTTACAAATAACTTCATTAAGCACTAATAATGCAACTTGTCAAGGGTTAAATAATGGAACCATTCAGGTTACTGCAGTTGGAGGCTATAGGCCGTATACTTATTCTTTTGATACAATTACATCAACATCTAATTCAGTTTCCAATTTATCAGCTGGGTCTGTTTTGGTTTCAGTTTTCGATAAATATGGAAGAACTGTAGATACAACCGTAACCATTGGTGAAGATATTGTCATTAATATAGCCACAACTGTAACCGACGAATCATGCGGTAATGCGGGCAATGGAAGTATAGTTGCTTCAGCTTCTGGAAGTCCTTTTGCAAACTATTCATACAATTGGTCAAATAATATTACTGGCCCTACAAATAATAATTTATCTGCAAATACATACACTGTAAGTGTTACAGATTTATTAGGTTGTTTCGCTTTAAAAACTGATACAGTTGGCTCAGCGGCTCCCTTTCAAATATTAATTTCTAGAAAAAACGAAAAGTGTGATGGGTTAAATGATGGCTCTGCTACAGCGCAAATTATTGGAACTACAAGTAATGCAAATTACAATTGGAGCAACAACGATACTACCCCTACAATTTCCAATTTATCTCCTGGCAAATATGTTGTTTCAGTCACCGATAACTCAACTTGTTTGGTAATTGATAGTGTAGAAATCTTGCCAGCTCCAAGTTTTGGTATATCTCTTTCTGCAACAAATGTTTCTTGTAAAGGTGATTCAAGTGGTACAGTAAATTTAAGCATTCAGGGCGGACTTTCACCTTTCAATATTTCATGGTCTAATGGCCAAACCGATAGTTTATCTATAAAGAATTTGCCTTCAAACCTTTATTCTGTTATAGTTATAGATGATAGTTTGTGTTCACAAAGTGATTTTATTCAAGTAACAGAGCCGGTTTTACCACTAGTTATTTTAGATTCAATTGTAAACGAAACTTGCTTTGGTGCAGGAGATGGGGGTGCTGCAGTACAGCCATCTGGTGGAATTCCCCCATATCAATATGCATGGCCTTCTCCAATTCCATCTGGCCAACAATTTGCCTTGGGTTTAAGCAGCGGGCCTGTAACTGTAACCGTTACAGATTCAGCTGGTTGTGTTAAACCAGTTCCGTTAGTAATTGGAGGTCCTCCTCAAATAGTAATCAACTTTGATAGTGTACCAGATTTATGTACAACTAGCCCAATAGTAAACCTAAATGCTACTCCTTCAGGAGGAATTTTTTCTGGGCCAGGAGTTACAGGAGCTTCATTTAACCCTGCCAATGCTGGTATTGGAAGTATTAATTTAAAATACAACTTTACCAATACTTCAGGTTGTTCAGATTCTGCATCACAAATAGTAAAAATAGATTCTGCTATTGTGGTTTCCCAAACACCAATTGCTCCAATTTGCCAAAATGCAAACACAATTACATTAAGCGGAGGGTTACCTTCAGGAGGAAATTACTTTATTAACGGTGTTGCTAGTGCTGTTTTTAATCCATCTAATTTTAATCCTGGTTCCTACAATGTGAAATATGAAGTTACAACAGGGTGTGGAATTGATTCAGCTGTTTCTGCAGCTCAAGTTTTAAATACACCTACAGTAAATGCAGGGATAGATCAAATTATTGCAGCGGGCACTTCAGCCCAATTAAATGGCTCTGTTTCGGCTTTTAGTATGGCTAATGTTGGGGCGATTTGGCAGCCAGATACTTTGGTTCAAAATCCATTTTTGTTAAATTCTAACACAATTAATTTGGCTCAAACCTCAGGGTTGGTATTATTTGCAGCCGATACATTAACGGGTTGTTTTGCTACTGATACTGTATTAATAAGTGTAACAACAACCCCATTAACAGTTAATGTTATTGCAGGGCAGGATTCAGTTTGTGAGGGAGTAAGCGTGGTATTAAGTGCTACGGCAAATGGAGGAACGGGAAACTATAGTTACAATTGGTCGCCAATAAATTTAGTCAGTCCTTCAAATGTATCAAACCCTTCAGCTTTGGTGAATAATTCAGGTTATTTTAAAGTAGAGGTTACCGATGGTTTTTCATCTGCTACAGATTCTGTTTTTATTACCTCTCTTCCTAAACCAATTTCTACCTTAAGTATTGCCACAACTTATTGTGAAACAGATAGTGGAATTGCTTTAAGTGGAGGTTCTCCTTCAGGTGGTCTTTACCTAGTAAATGGAATCTTTTCTTCAACTTTTAGCCCGATTAATTTTGGTGTAAGTCAACAAACTTTAGGTTACCAAGTAACCAATTCATTTGGGTGTACAACAACAGCTCAGCAATTGGTTGATATTATTTCTTCTCCATCAGCATCACTATCAGGTTTTTTGCCGATTTGCAGCAATTCAAATCCTATAACTTTAACTGGCGGAAGCCCAATTGGTGGAACATATAAAGGTAATGGAGTATCTAATGGATTGTTCGACCCAACGCAAGTTTCTATTGGAAATCAAGCCATAAAATATGTGTACACCGCAGGAAGTTGTTCAGACTCTGCCACACAAAACATTTTGGTGGAACAAGCCCCTAGTATTTTTGCAGGTAATGATACTGCAATAACCTCTGGTGGTACAATTACATTTAACACAATTGCTTCAGGAAATAATTTAAGCTATTCTTGGTCTCCAGCCGCGCAATTGGTTTCAAGTAATATTGCAAATCCAACCACAGTAGCTTTAACCAATACAGCTTTGTTTAATGTAACTGTTGTCGATGGGGTAAACAACTGCTCTGCAAATGATGATATTTTGGTTAGCGTAGTTGGGGGTCCTCTATCCGTAAATGTTACTGCATCTGCAACCATCATTTGTTTTGGCGATTCGGTTACACTTAATGCGCTACCTTCTGGGGGTACAGGAAGTTACACTTACCAATGGAGCAACAGCACAAAGTTGAATAATGCCAATATTTTAAACCCTATTGCAACCATAGATTCATCTACCCAATTCTTTGTAACCGTTTCTGATGGTGTAAACAATGCCATATCTTCAATTGCCATAAATGTAAATCCTTTGCCAAATGTTAGTTTACCTGCTTTCGCCGATGTTTGTGAAGGTGACTCACCTTTTGTTTTAACTAGTGGAACACCAAATGGCGGATCTTTTGTGGGAGCCGGAATAAATTCAAATGTTTTTGATCCGGCTGCTGCCGGAGTTGGAGTTCATCCAATTGTTTATTCTTTTACAGATGCAAATGGTTGTTCTAATTCGGCCTCATCATCCATTCAGGTAAATGGAAACCCTCTGTTGTCAACTTCCAATAGTGCTAATATTTGCGATAATCAAAGTGCGATAGGATTAAATATTGTTTCTCCCTCAGGGGGAAGTTATTCTGGTTTAGGAATTACAAACGGTGTTTTTGACCCAAGTATTGGTGCTGGAAATTATGCTTTCACTTACAATTATGTTGATACAAATATGTGTTCGGCTTCATTAATAGATACTTTGGAAGTTAATGCTTCCCCAGTAATTGATGCTGGAATAAATCAAGTTATAAATACAGGATTTAATACCCAATTTTTTGCTTCTGTAACGTCGCCAGCCACTGGTTTTGTTTCAAGCTGGAGTCCGACAAACTTTGTGGTTTCTCCAAATAGTTTAACCTCACAAGTTGCAGGTATTACAGTGCCAACGCTTTACACCTTAACCGTAACGGATACAAACTCAGGATGTGTTTCAACAGATCAAATGTCAATTTCGGTAATTGGAGGACCACTATTTGTGAGTTTAAATGTTGATAACGATACTATTTGCGAAGGAGATACAGTAAACTTCAACTCATTAAGTGGAGGCGGTACAGGTATTTATAGTTACAGTTGGAACACAATTGCTTTGTCTAACGATACAATTGGAAATCCATTTGCCACACCTTCCATTTCTACAACTTACATTGTGACTTTAGATGACACTGTAAATTCAGTTTCTGATACAATTAATGTAGTTGTGTTAGCCAAACCACAAACTCAATTTAGTTTACCCGCTTCAATTTGTTCTGCCGATAATCCAATTTTGTTAAACCAAGGATTACCTGCAGGAGGCGCCTATTTTGGTAATGGAGTAAGCGGTAACTTTTTCGACCCTGTTTTAGCTGGAAATGGAAATTCAAAAGTTTATTATTTGCTTACAACTCCAAATGGATGTTCTAGCTTAGATTCATCTGCAATTACCGTAAATCCATCTCCAGCAAATGTTTCTTTATCGCTAGTAACAAGTGAAACCTGTAAAGATGGGAACTCATTTTTGTTATCAGGTGGAGCGCCAAGTGGAGGCTCTTACAGTTGGTTAGGCAACCAAAATAATTTGTTTAATCCTTTTGGCTTATCAGCTGGTAGTTATTCTGTAAGTTACCAAGTAACCAATGGTTTTGGTTGTTCAGCTTCAGCAATTGATTCTGTAAATGTGTTGCCAACCCCAACAATTTCATTAATAAGCTCAACAAATGTTACTTGTAATGGAAATGCTGATGGTGAAATTTCTATAGCTATTTCTGGGGGAACCTTGCCATATAAAACAATAATTTGGAGTACTGGAGCTCAATCTGTAACTACTTTGAGTAGTTTAGCAGCAAATAACTATTCAGTTTTTGTTGGCGATTCTTTTTCTTGCTCAGTATCACAATCTTATCAAATTACAGAGCCGAATCAAATTTTACTAAATACCTCAACAAATGATATATTTTGTAATGGTGATAATAATGGTGTAGCATCAGTTTTAGTTACAGGTGGAAATTCACCTATTTCTTTTGCCTGGTCGAACAACAAAATTGGGCCACAAATTGATAGTTTAGCTAGTGGATTTTATACAGTTTCAGCAACTGATGCTAAAGGTTGTTTAGACAGCGCCACTGTTCAAATATTTGAGCCAAATATGTTGACAGGATTCTTAAGTTCATTTCCGGTAAGCTGCTTTGGTAAAAATGATGGTTCTGCCCAAATTTCTGTAATTGGAGGAACAACGCCTTATAATTATTTATGGGAAAGTGGAGCCCAAACAAACAATGCAACAAAACTGTCTGGTGGTTACCAAAATATTACCGTAACAGATACCAACAATTGTTCTTTTATTGATTCGGTTCTTGTTCAAGAACCACCAAAAATTAATATTGGAATTTTTGCCATTGGCAATACTTCTTTTTGTGCTGGAGGCTCAGTATTTTTAAATGCAAACCCAACTAATTATCCAACTTATCAATGGAAATTAAATGGGGTGAATATTTCAAGTGCAACTGCACCAGTAATTAACGCTTCGCTTCCTGGTAATTATTCAGTTTCTGCAACAGATTCAGTTGGTTGCTCAGCCACCTCAACTGTAACACAGGTAACTGTAGCCCCTCAACCTCAAATAGTATTTACCGGTGTAGCTGGTGATTATTGTGAAAATGGTGACACAGTTCTAATATTTGCTTCGCCAAGCGGAGGTAACTTTAATGGACCCGCTGTATCAAACAATGTTTTTATTCCTAACCAATTAAATACAGGAACTTACCAGTTAAAATATACTGTTACAGATACCAATGGTTGTACAGATTCCGCCAATAAAAGAGTTGATATCAGGCCTGCTCCTCAAATTGGAGGTTTGTTAGGCCCAACTATGGTTCAACCGGGCAATAGTTACACTTATGCAATTAATGCCACCAATGGTTCTCAATACTTTTGGAGTGCCACAAATGGAGTAATTGGTTCAACAACAAACAACCTTTCGAATATTACATGGGGAACAGCAGGTACTGGAGAAATTCAAGTGGTTGAATCTAACTTTTTTGGATGTCTGGATACTGCTAAATTCTTTATTAGCATAGGCATACAAATAGGTACAGAAGAATTTGTAAAAACCAGTGAAGTAAAGGTTTATCCGAACCCGGCAGAAGACCAAATTAATTTGGTTTTTGAAACCATTAAATCAAACAACGGAATTGTAAATGTCTACGCAAATAATGGAAGATTGGTTTTTAACAAAACCATAAATGCATCACAATTAATTAATGGTTATAGTTTGGATGTTTCTACTTGGTCTTCAGGTATTTACCTGATTACACTTCAGTCAGATGATATAATTCATAAAATACCTTTGGTAATTAGGTAGGTTACTTTGCCACCAATTTTTAATTTTAACGCTCAAATTTCAACAAGCAAGCATGCCTGATAAAATAAATAGATTAGAGAAGAAGATTGAAGAAGCTTTATTAGGTGGAGGTCAAAAAAGAATTGATTCACAGCATAAAAAAGGAAAACTAACAGCTCGCGAAAGAATTAACCTTTTGTTAGACGAAGGTTCTTTTGAAGAATTGGGAATGTTAGTTCAGCACCGTTCTGTAAACTTTGGTCTAGACCAACAAAGGTTTTTGGGTGACGGAGTTGTTACTGGATATGGTACTATAGCTGGAAGATTGGTTTATGTTTTTTCTCAAGACTTTACCGTTTTGGGAGGATCCCTTGCTGAAGCTCACGCTGAGAAAATTGTAAAAATTATGGATTTGGCCATGAAAAATGGCGCTCCGGTAATTGGATTAAATGATTCTGGAGGAGCAAGAATTCAAGAAGGTGTAGTTTCATTAGGCGGTTATGCTGATATTTTTTATAGAAACACAATTGCATCAGGAGTTGTTCCTCAAATTTCTGCCATTATGGGCCCATGTGCCGGCGGTGCAGTTTATTCGCCTGCCTTAACCGATTTTATTTTTATGGTAGAAAATACTTCTTACATGTTTGTTACTGGCCCAAATGTGGTTAAAACAGTTACCAACGAGGAGGTTTCTGCCGAAGATTTAGGTGGAGCATCAGCTCATTCATCAAAAAGTGGAGTTACCCATTTTGCATTTCCAAACGAAGTAGAAACTATAAATGGCCTAAAAAGACTGATGTCTTATATTCCTCAAAATTGTGAAGAGGAACCACCATTTGTTCCTTATGAATCTAAGGATGAAATAAGACCTTTATTAAATGATATTGTGCCAGATAATCCAAATCAACCTTACGATATTAGAGAAGTAATTGAAGGTGTTGTAGACGATAGTTCGTTTTTTGAGGTAAAAGAAAATTTTGCAGGAAACATAGTTGTTGGATTTGCAAGATTGGCTGGCAGGTCTATAGGAATCGTAGCTAATCAACCTGCTGTTTTAGCAGGATGTTTAGATGTAAATGCCTCTAAAAAAGGCGCTCGATTTGTAAGATTTTGCGATGCATTTAATATTCCGCTTCTCGTTTTTGAAGATGTACCTGGTTTTTTACCTGGCACCGACCAAGAATGGAATGCCATTATTACCAATGGTGCTAAATTATTGTATGCCTTTTGCGAAGCTACTGTACCCAGAATTACAGTAATTACAAGAAAAGCTTACGGCGGAGCTTATGATGTGATGAACTCAAAACATATTGGGGCAGACATGAACTATGCTTGGCCAAGCTCAGAAATTGCTGTAATGGGAGCCAAGGGTGCTGCTGAAATAATTTTTAGAAAAGAAATAGCTGAGGCTGAAGACCAAGCAGCAAAACATAAAGAAAAAGAAGACGAATATGCAGAGTTATTTGCCCACCCGTATAACGCAGCTGCAAGAGGATATGTTGATGAAGTAATAAAACCAGACCAAACCCGGGCCAAATTAATAAGGGCCTTTAAAATGCTTGAAAATAAAGTTGATAACCTACCTAAAAAGAAACACGGGAATATTCCTCTATAGTAAGAAGTTAATATTCATTTATTTTTTACTAATTTCTTCATGTGGTTTTGGCCAGGTGCAAGAATTAGTAGATAGTTTAAAGCAAACTGTTAAACTAAAACAAGGCGAAGAAAAAGCTCTAATTCTTTCAGACCTTTGCTGGTATAATCGTGCTATAAGCTTCGATTCTGCCAGAAAGTATGGAAGGCTTGCCTTAAACTTTGCCTCAAAATTCAATACGATAAAGGGATTGCCCAAGCGTATAACGATTTAGGCATAATATTTATTGATATTGCTAATTATAACAAGGCCTTAAGCTTATTCGATAGCTCATTAGCTATTAGGCAAAAACTAAACGATACTTTAGGAATTGCGGCACTTTACAACAAAATTGGTATAGCACATCAAAACAAAAGAGACTTACCCGAAGCATTAGAAGCTAGTCTTAAAGCTTTAAAAATTTACGAAGAAAAAAATCTTCCTTTTTATGTAGCTTATTGCCTAAACAACATTGCCATTTTATACCACGACCAAAGCAACTACCAAAAATCAATTGAGTATCACAAAAAGGTGGTAAAATATCGCAAAGAGCTAAATGCCGATTATGATTTGGGAGCATCGTATCATAACCTCGGTAATGTACTTTATGGAAACAAAAATTACCAAGAAGGCTTAGCGTATTATGATACTGCATTATCGGTTTTAACCAACTTTAAAGATAAAGAGGGGTATTCTGCTTGTCTTTCGAGTATGGGTTCGGCTTATTACCAACTAGATGAAACTAGCAAAGCTTTGAAATACCTAAAAGAAGCATACTCTCTAAAAAAAAACTAGGAAATAAAACTACAATTACACCTACGCAAGTAAACTTAGCCAAGTGTTATACCAGATTAGGTAATTATAAAAAGGCTAAACCGATGTTAGACTCAGCTTTGGCTACTTCAAAAAGCTTGGGAATAAAAGAGCATACCAAGCAGGCCTACTTTGCATTATCTGAGTATTAACCGGCAACCGGCAACTATAAAAAAGCACATGAAAGTATTCAGTTTTATACATTGTATAGCGATTCTATAATCAATGAAAACGTAAACCAAACAGTTGCATAAATGCAAACCAAGTTTGATACTGAAAAAAAGGAGCAAGAAATTGAAAAACTTTCACAGGAAAAATTAATTCAAGAACTAGTAATTCAAGAAAAGAATAACCAAATATTAATTACCGTATTGGGCCTTATTTTGGTAATAATTTTCTCTGTAGTATTCTACTAACTTTATCGCATTAAGCAAGATAGAAAATTGAGCGCAGCTTTATTGGAAGAGCAGAAAAAAGGCTTAAAAGCAGTTATTTTGGCAACAGAAAACGAAAGGCAAAGAATTGCCAAAGATCTGCTTGCTGGAATCGGGCAAACCTTATCAGGAATTAAATTGGGGCTTTCAAAATTTACAGCTGATTTGCCAAATGATAACCAAAAAGAATACTCAAATATTTTAAATTTTGTTGATGAGGCTTGCACTGAAGTTAGGGCAATTTCTCACCAAATGATGCCCAAGGCTTTAAAAGAAAATGGATTAGTCTCTGCCATTGAAGACATGTTAAACAAAAGTTTAGCCATTTCAAAAGTTGAATATTCTTTTAACCAAATTGGATTAGATGAAGGAAGGTTTGATGAAGTACTTGAAATAGGCCTTTTTAGAATTACACAAGAGTTAATTAACAACATCATAAAACATTCAGGTGCTACTAAAGTAGATGTGCAAATAAGTAAAACCCAAAAGCATTTGGTACTTTTAGTTGAAGATAATGGTAAAGGATTTAAATTTGATGAGAAGAGAGATGGTATTGGTTTAATGAATATGAAAAGCAGGGCCAATACTTTTAACGGAGAAGTAAATTACGAAACAGAGTTAAACAAAGGCACCGTAGCCACTATTAGAGTTCCATTGCATGATTAAGGAAATAAGAATTTTAATTGCAGATGATCATCAGATTGTTTCGGATGGACTAAAGAATATTCTAAAAGATATTGAAGGTCTTAAGGTTGTTGCCTCTGCTTCTAATGGTGAAGAAGCTGTTGAAATTTGTAAAACCTTAACTATTGATATTGTTTTGATGGATATTGATATGCCTAAATTAACAGGCATTGAGGCCACAAAACTTATCAAAGCTCAATTTAGTAATATTAAGGTTTTGGTGCTTTCTATGCACAACGAAAAAGGCGTAATTCAAAATGTGGTTGATGCTGGCGCAGATGGTTATTTGTTAAAAAACACCAACCAAAACGAATTAATTAACGCCATTAAAAAGATTTGCGAAGGCGAAAAATTCTTTTCTTCAGATGTTACCATGACTTTGCTGAGCAAGGGAGGAGTTTCAGACTCTAACGAAGACAAAGAATTGGTTGAGTCTTTAACAGAAATAGAAATTGAAATTTTAAAATTAATTTCTGAAGGATTATCTAACAAAGAAATTGGCGATCAACTATTTATTTCGTATCGCACGTTAGATACACACCGTACCAATTTAATGAAGAAGCTTAATGTACACAAAATGCAGGCTTAATTAGATTTGCCCTAAAAACAAGTTGGTTTAAAAATCATCATCAAAGATAATTTCAGGTTTTTTGGTTTTATCATCGGGGTTTTCGAGTGCTTTTTTAATTAGCTTCTTAAGTTTTCCATCTTCTTTTTTAACCGTATCAGCAGGTGATTCAGGCAAACTAGTATCAGGTTGCGATTCAAACTCATCCCAAATAATTTCAAATTCTTTTTCTTCGACTGGTGTAGTAGTTGGGTCTCCAGAAAATTCTTGTTTTAAAATTTGTTTTATGGTTTCTTTTTCTTGTTGCATTGTGGCTTTGCTTGCTTCACGTTTTTTACGTTTGTCCCATTGCATTTCAAAGTCATCAACATTGCCCAATATTTTGAGGTAAATTATTTTACCACCAAGTCCATCATCTTCAATCTCGCCAAATTCTGTTTGGTTTTTGGCATCCTTCATCATCAAGTCTCTCAAATCAAAATTTAGCGAATAGTCGATATCATTATTGAAGGAGTGAGTGCCTTCTAATTCAATATTCATGGCAGTAGATTTCACTTTCATGCTTGGTATTGTAATTACCTCGTTGGTGAGGTTAAAAGTGTTGTTTACGTTAGAAAATTGAATGTTTTTAATGCGTTTTCCAAACTCATCGGTATTTATCAATCTTTTTAAAACAGATTGGGTTTTAAAGTACTCATTAATGTCTGCCAAACCTTCGAAGTTTATCAATCTACCATCATCAATATTAAGGTCAACCACGGCATTTAACGATTTATAATCTGGGTCGAATTTGGTATTCATAATACCAGAAGCACTGTAACTTGCTGTTGCTTTTCCTCTTAGGTGGTCTGCCCTAATGTAGGTTTGGTTAAAGTTATCGAAGCTTTTAAAAAGCTGGTCTATTTCAATGTTTTTGATGGTTCCGGTAGAGGAGAAGGTGAGGTTTTGGTCGGCCAAAGGGACTAGTTTGAGGTTAGCAAAAAGCCAACCATTCATGGTTTTTAATTTTAAGTTAGAAGCTTTTATTAAGCTTGGAGAAATCAACAAATCACTCGTTGCAGAATCTGAGGTGAAGTTGCCATACACAAAGTTTAATATTGAGGTTTGAAGGTTGGCTGCAATGTTTGAAGGAAAAAAAGTACCTGCTTCTTCATTACCATTTGAGGGCAAAAGCAAATCTTCGAAAACAAACTTTTTTGAAGTTAAACTGCCTTTTACCAAAAGCTTTTGGTTGCTGTTAAAAATAAATTGCCAAAGATTAATTATTGAGCCTTTAAATTGAGCATCGCTAAAGTTCCGGTTGGTTTCTAATGAATCTAAAATTAATTTATTGCCGCTTAAGTTTCCATACGCGTAGGGTATTCGTAATAAATCGTTTGGCGCAATTTCATAAGCAAAGGCTTCTGCTGAAAAGTTTAAATTTTCAAATTGTAACTTTTCCAAATCAGGTGTTTCAAAATTCCATCGCCACAAAGGCCAAATAACTTTGCCCTTAAAAATTACATTGGCGTTAAATTGTGGTAGGCTATCGTAATTCATGAAAGAAAGCCCATTTTTTATGGAAGCACGGCCTTGCAACTTGGCTGTAAATTTGGGTGCTTCGAGGTTTTCAATCAAACCTGAGCCTCTAATTTGGCCTTCAGAAAATGGGAAATAGATTGAATCTAAAACTACTTTTCCTTTGACAATATTTCCTTTCCAATCGGGCTTTAAAGTTCCCTTTGCATAAATATTGTTTAGTTTTTCGGCCCCTTTTTGAAGCAATACCTTGCCTTGCTCTAAACTAAAGTTTAATAGGTAGGTTGGCGCTGCATTTTTTGGGTTTGAGTGAATGGTGAATTTTAAATCTACAATTCCATCTGCCTCAAAAGGATCAAGCGAGTTTGCCCATTCTTTAGAGTAAAGACTTAAAGCATTTTTTAGTTGTAATTTGTTGCCAACCACAATCAAATCATAATCAGATTTTTCTACTTTACCAGCTACATTTATGCTGTGTAGCTTATTTAAGATCAGCTCATTTTGATTGAATGTATAGGTTTCGTTTTCAGTATCAATACCTAAATTGATATCAATATCTACAGAGTTAAAGTTTAGTGGGTTTATTGAAGGTTGTTGGTAAATTAAGTTTTTTAATTCGCCCGAAAGGGTTAAAGCATAATTGGTTTGAGAGAATTTTCCTGTAGCCTTTAAATCAATTACATCACCCTCAATATTAAGGCTATTATTTTTGTCTGAATAGTTAATGTTAACCTTTTTAATAAAAATTTCGGTTAACTCAAGTTTAAAGTTTTTGCTTGTTGTATCGGCATTTTGTTTTAAGATGTTGTAGTTGCCAACACCTTTTTCGTTGAATTTTATTTTACTTTTTCCTTCAATAATGTGTACTTTTTTAATGGTGTAAATACCATTGTAAATGTCCATTACATTAAAGTTTAGCTTTAGTTTTTTTGCAAAAACAAGCGTATCGGGCTCACCCATAGAAATAAAGCTTTCGCTAATGAGTACATCGTAAAAATCTAAACTGGCGTATGGAAAGGAAGAAAAAAGAGAAAGCTCTACCGCACCAACATTTACAGGAGTTGAAAGCTTTTTGTTGAGGTTGGTAATGATTGCGTTTTGTACAATGGAATCGTATTTTTTGGCAATAAAATATCCACTTACCCCAAATAGTGCAGCCAAAACCAACAAAATAATGAATAGTCTTTTAAGCCAAAGCATAAATCGCAATCAACCTGCGAAGTTATAAACGGCATGAGGTGGTTAAAATTGGTTTTGGGTTAATCTTTAAACAACCAAAGATTGATAAGCTTTATAAATAATCTTTTTGGAATAAAAGTGTATTGCCAAAATCATCTTCAAGTTTTAACTCTTCTGTGGTAAGTTTTAAAATATTAAACTCAACATTGGTAGTTGATGTTTTTATTTTCAACTCTTGCTTTTTGTTTGAAAAAGCGCATTTTTTTACCAAAAGTTCTTCTGTTGGTCCTATAGTGTCATAAACCAATGCTTTTGCAGAAGATGTTTTGCCATAATTTAACCTGTAGGTTGTTTGGGTAGTTCTTTCTTTTAACTCAAAATCGCCTTCAAATTCCCAAAAGTTATTTTCTTTCTTAAGATAAGTTTCGTAAACATAAATATCTACTGGTGCATAATAGCTAGGTAATTTAAAATAACCGATACTGTCCATTATGGTCTCAGTTTTAGCATCATTTATTTCTACCAAACTCCATGTGCCAACTAATCGGTTTGTTTTAGATTTTAGGGTTATTCCTTCGTTTTCTTCATATTTTGAACAGCTCGCAAAAAGTGCTGCAAGGATTAATATTTTTAAATACTTCATGGTAATTTTTGGTAAAGTAGAAAACAAGTTTTGTTGAAGTTTATTTTAATCCTCAGAAGAAATTTTCATCAAATAACCAATTTCTTTTTCGGTTAAAATTCTCCACCTGCCACGCAATAAATTCTTTTTGGTAAGGCCTGCAAACGAAATTCTATCTAATAATTTTACTTCGTAACCTAAGTGCTCCATCATACGACGAACAATTCTGTTTTTGCCACTGTGCAACTCTAAAATTACTTTATTTATGCCGGTCTCTTGTGTATCTAAATAAGCCTTATCTGCTTTAATAAATCCATCTTCAAGCTCAAAACCTGTTTCAAGCTTTTTAACATCAGCATCTTTAAGTGGAGTAGTAGTTTCTACCGCATAAATCTTTTTTATGCCGTATTTCGGATGGGTAAGCTTTTTGGTTAAAATACCATCGTTTGTTAAAATTAAAACACCGGTTGTAGCTCTATCAAGTCTT
>Ga0115550_1001673_pt1 | contig 16232 bp, 12 predicted proteins | sample COGITO_mtgs_1005_FD_87177 | JGI IMG/M metagenome (GOLD analysis project Ga0115550, IMG submission 87177) | Pelagic marine microbial communities from North Sea - COGITO_mtgs_100511 | ecosystem: Environmental > Aquatic > Marine > Epipelagic | place: Germany:Helgoland, sampling site Kabeltonne... | reverse complement strand
GCTCTATATCTTGTAATAACATATTGTTATAACAAATCGTCACTTCTCATTCAGAAACCACAGGGTAATCTTGTTTCATCGCCGTAACAAACAGGGATAGCACTATGAGCAAAATTTTTGAGGACAACAGCCAGACCATAGGTCACACCCCGCTGGTTCGACTCAACCGTGTTACCAAGGTCCGCGTACGGGCTAAGATTGAAAGCCGCAACCCGAGCTTCAGCGTCAAGTGCCGCATCGGTGCCAGCCTGATCTGGGATGCCGAGAAGCGCGGCGTACTGACCCAGGGCAAGGAGATCATCGAGCCCACCAGTGGTAACACAGGTATTGCTCTGGCATTTGTGGCCGCCGCCCGTGGCTATCCCATCACCCTGACCATGCCGGCCACCATGAGCCTGGAGCGCCGCAAGCTGCTCAAGGCGCTCGGTGCCAATCTGGTGCTGACCGAAGGCCCTCTTGGCATGAAAGGCGCTATCGCCAAGGCCAACGAGATCCTCGAATCCGAGCCGGGCAGATACGTTTTGCTGCAACAGTTTGAAAACCCCGCCAACCCGGAAATCCACGAGAAGACCACTGGCCCCGAGATCTGGGATGCCACCGACGGTCAGGTGGATGTATTCGTGGCAGGTGTAGGTACAGGCGGCACCATTACCGGTGTCTCCCGCTACCTGAAACAGACCAAAGGCAAGGCCGTGATCTCGGTGGCCGTCGAGCCAAGCGAATCACCGGTGATCAGCCAGCGTCTGGCCGGTCTCGAAATCAAACCGGGTCCCCACAAGATCCAGGGCATTGGTGCCGGCTTCATCCCGGGCAACCTGGACCTGACCCTGCTGGACCGCGTCGAACAGGTGAGCAGCGATGATGCCATCGAGATGGCGCGCCGTCTGATGGAAGAGGAAGGCATTCTGGCCGGTATCAGCTCCGGGGCCGCCGTCGTGGCCGCCGCACGTCTGGCCGAGCTGCCCGAATTTGCCGACAAGACCATCGTCGTCATACTGCCGAGCGCCGCCGAGCGTTATCTCTCCAGCGCGCTGTTTGCCGGCGTGTTCAGCGAGCAGGAGTTGCAACAGTAAGTGATCGGATAATTTCAAAACAACGGCGCTCCCAGGAGCGCCGTTTCTTTATGAGCTAGACTGAGCACTTGGCAGCGCCACTCGGCCCCTTATTTTTTGGGGTAAAATAACAAACAAACGAGTGACAAAAAAAGCAGACATCCTGTGATAAATTTCATATCCTGTGCGGCGTCACGAGGTGTTTGCCGACTAGGTATCACAAAGTAACAAAGTGTTATTTTTCGTTATAAAATAATTTCAAGCCAGTATTTCTGCGGCTTGTAGCGCGATAACGGAAAAGAGTAGCGGCAAACACCGAATACTGCACAGAAAATTGACCTGGATTAAACCATTGCAGGTCTGATTTCGTTACTTTACAACATATCCATACTGACACGGTGAGACAAGGAAGCGTCAAAAGCATCCATCTCTCCAAAAAATATCAATAATATGGGGTGAAACCATGTACGAGAAGTCTGTTGTTATCACTGCTGAAAACGGCCTGCACACCCGTCCGGCAGCTCAGTTCGTGAAAGAAGCCAAAGAATTCCAAAGCGAGATCACTGTGGTCTCCGGTGGCAAATCCGCCAGCGCCAAGAGCCTGTTCAAGCTGCAGACCCTGGGCCTGACCAAAGGCACCAACGTGACCATCCAGGCCGACGGCCCGGACGCTCAGAAAGCCGTTGAGAAGCTGGTTGCCCTGATGGACGAGCTGGAGTAATCCAGCTTTATTCCTCCCCCACAGTCGTTTTAATAGGAAGGATTATGATATCTGGCATTCTTGCGTCCCCCGGTATCGCATTCGGTAAGGCGCTTCTTCTTAAAGAAGATGAAATCGTTATCAATCAGGGCAAGATTTCTGCTGACCAGATTGACGCCGAGATCAACCGCTTCCTCGAAGCCCGCACCAAGTCAGCTGCACAGCTGGAAGCCATCAAAGCCATGGCTGGTCGCACCTTCGGTGAGGAAAAAGAGGCCATCTTCGAAGGCCACATCATGCTGCTCGAAGATGAGGAGCTGGAAGGGGATATCAGATCCTTCATCAAAGACAACAAGGCCACCGCTGATAAGGCCGTCTACGAGGTCATCGAGCAATACGCCAAGATGATGGCCGATCTGGACGATCCCTACCTGCGCGAGCGCGCCACCGACTTCCGTGACATCGGAACCCGTCTGGTGAAGAACGTGCTGGGCATCGCCGTTGTCAACCTGAGCACCATAGACGAAGAGGTCATCCTGGTCGCCAAAGACCTGACTCCGTCCGAAACTGCCCAGATCAACCTGAAATATGTGCTGGGTTTCGTTACCGATATCGGTGGCCGTACCTCTCACACCTCCATCATGGCGCGCTCCCTGGAGCTGCCGGCCATAGTGGGCACCAACGACATCACCGAGCGCGTCAACAATGGCGAGATGCTGATACTGGATGCGATCAACAACCAGATCATCATCAACCCGACCGCTGAACAGCTGAACGAAGCCAAGCAATTCCAGGCCCAGTTCCAGGCTGAAAAAGATGAGCTGGCCAAGCTGAAAGATCTGCCTGCCATCACCCTAGATGGTCATCAGGTCGAAGTCTGCGCCAACATAGGTACCGTCAAGGATACCGAAGGTGCCATCCGCAATGGCGCCGAAGGCGTGGGTCTGTACCGTACCGAGTTCCTGTTCATGGATCGCGATGCGCTGCCGACCGAAGACGAGCAGTTCAAGGCCTACAAAGAAGTGGCAGAGGCCATGCCGGATCAGCCGATCATTGTCCGTACCATGGACATTGGTGGCGACAAAGAACTGCCGTACATGAATTTCCCGAAAGAGATGAACCCCTTCCTGGGCTGGCGTGCCGTGCGTATTTTCTTCGATCGCGAAGACATCATGCATGCCCAGCTGCGGGCCATACTGCGTGCGTCAGCCTTCGGCAAACTGCGCATCATGTTCCCGATGATCATCTCCGTCGAAGAGTTCCGCAGCCTCAAGGCCACCGTAGAGAAGCTGAAAGCCGAACTGCGCACCGAAGGCAAAGCCTTTGATGAATCCATCGAAGTGGGTATCATGATCGAGACTCCGGCTGCTGCCGTGATGGCTCATCATCTGGCTAAAGAAGTGGATTTCTTCAGTATCGGTACCAACGACCTGACCCAGTACACTCTGGCAGTCGACCGTGGTAACGAGATGATCTCCGCCATGTACAACCCGCTGTCACCCTCCGTCCTGACCCTGATCAAGATGGTTATCGACGCTTCCCATGACAATGGCAAGTGGACCGGTATGTGTGGTGAGCTGGCTGGTGACGAACGCGCCACACTGCTGCTGCTGGGTATGGGTCTGGATGAGTTCTCCATGAGCTCCATCTCTGTACCGCGTATCAAGAAGCTTATCCGCAACACCAACTTCGAAGATGTGAAGGCAATGGCTGACCAGGCTCTGAGCTATGCAACCGCCGCCGAAATCGAAGCCTGTGTAGATAACTTTATTAAGCAGAAGGCAGTCTGCTAAGATCGGCTGCAAACAGCGACAATCATCTCTAGGAGCTTTTACTATGGGTCTGTTTGATAAACTGAAGAAACTGGTTTCCGACGATAGCTCTGATACAGGCGGCATCGAAATTTTTGCCCCGCTGTCAGGTGAAATCGTACCGATCGAAGATGTGCCTGACGTTGTCTTCGCCGAGAAGATCGTCGGCGATGGTATCGCCATCAAGCCGGCTGGCAACAAGATGGTTGCACCGTGTGATGGTACCATCGGCAAGATCTTCGAGACCAACCATGCGTTCTCGCTGGAATCCGACTCTGGTATCGAGCTGTTCGTTCACTTCGGTATCGATACCGTTGAACTGAAAGGCGAAGGCTTCACCCGCATCGCTCAGGAAGGTCAAAAGGTCAAGCGCGGCGACACCATCATCGAGTTCGATCTGGCCATTCTGGAAGCGAAAGCCAAGTCTACCCTGACGCCGGTTGTCATCTCCAACATGGATGAGATCAAAGAGCTGATCAAGATGACGGGTGCCGTGACTGTGGGCGAGACCCCGGTGATCCGCATCAAAAAATAATGCACGGCTGGTTCAAGCCAGTTGCTGCAACGAAAAACCGAAGCCATGTGCTTCGGTTTTTTTATGAAAAAATGGCAGTGAATACCGACTACTCCTTGCCAAACAATACCCGGTTTCGCCCCTGCGCCTTCGCCTGATACAGCGCCCTGTCCGCCACCAGCAACAGGTTGTCGAGGCTTTGTCCCGTCGTCAGCGTGGCGCAGCCAAAACTCATCGTCAGTGAGAAATGGTGATGGTGCCAATTTATCTGACTGGCAGACAACAGCTGTCGCAGTTGCTCGGCCAGGGAGACCGCCCGGGAGGCATCCGCTCCCGGCAGGATCAGCAGGAACTCCTCCCCTCCCCAGCGCGCCAGACACTCCTTTCCCTGCAACTGCTCCTCCATGATGCGGGCAACCCCACACAAGGCCGCATCCCCAGCGGGATGACCGTATCGATCATTGACCTGCTTGAAGTGATCAACATCACACAGAACCACTGACAAAGGTCGCCCCTGCAGCCAGTGCGCCTGCAGCTGCTGCTCGGCTCCACGCCGGTTGCTGAGTTCTGTCAGTGGATCGGCACAGGAGAGGCGACTGACCTCCTCTATCATGCAGTGCAGATCGTGAATGTCGCGAAACGTCACTATGTGCCAGCCGGGCATGGCATCGGCCGTCAATTGGGCTGTGATGGTAAACCAGCGGCGCTGGCCATTCTTGCAGTAGATCCGGGTAGACATCTCCGCCACGGCAGAGCCGTTGGCCAGGTTGGTCATGACAACCTGATTCCAGTCCTGGATGGCTTGAGTTCTGGTCTGCTCATCGTGATAGACAGTCGCAAACCAGGCTGTCATATCCGGCAACTCGGCCAGGGTGTAACCCAGCTGCGCAGAGAATGCCTGATTCACGAACCTGTGATGCCGGATGGGAATGTTCGACAGGGTTGTTGGTATTGTGCCAAGAGTATCACCACAGACCGCCTCTGAAATGAGGATCGGTATCGGGATCACATCAAAGGATCGAAACAGTATCTGCTGCAGTTCGCTCAATATCGCTGACTCGGATATGTTCAAGGTATTTCCCTTACCAATATTTCGCTCAACAGTAAGTGAGTCCGCAGGCTGGGTAAATCCGCTTATTGAGCCTCTCGGACCACCTTGGTCGCAGTGTTCTCTCCCGGTTGCCACTCCTGATAGGGGCCGTGGATGGCAGAGTAGATCTTGTCCAGCTGACCGGAGGCCTTGAGCTTGCCGATGGACTGTGTCAGGAAACGGTCCACCCTATCCCCCTTCTCTCCTTTCGGGATAATAAACACATCGTCGAACTCGCCGAAATAGACGCGGTGGATATTGGTCAGCCCCATCTTCCTCAATGCAAAATCGGCCTCCTCCTGCGCCCAGAGAAAGGCGTCGATACGGCCCCTGCTCAGTTTGCCAAGGGACTGCTCGATTGAGAGGGAACGCTTGACCGAGAAGGGCCAGAAGTCGCTCACCCCCTCGATGAGCAGATCCCGCTTGGTGTACTCATAACCGAGTACCATGGCAGGCGTAATCGGAGCTGTGCTGTTGCTGTAAAGCACATGGGTCACTTTGCCAAAGGTCACAGAACTGAAACGATAGGGGAGCATGGATTCATCGATATAGGGATTGCGCAACGCGGGCAGATTGAAGTCCGCTTCCCCCACCACCACGCTGCGGGTTGCTCGCGACATGGGATAGACCATCACACTCACCTCGACCCCATCGTCCAGATCAGCGATAGCCTTGACCAGATTGACGAAGGGGCCGCTACCATCGGAATCGATGAGCCCCGGCAACAGGCCGAGATAGGCAGAAAAGCGCGTTGGATGTTCAGACTCGGCCGCAGAGAGGTGGCCATTGCTGCTCCCCATCCCCCCGGCCACAAGGGCGCACAACATGAACAGGAGACCCTTACCCAAGCCGACATGTTTCATGGATCAAACCCTCGTCATCACTGCCATAGCGGGCAGGGTTATCAGAAGCATAGCTCCGTGATGAAAGGTACAACCACAGCCGGCGGGATGAGCATTCATTGTTACCGGCGGGATGAGCATTCATTGTTAAAAGGTTATCTGGATCAATGTTTGCCCGGACAAGTCTCGTAACATGGAAAGGGATACACCAAGGTCCGGCCATCCCAAGCCCGCCCAACGAGATAAACGTGATGCAATGAGCGCCCCGAGAAGGACACGAGCATGTTGAAAAATACCGAACAGCGTTATGGCAGCCTGAGTATCGGGCTGCACTGGTTGACCCTGCTATTGATGATGGCCGTCTACGCATTGATGGAGTTCAGGGATATTTTCCCCAAGGGCTCGGCCGGTCGTGACCTGATGAAGGAGTGGCACTTCATGGTGGGCTTGTTGATCCTGGCGCTGGTCGTCGTACGGCTGCTGGTGCGCTTTAGCAGCCCGTCACCCCGCATAGTGCCCACCCTGTCACCCCTGATGCGAACACTGGGTCACCTCGCCCACCTGGCACTGTACGGCTTTCTCATCCTTGCTCCGCTGCTGGGTTGGTTGCTCCTCAGCGCAGGCGGCAAGCCCATCCCTTTCTTCGGATTTGAGCTGCCCGCCCTGCTTGCACCGGATGATGCTCTGAAGGGGACGATAAAGGATCTGCACGAAACGCTGGCCAACATAGGCTATGCCCTGATCGCCCTGCATGCGGCGGCAGCCATCTATCACCACCATGTGCTCAAGGACAACACCTTGACCAATATGTTGCCCGAGCGCCGCAGCTAAACGGTGGGGGCACACTGGCCCCCTTTGTTCACGCCTCTTTTGCCACCATCTCTGGTACGTTTATGGCCTTGGGTTTGCTTTCAGGTTGCAGCTTTTTCACGTTCCCCTTGTTCTCACCAGAGACAGCTTTGTTCTCTTCCTGAGATTGGGATTGCCCAATGAACTGGCCTCCCTTTCGAATGGAGAGGCTGCCACCTTTGAAAATTCCCTTCATCTTGCCATTTTCGAGGATCTCGACCTCTGTCGATGTGCAGGTGCCCTCCAAAGTGCCATTGATGGTGACATGGGCAGCGGTCACCTCTCCCTCAACCTTGCCACCCTCCATGACGCGCACAGTCCCCTCGCTAACCAGCAGCGTCCCTATGAATTGTCCGTATACGTCCAGATTGCCTTCTACCTGCAGCTCACCTGCGAATCTGGCTCCCTGTGCAATCACTGTCATTGCCACATCGGATACCGCAGACACCGACTCATTGCGCTTTCGTCCAAACATTCTGACTTTCTCCACCATCAACATCAGCGCCATCACTAACAGCGGCACTATGGGTAACTTGTAATATGCAGATCCCAGCACATAGAGCAGCAACGCCAGGCCCCAGCAGAACCAGATGAAATAAAGTACGTCACTTCGTTTTCGCATCGCGATGCGACGCAGGATCCTTTCAGGTACAACCGTCATTGACCATTCCCTCTTGCGGGTGCATGGATTCAAGACCGGGGTCACGACCCCTGGTTATGTCTTTCCCGCAATATGCGGGTATGGACCTAGCTCAAGCGACCATATTGCGAGAACTCTGAAACAAAAAAGCCCCGCCATCTGGCGGGGCTGCCGACCCTCAATGAAGTAAATCAGGATTCAGGGCAGCACCACCCGACTTTCACCACCGCCGAGGGCCTCGACCCGAATTTGCACACCGATCCGCTCCACCAGGGTCTGCACATGGGAGATGACGCCTATCTGGCGGCCAGCCGCCTGCAGCGAGTCCAGGCTGGAGAGCGCGAGATCCAGGCTGTCCGGATCCAGGGTGCCGAAGCCTTCGTCGATAAACAGCGACTCGACCTGGGTCTGGCGAGACGATAGGCTGGAGAGCGCCAGGGCCAGCGCCAGCGACACCAGGAAGCTCTCGCCGCCGGAGAGGGAGTCCACAGAGCGCACCTCGTCCCCCATGTCCAGATCCACCACCTGCAGCGCCAGATCCGTGCCGGGTACCCGCTCCAACCGGTAGCGCGGCGACAACTCGCCGAGCTGGGCATTGGCCTCCAGCAGCAGACGCTCCAGGGTGAGGCTCTGGGCGAAGGTGCGCAGCTTGGCGCCGCTGGCGGAACCGATAAGCTCGGACAGCTGCTGCCAGTGATCCGTCACCGCCTGCTGGCAACTCAGCTCCTCTTGCAAGGAGCCAGCCTTGAGGGCCGCCGCCTCGGCCTGGACCAAGGTACTCTTGCACTGGAACAGCTGCTCCTCCAGCTCGCGGCAATGGGCCTCGCAAGCGCCAAGGCGCTCGGCAAGGGCCTCGGTGGAGAGCGCCGTCAGTTCGCCGTGATGCTCGCGATAACGCTCTCGTTTCACCTCCTCCAGCGCCAGCGCCCGTTGGCGTTCGGCCAGCCTAGTACGCGCCTCGGCCAGGGCATCATCCAGCCCCTGCAGGGCTGTGCGGCGGGCCTTGAGCTCCTCTGGATGGATGGCCAGCAATCGGCGCAGATCATATTCGGCAATCCCGAGCCTGGTGGCATGGGCAGCCCAGCGCCCCAGTACCTCGCGGCGGCGGCGACTGCTCACCTGTTTGTCCTGCTCAAGATGGGTCAACCGTGTCTTGAGCTCTGTCTGTCGCTCCCTTGCGGCCCGCAGTGCGCCCACCGCCTCTTCGAGTTGGTTGGCTCCCCGTGAAAGTCGCTGCTGCCACTCGCCCTCGACCTCGGCGATGGTACGCCCCCCAAGACACGCCTCGCGGCTGGCCAGCAGTCCCTGGCGCTGTTGCTCGGCCTCCTTGTAGTCGCGCTCCAGCTTGTGCAGCTGTTCATTCTGGCTCTGAACCCTTGCCTCCTGCGCACTGAGCGCCGGGGTCAGGCTGGCAAGTTCGCTGCCCAGCTGCTCCCACTCGCGCTGTCCGTGCAGATAGGCCTCGCAGGTCTGCTGCCATTCGAGCCACTGCCGGCTGCCGAGCCATTGACGCCAGGGTTCGGCCCCCATCTGTTCATCGAGCCGGGTTTCACCCTGAACCAGGCGCTGGCGCAGTGTGACTTCCTGCTCGGCCAGCGCTTTGAGCTCGGCTTCCCACTCTATCTTCTGCCGCTCGGCCTCCTGCCACTGCTGCTCAAACTGCTGATGACGGGTTGTGAGCTGAGTCAGCTGATTGCGCAGCCCCATCAGCATCTGCTGGCCTTGCTGGGCCTGTTGCAGCTGCCGCTGTCCGGCCACCAGGCCAAGCTCCAGCGCCTCCCCCTGTGCCAAGAGATGCGCCAGCAGATCCGCCCACTCTGCAGGGCTTTGCCGCAAGGGCAGACCGTGGCCCAACAAGGTCTCACCACCCCACTGCAACCAGCGCTGGGTCAGCTGTTCGGCTCTCGCCTCCAGCTCGGGTTGGTGTCGCTGGCGGGCAACCAGCTGACGAGTCAGCTCGACGCGCTCGCTCTCTCCCTGAATATGTTGATGATTGAGCCGCTCCCACTCCAGCTCCAGCTGGCGGGCACGCTCGGCCAGCTGGGCGAGGATACCGGCCACCTGCGGCTGGCTCTGGCGATAGGGATGCTCCTCTGCGCCACACAGCGGGCAAGGCGTACCATCGCTGAGCACGTGGCGATACTGCTCGAAGCTGGCGACGGCACGGGCCTGATCCAGCGCATGACGCGCCTCGTCACGCTGAAGCCCGAGTCGCTCCAGCGCAGGCACCAGCTCCTCGTGCTGGATGGCCAATCGGGTGAGGTGCTGCTCAAGCAGTGCCATCTCTTGCAACAAGCGCTCCTGTTGCTCGCTGTGATTACGGCCAGCCTCCGCCAGCTCCAGCAATTGGCGCACCCGTGCCAGCTGCTCGGTCTGGGTCTGACGCTGCTCCTGCGCCTTGGCGACCTGACCGTCCCACTCCTGCGCCTGCAACTGGTCGTGCTGCTGTTGCAGCCGGGCGCGCTCCTGCTGCCAGTAGTCCCGCTCCTGCTGTCCCTGCTCCAGCCGGCTGTTGAGATCCCGCAGGGCATGGCTCTTGTGCTCACGGCTTTGCAGCAGATGTTGCAGCTGATCCCGACCCTCGGCCCAATCCTGCATGGCCGTCAACAGGGGTTGCCACTGGCGTGCCAGGGGTGCCAGCGCCTTGCGCTCCTCGAGCCAGAGTGCCCATTGCTGACGCCGCACCTCGAGCGCCTGCACCCGGCTCGCCTGCTGTTGCCACTCCTGTTGCAGAGCGACTTGCAGCGCGCGGGCCTGCGCCCCCTGCTGCTGAACTTCCTGCAACTGGCTGCTCTTCTCCCTGATGCGGGTATCGAGCTCCTGCGCCCGCTTGAGCTCGGGTTGCAGCGCTCCCCATTCGCGCTCGGCGGCTATCTTGTCGGCCAGCAGTTGCTGCTCTCGCAGCGCGGCCTGCTGCTGGGTCTGCTCGACCTGTTCGAGCTCGGGGCCCAGCTGGCCAATGAGCTGCTCCTGCTGCTGCACTTCCAGGGTAAGGCGAGCGAGCTCATCGTGATCGGCGCGGGCCACCTGTGCCTGCTCGGCGCGGCCAAACTCCTCCCGCTCGGGAGCCGCCTGGGCGTGAGCCGCTTCTGCGGCGGCCAGTGCCGTCTGTCCTTCCTCGCAGGCCAGCAACTGGGCGGCGATGCGATCGTTGAGGTCCCGCAAGTCCTGCAACAGCTGGCGCTGCTGCTGCTCGTGCTTGAGGCTGGTGGAGAGCGCCAACTGCTGGGCGATCCACTGCTCGCGGGTCGCCTCGTCCATCAGCGCCACGTCGCCGAGCCGTTGCCCGATGGCGGCCAATTTTTGCTGCTCCTCCCGCGCCCGTTCATGGGTCTGGATGGAGATGGCTGAATAGAGCTCGGTGCCCGTCATCCGTTCGAGCAGGGCGGATCGCTCGTCGGCGCTCGATTTGAGAAACGCGGCGAACTCCCCCTGAGGCAGGATCACGGCGCGGCGAAACTGCTCCCAGGAGAGCCCCACCAGTTCGTCGATGCGATCCTGCAGCTCCCGCTTGCTGCCGGAGAAGACCTGACCCGACGCCACGTCGGTCAGGCTGCGCTCCTGGGCCTGAAAACGCCCCTCGGAACGGTTGCGCGCCCGGCGCACCGCCCAGCGGGCCAGCCAGATGCGGCCATCGCAGCCGCGAAACCGTACCTCGGCACAGCCGCTGGCGTGGCCGCGACTGAGGATGCCCCGCACGTCGTTGGCTTTGAGCTTCTCCTCGTCATCCGCTCGGCCCACCTCGGCCACGTGCTTGCGGTTGGCGATAAAGCGCGGCATCTCGTCGTACAGCGCCAGGCAGATGGCATCGAGCAATGTGCTCTTGCCGGCGCCCGTGTTGCCGGTGATGGCAAACAGCCCTGCGGCGCCGAGCGCCCCCTTGGTAAAGTCGATGGTGAAGGCCCCGGTCAGGCTGGCCAGGTTCTCACCGCTGAGGGACAGGATCTTCATGCGCCGGACTCCTTCACCTGTTGCAATATCTCTTCAAACGAGGCGACCAGTTCGACCTCGGGTTCACCGTCAAACTGGCGCTGATAGCAGAGCCTGAACACCTCAGTGGGGGAGAGCTCATCCAGCCTGCGCTGGTTCTGGCCATCGGCCAGCCCCTGGCCAGAGCCCAGATAACGGGTGCTGATACGGGCCAGGCGTACCGGCTTGCCCACCAGCGCCGCCAGTATGCGCTCGCGGATGCGGGCCTCGGGTCTGGGCAGCAGCAGTCGTACTTCGAGGAAGGGTTGAGCCTCGCTGGGCCGCGCCGGCAGGGACAAGGCCTCTATCGCCTTGAGCGCCCCTTCCAGTTCGCTCTCGGGCAGGCGGATCATCTCTACCGCGCGGGGCACAGGGATCCGCTCCAGACCCACCAATTTGCCCCCCTCAAACGTCACTTCCAGCACCTGATGGTTGTAGTTGGCCTCGGCCAGCGAGAGCGGCAGTGGCGAGCCGCTGTAGTGAACACCCTCGGCCGGGCTCTGGGCCAGATGGAGGTGACCGAGCGCCGTATAGTCGGCGCTGGCAAAAATATTGGCAGGCAGGGCATGCTGGTTGCCGCCGAGTACCCGCCGCTCTGAAAGCTCGGAGAGCTGACCTGCCGCCAGATAGGCGTGGCCCATGGCGATCAGTGCCTGCTCGGGTTCGCAGCGCGCGCGACCTTGCGCCAATACCTCTTCATAGACCCGCCGTACCCCCTCAATCAGCCGATCCTGGCCCTCTTCAAGCTGTTCAACCCTCAGGTCACTGCTGCGCAGGAAGGGAACGGCGGCGCACCAGGCGGCTATCTTTCCCTCCCTGTCTTGCAGCGGCACCAGCAGGCGGTCGGTTTCAAGCTTGCCCTCACTGTCACGGCTGATGCTGCCCACCAGATGCAGATCGAAGGCGCGCAGCAGTTCGTGAGGGGCATCCAGCTTGGAGGGGGAGTCGTGGTTGCCGCCGATCAGCACCATGTTGAGGTGGGGCATCTCGGCCCGCAGCCTGGCCAGAAAACGGTAAAGCTGCTGCCAGGCGCTGGCGGGGGGATTGGCGGTATCAAACAGATCGCCCGCCACCAGCAGAGCATCGATCTGCCGCTGCTTGATGGTATCGGTCAACCAGTCGAGGAAGCTGTCGTGTTCGAAGCGGCGTTCATGGCCATGGAGTTGATGACCAAGGTGCCAGTCGGCGGTATGCAGGATTTTCATGAGAAATCGACTCGGATCCAGGAGAGGTGCCAGCGGCACCCGATGGAGACAAGATGAGGATGCCAGCCTCTCTTTTCAAGCAAAACAGGCCGGTGGCGTCAGATTCAGGCGGGCTCGCAACACATCTTGTACTGGGGATGACCGGTGAGGGGATCCGACTCCTCCCCCTGGATCACGAAACCGTGGCGACGGTAGAAACGCACCGCCTGCGCATTTTCCACGAACACCCGCGCATGCAATCTGGCCCCCTGCGCCTTGGCCTCCTGCAGCAGGGCATGGCCCACGCCGCGCCCCTGCCGGTCGGGGCGCACGAACAGGGCAGCCAGGTAATCCTCCACCAGCGCCATGAAGCCGAGCAGCTCGCCGCGCTCCTCGAATACCCAGATGCGGGCGTGGTCGAGATAGCGGGTGCGCAGATCCTCCTGGGCCTGCCACCAGCAGGAGGCATCGACGAAATCGTGGGCCTGCAGGGAGGCCAGCAACCAGATTTCGACGATCTCTTCCATGTCCTCGGACCGACTCGGCCTCAACATATTTGCATCCTTGTTAACAATCTGAACACCCGCAGTCTAGGGGACTTTGATGACAGGGTTGGGGACGAACATGACTCCCTGTGAACTCGATCGTCCTTTTTTTACGAGAATGATTGGCTGATCACAAAGCGCCTCTCTAGTACAATGCCCGCCGGACAATCTATGAGACCGAGGACGCCATGTGGTTTAAAAACCTGCAGATTTATCGCTTTACCCGCCCCTTTGACCTGACAGTGGATCAGCTGGAAACCCAGCTCGAGGCCTGTGCCTTCACCCCTTGCGGCAGTCAGGACATGTCCCGGTTCGGTTGGGTCAAGCCCCTTGGCAAATTCGGTTCGACCCTGACCCACTCCGCCTCAGGCCACATCCTCATCTGTGCCCGCAAGGAAGAGAAGATGCTGCCGGGTACCGTCATCAAGGAGATGCTGGCGGAGAAGGTAGAAGCGATCGAATTCGAGCAGGGCCGCGCCCTCAAGAAGAAAGAGAAGGAAGCGCTGAAGGAGGAGATACTCCACACCCTGCTGCCTCGTGCCTTCAGTCGTACCAGCCAGACCTTCGCCTGGATCAACCCGGCCGACAATCTGATGGTGGTGGATGCAGGCTCCGCCAAGAAGGCGGACGATCTGCTGGCACTGCTGCGCAAGAGCATAGGCACCCTGCCGGTGGTGCCGGTGGCGCTCAAGAACCCGCCCGAGATCACCATGACAGAGTGGCTGAGCGAGGGCAATCTGCCCGCCACCTTCGCACTGGAAGATGAAGCCGAGCTGCGCAGTGCCATGGAGCACGGCGGCATCATCCGCTGCAAGCAGCAGGATCTGATGACCGACGAGATAAAGAACCACCTGGCCAACGACAAGCTGGTGACCAAGCTGGCTCTGAACTGGGGCGAAACCCTGAGCTTCGTGCTGGGGGACGACCTCTCCATCAAGCGCCTGAAATTCAGCGAAGAGCTGCGCGAGCAGAACGACGACGTGACCAGCGAAGATCCCGCCGCCCGTCTGGATGCGGACTTCGCCCTGGTGACCGCCGAGCTGGCCCAGTTCATCCCGGCCCTGTTTGCCGCCCTGGGTGGCGAAGAGCAGTCCATCTGATCAACGCCTGCTTGCATTGCACAAACCGCCCGAGTGGCGGTTTTTTTGTGTCTGCGGCGCATGACCTTTATTGATAAATGAGTAAGGTATTGATCTGGTTCAACAACTTGAGCAACCAGTGCCAATCGTGACATAGTCGTCCTTCGCGCTCATAAAACAGACAAGGAGAGTGTCATGTTGCTCAAACCCGCAGGGCTGGCCGTTGCCTTCGCCCTCCTGGCCGGTTGCGCCAGTGACAAGGGCTTTCACTATGCCCCCCCCCCCCAGACCCTGATCGCGCCGGAAGCCGCCAGCGGCTGGACAGACAAACAGGGCTGGCAGGGCCATGACTTCATGGTGGCGGCGGCCAACCCGCTGGCGGTGGATGCGGGCTACCAGATCATCCGGGCGGGTGGCAGCGCCGTGGATGCCGCCATCGCCGTGCAACTGGTACTGACCCTGGTGGAGCCGCAATCCTCCGGCATCGGTGGCGGCTCCCTGCTGCTGGTGTGGGATGGCAGCAAGGTCGCGGCTGTGGATGGTCGCGAGACCGCGCCCGCCGCCGCCACGGATCAGCTGTTCATGAAGGATGGCAAGCCCATGGCCTTCTATGACGGCGTGGTGGGCGGTCGCTCGGTCGGCGCGCCTGGCACGGTACGGGCGCTGGCGCTGGCCCATCAGCGCTACGGCAAGCTGCCCTGGGCTGTGCTGTTCGAGCCCGCCATCACCCTCGCGGAGCAGGGGTTTGTCATCAGCCCGCGCCTCGCCACCTTGCTGGCAAAAGACCCCTATCTCGCCAAAGACCCGGATGCCCGCGCCTACTTCTATCTGCCCGACGGCACGCCAAGGCCTGCCGGCAGCACGCTCACCAACCCGGCACTGGCCCGGGTGCTGAAGACCCTGGCCACACAGGGGGCGGATGCCTTCTATCAGGGGCCGCTGGCAGATGCCATGGTGGCCAAGGTGCGCCAGCATCCCACCAATCCCGGTGTGCTGGCGGCGGCCGATCTGGCCAGCTATCGCGCCAAGCTGCGCGACGGCCTCTGCTTTGACTACCGTCGGAGCCAGATCTGCGGCTTCCCGACCCCCTCCTCCGGCACCATAGCCCTGGGACAGATCTTCGGCATGCTGGAGAACCGCAACATGGCGGCCCTCAAACCTGTGACGACGCCAGAAGGTCAGCTTGCCGCATCAAGCGATGCCATCCACCTCTACAGCGAGGCGGCGCGGCTCGCCTTCGCCGATCGCAACCAGTATGTGGCAGACAGCGATTTTGTCAGCGTGCCGGTGAAGGGGCTGCTGGACAAGGGCTATCTGGCCGAGCGGAGCAAGCTTGTCGGCGAGCGCTCCATGGGGGTCGCCCAGCCCGGTATGCCGCCGCTGGCACTGGCTCGCGGCAAGGATGCGACCCCCGAGCTCCCCTCCACCAGCCATGTCTCCATCGTCGACAAGGCGGGCATGGCGGTCTCCATGACCAGTTCCATCGAGGATGGTTTCGGTTCGCGGCTGATGGTCAACGGCTACCTGCTCAACAACCAGCTCACCGATTTTTCCTTCACCTCTGTGGATGCCGCCGGTCTGCCGGTGGCGAACCGGGTCGAGCCTGGCAAACGGCCACGCTCCTCCATGTCCCCCCTGCTGGTGTTTGACAAGCCAAGCGGCGAGCTGACCATGACGCTGGGCTCGCCGGGGGGCTCCGCCATCATCAACTACGTGGGCAAGACGCTGCTCGGCACCCAGGATTGGGGGCTGAACCTGCAGCAGGCCATCAACCTGCCCAACTTCGGCAGCCGCAGCGGTCCCACCGAGCTGGAGCTTGGGCGCACACCGGAGAGCGTGGTCGAGGGATTGAAAGCGAGAGGCCACGAAGTGGTACTGAGCGAGCAGACATCGGGTCTGCAAGGGGTCGAGCGCAATGCCGGCGGCTGGTTCGGCGCCGCCGATCCGAGACGCGAGG
>Ga0115550_1001669_pt1 | contig 16247 bp, 31 predicted proteins | sample COGITO_mtgs_1005_FD_87177 | JGI IMG/M metagenome (GOLD analysis project Ga0115550, IMG submission 87177) | Pelagic marine microbial communities from North Sea - COGITO_mtgs_100511 | ecosystem: Environmental > Aquatic > Marine > Epipelagic | place: Germany:Helgoland, sampling site Kabeltonne... | reverse complement strand
CTGTTGATTTTGCTTTTGCCATTAGTGTATTATCTTATCTGCATCCGTTGTTATCATGTTCATGTGTTCGCTATCGCTATCATCAATATAAATACTGTCCAACACCCCAACAACCACCAAACCGTTGTGAGTTGCTGCTTGTTCTGCTCTCTCGATTGTCGAAGCGATAATATTAGGTCCTGCAAAAGTTGTCCCATAAGCGTCTATCTCAGTCAGAAATATCTTCATAGTCTCCATCCTCTGCTACAATGTCTATTGTTGCTTTTTCTGGTAGAATAAATATCCCACCCGTAACGTTATGATTTACATCTACCTTCTCAGTCTTAGAAACACCTACTCTATCTAGAATAGTCTGTGCTGCTTGTAGCTTAATGTTTGCTTGAGGCATCGCATCAGCACTTGACATAACTTCAATGAGTTTAAAAGCAGCTCTAGGAGCCTCCCTTGCAAGTACGTTTGAGGCTAAATCTACTATTTCTTGTCTAAGTGCTTGTATAACTTGATAGTGATTGCCAGAGTATCCTGCAAGTTCAGCTGAAAGTTTTAAGTCTCCCTTAGTTTCTACTAAGTTATTAAGAAAGTTCTCTTGTTTTTCAGTTAATTTCCTATTGGTAGGTAAGTTCTGCATATCTTTATTATACTGACTGTGGATTATTTGTCAAGTTTTTTAATGAAAAAAAAAATATATTCGATACCCCCTTGACAAAACAGGAATTTAACTGTATAATACCTTTAGGTCCCCCAGGGTTTGCATAGTAACAAACACCAACCACATCCTCCCTAGTTTCTTTATAGTCTTTAAAGTTCCACAAGCCCGAATCCAGTCATACCTAGCCCCCAACTTAACACTTGAAAATCCTGTGAAATGTAGAAGCATTAGTATATATGGTACCGGGGAGGGGTGGTGACCTGCCTACCCCCTGTATATACATACACTATAGACTCGAAAGCCTAAAAAACCCCCGTTTTAACCTTTCAAACTTTTTAAACTTGACAAGCTTTTAGAGCGTTGAAATGTTGGGATGTAGTGGTGTAGATTTTTGAAGCTTTGAAAAGTTTTTAAAGTCTTAACGCTCTGAATAGTTGTTGTGATGTCTTTAAATTATATGTAGTAAGACTTCATAGGACTTAACAGAATCTGTATAACTCATTGGGCTATGGTGGTTTAAGTAGTCTGACGGGCTCAAACTCAATAGGATTGAACAAGTCATGAAACATCAAGATGTTAATCACACTCTATGAGCTCTTCAGCTCTTCGCTATGAGCCTAGAAATTATTATGAATAGGGGAGGTTAGATAGAATAAAACTCTTCTCTCTCATACTGTTTTTATATACAGTAGTTTTATTGTAGACAAAAAAAAGGGCTCTAAAAAGAACCCTTTAATTTTAAAGATATGGTTTAAATATTGTTGCTCCCTTTAAATTCCATGCCCTCGAATTTACCAAATTTTCTAAGCATACTCAAAGCATGTCTTCTTGCATGTTCATAAGATTTGAACATTTCAGAATCAATAGCACTTGAACGCTCAAGGGATTCATTGCCAAATCTAAAAACAGTTTTCATGATTACATAAAAATTATTATTAGAATTCATGATTTCAAGATGGTTTGCACAATCTCCAAACAATTCAAAATCAGTTTCAGTTGCAAGGCTCATATTAAACCCTTTTAGCTTTGGTTGCTGTTTTCGCCTTTGCTTTCGTGGTTGCTTTCGCTACCGCTCCAACAAAATTAACGGGCGTTTTTTTAGCAGTCTTCAATGCTTCAAGCTTATCGAGTGGCTGAATCATTGATGCTATTTTAGTTTCTTTATCATATTCTAAAAATGCTTTTCGCAAATCTCGTTGAATAGAAAAGTATTTTTTCTTTTTTTCAGCTTTAATGCTTGGAGCGTTCGAAGTCTCATTCGCTAAATGAAAAGCAACGCTATTAATTAAACGATAAACTGAATTAGTTTTTTCAGCGTTTAGTTTTATTTTCTTAGTCATATTTTTTTAAGTTTTAAATTTATTAGATTCAAAACTTGGTTTATCAAATTGCATAATTGCAAAATTGATTCCGTATTATATTTTTATTTTTTTCGAAATGTCAAATTTATTTTTTGTCGTGGTTTTGTGCCTTGGTTTTTGTGTCTGATTTTTGCCCTCTTTAATTCTATATAAACTAACTAAATTTTATAGTTAATTTATACCCGAATTCGGTTTGTCGTTTAAGCACCGGTGTTTATAGTAACCAGAAGGAGGTTAAGAGTTAAACGCCTGGACTTATACGACCCACAAGGAGCTTAGTGTTTAAGACAAGTTAGTTAAACCCGGTCGTTATAGTAGGACAACGACAAGCCACAAAGCCCACAACCACAAGGGTTTGCGAGGGGGCTTGACAAAATTTATGGGCAATGCCACAATGGAAAAGGTCGAGCAAGAATTATCTTGCCGATAAATTTAAGAGGTATTAAACATGAGTATTGAAATTAAATATATGTATAAAAAGTATAACGAGTTCGGGTATAAGGAGACTGAGAGTATTCAACAAGTCCGTACTAAAGATTACTCTAAGTACATAGCCAAGGCTAAGACTTACAACCAAGACTACGAAAATGAGTTGTATATTTCAGAGGTTAGAGACTTAAGTCAAACACCAAGACATACAACTTGTTTAGGTTATACAGCTGTCCCTAATGAGCTTAAAGAAGTTAGGTTAAAAGCTAGAGATTTAAAACATTCAAGTCTAGGTGGCAATGCATTCCAATGCATCTACTTAATACCTACATTAGAATTCTAGGAAAGGTTTAAGAGGGCTTGACAAAAGGTTTAACATCAGATGCTACTATGGTTTTGTCGAGGGGCAAAGCTATCTAGCTTACTTAATTACTATATAGTTCTATATAGATACTAAACAATAATCTTTATTATTCTTTACTGTATCTCTATAGAGCTATACTAAACTATACAGGAGAGTATATCATGGCGTTATCATTTTCACAACAAGGAAGTACAACTACTTTACCAATCTCATACGGAGGTTTCAAACATAAAGTTATGTGGTTTGTTGGTAATCTTTTTAGATTTAACATCATTAGGATTCGTCAAAAGAAAAAACGATACGAGATTAGAAAAGGTGAGACATTTGTTTCTTATCATTTCTCAAGAGTATCTTTGTTCAAGCAGTTAAAAGAACCAAGAAGGAGACTGTGGTTTAAGAGACATACTAAGACTATGAAGGTTTTAGAGTTGCCGAGTTATGAACACAACAACTTACCTTTCAAAAGATTAGGTAAAACCTGGAGTTAAAAACCCCTACTCTTTCGGACTTAGAGTATAACTCATGACCAACGTGGTTAGCACATAAAAGAGGTAAGCTATTAAATCTATACCTGTTTTACCTAGTAATTGCTAAAGGTAATATAAACAAAGCCACACTTAATTTGAACAGCAGACAAACACAAGAGTTGAGAATATAAACACTCAATCAAAATAATATAGTTTGTACTGCAAGGGATACATAGAGAAGCACTAGATAAAATAATTTAAAACATACTACATGTAACTCTCCCGACTTAGACATACGCTATAGATATGTCTTTGAAAATTCTCTTTGTTAGTTTCGAGTAGAAGTAAACTAACACTTATTTTAAATCCTAGAGTTAGTAAGGATAAAGCTACCCTTGCTGTATCACTAGGCTTACGACCTGCTAGGTAGAGTAGGTATGGTTTGTCAGTTCCATATTAAAGACTGACACTTTTATTAATTAAAACAAGGAGTAAATATGAAATACAAAATTGATATGAAAACTAATTCAACAGCTTTCAAAGGTGCACCTAGAAATCCTTTGGATATTCCAACTGGTCCTTTAGATAAACCTTTGACTACGGGGTATGAAGTTTGTCAATGGTTAAAAGCTAATGCTTTCCTTACTACTAGATATAAATTTAGATACAGAGCAAGGGGTAAAGGTTGGTACGATAGTATGCCTTTGGATAAAGCAGAACGACTTGCACTTTACATCGATGAGAAATCTGATTATGATAATAAAGTAAAAGCAGAACATGCAAGATTAACTAGACTGCAAGAAATTAGAAAAGAAGTATCTACTCTAAACCATTTAATAAATGAGTACGAAGAAGACCTCCAAGAATCTATCGTAATTAAAACCAGGAGTTAAACATGAACCATTGCGAACTCTGTAACAAGTCGGAAGACGAGCGTAACATTCAAGAACAAGCAGGTTTTAATATTTGTTTGTCTTGTGATGGTATGTATGATGATGAAGAACTTAAATTTTTAGTAAAACATGGGAGAAAAAAATGAAAGTATTAGTAGCGTGTGAGTATAGTGGTGCAGTTCGTGATGAGTTTCTTAAACTAGGTCATGATGCATACAGCTGTGATATCTTACCTTGTGAAAGCAAGTATCTTAATAATAAGATGAGTGGATACAGACAGAGACACTATCAACAAGATGTGTTTGAAATTATCAACGAGGGTTGGGACTTGATGATTGCTCATCCTCCTTGTACTCACTTAGCTGTGAGTGGTGCTCGTTGGTTTACAGAAGGTCGTAAGCCTTGGTCGTTACAAGAGGAAGCCTTGGATTTTGTACAGAAACTTATGGATGCACCTATTGAACGTATCTGTATTGAAAATCCTGTTAGTGTAATCTCAACCAAGATTAGAAAGCCCGAGCAAATCATTCAGCCTTTTCACTTTGGACATACAACCATGAAGACAACTTGCCTTTGGTTAAAGAATCTTCCGAAGTTAAAACACACAGATGTTGTTGAACCAGAGATGGTTAAAATGAAGAATGGTAAGATGATGAACAAGTTTCATTACGATACCTTTAAGCTGCCCAAGGTTGAGCGTAGTCATGTTAGAAGTAAAACCTTTGAAGGCATTGCAGTTGCAATGGCAAACCAATGGGGTAATATTACTGACGAATTTAAATTAGAAAATGGAGCACAAAAATGAAAACATTTAAAGTAACTACAAGTTGGACGGGGTTTTCAGAAATAACTGTTCAAGCTGAAACCGAGCAAGATGCTAGAGAGATTGTTGATTTTGGTGAATACGATTGCAATAGCGAAGTTTCAACAGGCAATGGATTACAGTATGGCTATCAAGACGAAGAAACTATTGCTGTTGAAGAAATTAAAGGAGAATAAAAATGAATACTAATATAAAGAATGTAAGGTTTGTTGAGATGACATTTGACCACACCATAAGCTTTGATATACAAGAGATAGCAGACGCTAACAACTTTGTAACGGACGATATCAAAGAGGTAGAGTGTGGTAAGTGGGCACACCTACACATCACCTTGAAAGATGGTAGAGTTATCACAGAAGATGGCTGTAACTATGGTGAGGTTGATATGAAATGGGCAAGTGAAGAACATTTGTATGATGCAAATTATGGAGAGTTAGTATGAGTAATGAAATAAACAGTACAATGATGGACAACATGAGAGATAACGTTCATGAACTATGGGTCATTGAAGGTCGACCAGACTTAGAGGATGACTGTCTTCAGTATTGCTATGACAATATTGACAGACCCTTACCTATAACTATGATAGAGTTTCTATCTCAATACTGTAGTCAAGCACTATCAACAAAAGACTATGAGCACATGGCTCGGGAGAATCAAGATGTATAAATTAATATCAGTGAACAGCAACCCTAAACTTGACAAGGGTAATAAACTTCAAGAAACTTATTGGAATGTGGTGATGCATCTCAGTCCTATCAATACAAAGATATGTCCATACCAAGACATAGCAGGTTGTAAGACTGCTTGTTTAAATACTTCTGGTAGAGGTGGAATCTTTAAAAAAGGTGAGACAAGTAATGTTATTCAAGATGCAAGACAGCGTAAGACAGAGCTGTATCTCAACGACAGAGAAACTTTCATGGCTGCTTTGATTAAAGATATTCATACTTTTGTTAGAGCTTGTGATAGGAAGGGTAAGAAACCAGCCATTAGATTAAACGGAACATCTGATATTCAATGGGAAACTATTAAGGTTGAAGGACACGACAACATCTTTGCAATGTTTCCACAGATACAGTTCTATGATTACACTAAGATACCAACAAGAAAAGTAGACCACATCCCTAACTATCATTTAACTTGGAGCTATTCAGAAGCGAGTCCAACCTACAGTGAGCTGATTAAAAAGATTAAGTACAACATAGCAGTAGTCTTTAGAGATAAAGATTTACCTGTCATGTTCAAGGGATTTAAAGTGATTGATGGGGACACCCACGACATGAGATTTTTAGATGAACCCAATGTAATTGTTGGGCTAAAAGCAAAGGGCAAAGCTAAGAAGGATACTTCTGGTTTTGTAATTAACAATAATATAATAGCGAGAGCAATATGATAGAAAGATTTGAGACAATAAAAAAAGGTACTAAGCTATTGGTAAACAATGGTTTAGGTGAGTGTACTGCATACTCAATGGAGAGTATCAAGCAAGGCAGGGGATTCAAGAGCACACTGCTTGTTGATTTAAAAGCTAGTGAGGTAGGATTCTTTGATGAGATGGGTAGTATTTATGTTAAAGATATAATAGAAGTACAAGTTGACACAGCTTAACTCATCCTTTACAATCTATTAAATTAAAGGAGTAGTATTATGATTACATATAACAATAATAAAGTAACAGCTAAGACTTTAGCAAAGCATAGTGTATCTGAACACTTAAAGAAATTGTTTGATAAACCCACGGATTATATTCCTGGTTTCATTGAAAACTTAACCCACCGAGAACAAGAAGAAGTCTTAAAGCATATTAGTTTGTTTGAAGATAGAGTTCATAAAACTTTAGGAGTAAAAATATAATGGAAGTTTTCTTTTTCATAACAGGAATTGTTTCTTTAATTGCTATGTATGCTATATGGTTGTACTTAATTGAGAACAATAAGATTCAACTGCCCCGGCATTTAGATATTTACAATAGACCAAAGTTTAAACAGGAGAATAAAAATGACAGAGCACAATGATGCTGTTGAACGACAAAGACAAATACTTGAGCTAGAAAAACAAGCTAAACAAATCACAGCTGTTGACACTAGATATAAAGACGGTCTCTGGTATAAACAAACAGTTGACTATGCAGATGGTCGAAGGATTACAGAGTACCGAGACAAACGTAAAGGAACAATAGAGGAGAATAGATATGGCGAAGACTAAAACATTAAAGGCTTACATCTCTGCTACTAAAGGCAGAGGTAAGAAGACCAGCCAAGGTGGAGGTAACGTTAGCACCTCAACTATGAACAAGAATCAGAAAGCTAACTATAAAAAATATAGAGGGCAAGGTAAATGAAAGAGAAAACTATAACAATTAAAGTTCCTGAACACAGGCTCAGATGGATTAAAGATGATTTTAAAAATGCCAAGCAAGGTGTTCAAAGTTTGTTTGAGTATGGTGATATTGATATCAAAGAAGCACATGCTCTTGCTGATATAATTCGTAATGTCGATATGATTTTTAAAATCGAGGAAGACTAATGAACTATATATATGAACGGATGTTGCAAGAGTCTAATGTAAACGACTTAAATAAAACTGACTCTTCAAACCAGGTAGAGTTTGATAAGGAACAGATGGCTAAGTTTGAGGAGTATGTTACTCAAAACTACGAAGATTTTTATGCTAACAAAGTATCTTACGAGGTACTACGGCAAGGTGAAAAGTTTTTAATAACTCTCTTTGAGAATTCTTTTATATCATTAGAAGATATTTTGAGAGATATTGAAGAATAGGGGTTGACTAATCGGTCAACAACATGTATAATTGTATCACAACAATGTCAATATAGGAGTAATTTAATATGGCAATACAAGAAGGAATCGCTTACTGGGCGAACGTAACGACACCGAACACTAAGTTCGAACCTGTCTATACAGTAGACTTAGTAGTAAGTGACGAGGTGGCAAACGATTTTGAAAGTCGTGGCTTTAAAGTTAAAACTTTAACAGTCCAGGATGAAGTCGTTGGTCGTTCTATTAACATCAAGCGTAAAGTAAATGGACCAAATGGAATGGTTCGCAAAGCACCTTTACTACTTGACAGTACTAAAGTTCCAATGAATGAACAGGTTGGTAATGGCTCACGAGTTAAGATTCAATATAACGAGTGGGAAGTATCCAATAAATACGGAGACTTCAAAGGCTTAGACTTTCAAGCTATGCAAGTTCTTGATTTGATTCAATACAAATCCGGAGATGGTGCAGAGTTTGAAGCTATTGAAGGTGGTGAGGAATTCTAAATGATTATTACTATTAATAATGCTGAAGGCAACTTAGTCTATGATGTATCTAAGATTGAAGATACTGAAAGAAAAAATAATGCAAGTGTTACTATCAGTAAGATAGGAACAATCAATGTAGTAGTTGAAGCTTTAAACTATGCTTCACAAGCACATCAGTCTGGACTTGAGGTCATTCTAAATGAAAGCCCTGAAGCTTATATTGATACTCCACCAGAAGAGACTGAAGTAGTAGAAACTACTGACGAATCTTAATTCTAACCACGCTAGGACACAGATTAAATTCTGTGCCTAGCTTTTTTTTGGGTCAAACATGGAAAACAATTTAAAATTTATAAAGTATCACCTGCCCTGTCCTTCGTGTAAGAGCAGTGATGCACTCTCTCAGAACGAAGATGGTTCTGGTAAATGTTTTAGTTGCGATGAGTTCTTTCCTAGTCTTGATAAACAAACAACATATCAAACAAAACAGGTAGAAACTAATATGCAAGAAACAATACGAGAATTAAACGCACATGGAGGAGTTTATGCAAAGCTCTCTGATAGAAATATCGCTAAAGAAACAGCAGAAAAATACGGGGTAAAGGTTGTTTATGATTCAGCAGGACAATTAGCTCAACACATCTATCCCCTTTACATTAACAACGAGCTCACAGCGAACAAGATTAGATACATTAGAGACAAGAAGTTTTCTTTTGATGTCTCACCTAATGGTGTCGGTTTGTTTGGACAACAGCTATTCAAAGAAGGAGGTAAGTATCTCACCATTGTAGAAGGTGAGTGTGATGCTATGGCAGCCTATGAACTTCTTGGTAGTAAGTGGGCAGTTGTTTCTATTATTAGAGGGGCAGCTTCAGCAGTCAAAGACATTAAAGAAAACCTTGAGTACGTAGAAAGCTTTGACAATGTTGTCTTATGTTTTGATAAAGACAAGGCTGGTATGGAAGCCGCAATGAAAGTTGCAATGATTCTAAAACCTGGTAAAGCAAAGGTTGTTACCTTACCCAATGGGTACAAGGATGCTAACGACATGCTTATCAAAGGTAACTACAAAGACTTTACCTCTTCATGGTGGGATGCTAAGGTTTATACTCCGAGTGGAATCATTCGGGTATCAGAGAAACAAGAAGACTTTTTAAATAGAAAAAGAAAAGAAAGCATTCCTTATCCTTGGAAAGGATTGAACGATAAGCTTTATGGTATGCGACAAGGAGAACTCGTTACTCTTACAGGTGGTACAGGACTAGGTAAGTCTAGTGTTACCAGAGAGTTAGAACATTGGTTAGTAAAAAACACTGACGATAATGTAGGTATCATTGCCTTAGAAGAAGATTGGCGTAGAACTGTAGATGGGATACTATCTATTGAAGCTAACGCTAGGTTATACGTTGACCAAGAGCGAGACAAGTTCAGTGAAGATACTTTGATTCATATGTACAAGACAATGTTTGATGAAGATAAAGTATTTATCCATGCTCACTTTGGGACTAACGAGATTGATGATATCTTTGCAAAGCTTAGATACCTCATTGTTGGTTGTGATTGTAAGTGGGTAGTGGTTGACCATCTACATATGTTAGTAAGTCAGTTAGCAGAAGGCGATGAACGGAGAGCTATTGATAATATTATGACTAGGCTTCGTAGTTTAGTAGAAGAAACCGGGGCTGGGCTAATCCTTGTCTCTCATTTAAGACGGGTTGATGGTAACAAGGGACACGAGAATGGTGTTGAAGTTAGTCTTTCCCATCTTCGAGGGTCTAATAGTATTGGTCAGTTATCCGATTGTGTTATTGCTTTAGAACGTAACCAACAATCAGACGATGAATTAGAATCCAGGACCACTAAACTTCGTGTGCTTAAGTCTAGGTACACAGGAGATGTTGGATTAGCTACTTCTTTAGTGTATGATTCAGAGTCTGGTAGACTATCAGAGTACACTGACAGCGAGTTAATACATGAAGACACAGAAAGTTTACTACCTTTCTAGGACAAACATATGGAATTAGTATTTGATATAGAAACAAACGGACTGCTGTTTGATTCTAAACAAAAGGTTTATGATACAGACCTCAAGAAAAATGTAGAGGTTAAGATACCTGCTGCGACAGAAATTTGGTGTATCGTTGCGATTGACCAGGACGATAATGTTTATTCTTTTAGCCCCAATGAGATAGACAAAGGCATCGAGTTTCTGTCTAAGGCAGATAAACTTATAGGACATAACATCATAGGCTTTGATATACCTGTTATTAAAAAACTTTCGGGGGTGGATTTATCTGCGTATGCAGAAGTCATTGATACCTTGACCCTGTCAAGACTCTTTCACCCCACGAGAGAGGGAGGACACAGCTTAGAAAAATGGGGTTGGTTTTTAAAATGTGCTAAAGGAGTACAGCCTAAGTTTGATTCTTTTAGTGAAGAGATGTTGGCGTACTGTATTCAAGATGTAAGAGTAAACAAAAAAGTCTTAGAACATTTAAGAAAAGAAAGCCCTGGATTTTCTAAAGCCTCTATTGATTTAGAACATAAAACCTCACAAATTTTACAAGAGCAAACAGACAATGGTTTTCTTTTTGATGAACAAGCAGCTATGTTTCTTTTAAGTTCATTGAATAAAAGAAAAGCCGAGGTTGAAAAAGAAGTACATGAAACATTTAAACCTAAGTGGATTGATGTTAAACAAGTTGTACCTAAGTTTAAAAAAGACGGGACGTTATCTAAGTCTGGTCTAAGCTTGTATGAATATGAAGAGATAACAAAGACAGGCAACATGTCTCCTTTCATGCGTAAAGAATTAAAAGAATTTAACTTAGGTTCTCGCCAACAAATAGGTGCATACTTAAAAGACTTTGGTTGGAAACCTAATAGGTTTACTACAACAGGACAAGCCATAGTTGATGAAGGAACTCTTAAAAAAATTCAACACATTCCACAAGCTCAACTCATAGCAGAGTTTTTACTCTTACAAAAAAGAGCAGCTCAAGTTGAGTCGTGGATAGATGCTGCTGCTAAAGACAACAGAGTACATGGTTCTGTTTTATGTACCGGTGCTATTACAGGTCGGATGGCACACAGAAATCCTAACATGGCTCAAGTTCCTGCAGTCTACAGTCCCTTCGGTAAAGAATGTAGGTCTTGTTGGATAGTACCAGAGGGTTATAAACTTGTGGGTGTAGATGCAAGTCAATTAGAATTAAGAATGTTAGCACACTATATGGCTGACGAGGAGTACATAAATGAAATCATTAACGGAGACATTCACACAGTTAACCAAAACCTTGCTGGACTTAAATCAAGAGACCAGGCAAAAACTTTTATCTATGCCCTCATCTACGGAGCAGGGGATGAAAAAATTGGAAGCGTGGTTGGTGGAAATAGAGAGGAAGGTAGAAGATTGCGAGAACGTTTTCTCAGTGGTAACCCACCATTTAAAGCTCTTAAAAGTCGTGTTGAAAGAGCAGCAACAAAAGGTTTCCTCAAAGGATTAGACGGACGTAAAATATTTCTTAGACATAAACATGCAGCACTTAACACACTGCTTCAAGGCGGTGGTGCTATCCTTATGAAACAAGGTTTGGTTCTTTTAGATGAGCTATTAAAACTAAACACAATTGATTATAAGTTTGTTGCTAACATACATGATGAGTGGCAGATAGAAGTAAAAGAATCACAAGCAGAATTTGCAGGAGAACTTGCTGTTAATAGTTTAATTAAAGCAGGAGAACATTTAAACCTTCGTTGTCCTATGGATGGCGAATACAAAGTAGGAGGTAATTGGAGTGAAACCCACTAAAAAATGTAGAGTGTGTAATGTTGTCCTAATTGAAGGCAGTGAAAAAACAACACCTAAAGGCAATTGTTATTCGAGTAATATGCAAGGTTACAAAAAAATATGTAACTCTTGTGTTTGTTCTTATTATAAAAATAAAAAAAATGAAGAGTATAAAGTTCCTTATATTAAAAGAAAAACATCTACGATTCCCTTTGGATATGAGCTTAGTGAAATAGATGGATATTTAAAACCCGTTTCTGACGAATTAAAAATATTATATGTTGCATACGAATGGATTAAAACAGGTATATCTTTAGAGGAAGCAGCTTTTTTTATAAAAGAAAACACCAACAAGACAATATCGAAACCAGGTCTTTGGAAAAAATTAAAAGGTAACAATCAGATTGCTAATTTCTATAATGTAGATATTAAAAAATTAAAAAATGTTTGTAAAATATGTAATAAAATATATTTTCATTCTCCGATAGGAACAAAAGTAAAAGGAACAGGCAAACGTAACTATTGTACTAAGCTTTGTAAGCATACTAACAGAGCTAGGAAAAACAGACTTCGTTATTTATATAAAATGTTAAATAAAAAACCTAGAAAAGGATTTGTATATTGCATAACTAATCCTTCTTTTAAAGGTTGGGTAAAGTTAGGTAAAGCTATTGATACGGAAAAAAGACTATCAAGTTTTAATGGAAGTACTCCTTATAGAAATTTTAAATTAGAATATAAAAAAGAATTTAAAAACTATACAAGAGCAGAATATTTTTTATTGAGTAAGTTAAATCAAGCTAGTGAAGAACAATCTAGTGAGTGGTTTAAAATAGATTTAACTAAAGCAAAAAAAATAATAGATAACCATAAAGATGTAGAAGTTACTGTTAAAAATATTCTTAACTATGAAAGCCCTCAAAGTAAATTAATTTCTAATTTACACAGAGTAACGTACTATTAACTTAAATAAAAAATTATGAAACCAACAAAAGAAAACAGAAAGAAGTTTGACCTAGACTTGAAGTATGGTACAGTTAGAGAAGATAAAGTAGCAGCAATGTTACAAGATAAAAAGATAGAAGTTAAATCAGAACGTGGTATGTGGATGAAGACAGGAAACATAGCTATTGAATATCAAAGCTATGGTAAACCTTCTGGTATTAAAGCTACTGAGTCAGACTATTGGTTTCACAATCTTTGTATCGGAGACAACGAGTACTGCACCCTTGTGTTTAAAACAGATGTTCTTAGAACTATTGTTGATAAGCTTGATACATTTAAAACTGTATCCGGTGGAGACCACAATGCAAGTCAAATGTATTTAGTTAATTTACAAAAGCTTTTTTCATCAGATGTAATTAAAGCATTCAAGGAGTTTGAAGATGCCAAAAAATAAAAACCTAGATACATTAGTAGATGATATTTACTCTACTATATCTACCTTAACTAAAGGTAAGGATATTAAACTAACCGACCAGGATTTAAAAGTCTTTGGTGAAGACATGGCTAGTGCTTTAAAACATTGGGCTACTCCTCGTGGTGCAGACAAAGCTAATGTTAATACATTAAGAATGTCTAACATCGGGAAGCCTTCTCGTCAGCTGTGGTATGATATGAATTCTAAAAACGTTTCTGCTAGAGAATTAGAATCTAGTACTATGATTAAATTTTTATACGGACACTTACTTGAAGTGTTAGTTTTATTCTTTGTTAAAATGTCCGGGCATAAGATTGACTCTGAACAAAAAGAAATTTCTGTTAGTGGAATCAAGGGTCATATGGATTGTAAGATTGATGGTGAAGTAGTAGATGTAAAGACAGCTTCTGGTTTTGCGTTTAAGAAATTCAAAGACGGGACACTAGCAGAGCAAGATAACTTTGGATACTTGGCACAACTTGCAGGGTATGAAGAAGCAGAAGGTACAAACAACGGTGGGTTTTTAGTTTTAAATAAAGAGACAGGAGAACTAACTTTGTTTAAGCCAGAAGAATTAGACAAACCTAATATTAAAGAACGTATTAAATCTATTAAGTCTATTGTTAAGAAAAAGAAACCACCTGAGTTTTGTTATGAACCTATACCAGAAGGCAAAGCAGGTAACATGAAGTTAGCTAGAGGTTGTACTTGGTGTCCTTATAAGTTTGAATGTCACAAAGATTCAAACGATGGACAAGGGCTAAGAGGGTTTCAATACTCAACAGGTCCTGTATACTTTACAACTATAAAGAAAATTCCTAATGTACAGGAGGTACTATGAACGGAAGACAAACAAAACTTATAAGAAAAAAATCTTTAGTTCTTTTAATTGACTGGGTAAAAACTCTGGTATCAGAAGAAGAAGCAAAGAAACTTACAATGGAACAAGCATATAATTTAGTTCCTAAAGATACTCATATTTATACTAATGGTAAATTAATGTTGTCTGCTTTTTCTTTAAAGTGGATTAATAAAAAAATTAAAAAATTACTTAAACATAAAACTATAAACGATATAACTGTCGAGGACTTGACTAATGAAAACTGATTTAGAAAATGCAATAATTAAATTAGGTAAAGTGTTACAAGAAGAGAATGAGTCTCTTGATAATATAGATACTGAATCTCTTGAGATGTTGGCTTTAATTTTAAACTGTGAAGTTACGGTTAGAAATACTAGAGTGTTACATTGAAACGAGTACCTAGAAAACCAAGACCTAAAAAGACTGGAGTACCTAAAGGGTATGACAGTACATGGGAGTATGACATTCATCAAACCATTCTGAAAGACTGGAAACATCATTGGGATAGAATAGAATATGTCATACAACATAAATACGAACCTGACTTTGTAAAGAAGATAAATGGTAAAACAATTTTACTTGAAGCAAAGGGTAGATTCTGGGACCACGCTGAGTACAGTAAGTACATACATATTAGAAAAGTTTTAAACAAGGACTACATGGAGTTAGTCTTTTTGTTTCAAAAACCTTACGCCCCTATGCCGGGAGCTACTGTAAGAAAAGACGGCACAAAAAGAACTCATGCTGAATGGGCAGAGACAAATAATTTTACATGGTACAGTGAAGATACTTTACCTGATGACTGGAGAAACAATGAACTATAAATTTAATGAAGACAAAAGCTTACAAGAACTTAAAGCATACATTGATGGTACGTACAGTGAGCATTATGCATCCGATAAATATCAAGCTACCGATGTTATTATTGATTCGGGACACGGTGAGGGCTTTGCGATGGGTAACATTATGAAGTACGCTAAACGCTATGGAAATAAAGATGGTAAAAATAGAAATGATTTATTAAAAATTCTACATTATACTGTTATAATGTTAGACATACATAACCAGGAGAACACATAATGGTTGAAGATAAAGTTGGTATTAAGGAATACCTTGGTATTAAAATTAATTACAGCAACGAAAAAAACTTAGATAAATTTAGTCTTGATACACTCAAGGATAGATACTTATGGGAGAATGAAACACATGCACAAGAAGCGTTCGCAAGAGCCTCCATCTTTGGAGCCACGTACAAAGGGGTCACAAATTTTGAATTGGCTCAACGGCTTTACCACTACAGCTCCGCTTGTTGGTTCATGTTTAGCACTCCTATACTTAGCAACGGGGGAACTAGTCGTGGGCTTCCTATTAGCTGTTTCCTCAATTATGTTCCTGACAGTCGGGGTGGTTTATCAGACCATTTTGATGAGAACATATGGTTGGCGAGTTCAGGTGGAGGTATTGGTGGATATTGGGGAGACATTAGGAGTAACGGTATACCTACTGCTCACGGCAGTAAGTCTACTGGTTCTATTCCTTTCATGCATGTAGTTGATTCTCAGATGTTAGCCTTCAATCAAGGCGTAACAAGACGAGGTTCGTATGCCGCATACATGGACATCAGCCATCCAGAGATTGAAGAATTTATTAACATGCGTAAAGAATCTGGTGGAGATATTAATAGGAAGTGTTTAAACTTACACAACGGTATTAACCTCACCAATGAATTTTTACAGGCTGTTGAAGTTGATGGAGACTGGAGACTGATAGACCCTAAGACACATGAAGCTGTTAAGGTTGTTAGTGCTAGAGACCTATGGTGGCAGATGATTAATGCTAGAGCAGAGACAGGTGAGCCTTACATGATTAACATTGATACATGTAACGAAGCTCTCCCTAAAGAACAGAAAGCTTTGGG
>Ga0115550_1001665_pt1 | contig 16284 bp, 13 predicted proteins | sample COGITO_mtgs_1005_FD_87177 | JGI IMG/M metagenome (GOLD analysis project Ga0115550, IMG submission 87177) | Pelagic marine microbial communities from North Sea - COGITO_mtgs_100511 | ecosystem: Environmental > Aquatic > Marine > Epipelagic | place: Germany:Helgoland, sampling site Kabeltonne... | reverse complement strand
GACAACACCTATTTTGTCATCCTGAGCGTAGCCGAAGGATCTTCTTGGGGTTTGATATCTGTCGCGCGAGAGACTCTACAATACTGATAGTTTGTTGCTGACTGTTGGAGATCCCTCCACTGCGGTCGGGATGACAGGAGTGGAGAGGCGCTCAGGATGATCAGACATACGCTGCTACCCTGAAACTAAGGCGCGCCGCAAAAGAAACTGCTAACTGAACGAGATCCTTCGGCTGCGCTCAGGATGATCAGACCGGAGGTCTGATCACTTTAGTAAATCACGGGAAATAATCAGTTTCATAATCTCATTGCTACCCGCATAAATACGTTGCACCCGCGCGTCGGCAAAGGCACGACAAACCGGGTATTCCCACATATAACCCCAGCCGCCAAACAGTTGCAGACATTCGTCGGCGACTTTGCACTGCAAGTCTGTAGTGAGCAGTTTGAGTTTTGAAGCCGTCACAGTATCCAACTTATCTTCAATCAAAAGCTCGGTACAGCGGTCTAAATACACCTCGGCACAGCTGACTTCTGCGGATAACTCAGCAAGCTTAAATTGAGTATTCTGAAACGACGCTACGTTAGTTCCAAAAGCTTTACGCTCTTTGACATAGTCGACGGTGGTCTGCATAACTGCCTGACACATACCATTGGCACTTACAGCTACCGAGAGACGCTCCTGGGGCAGATCCTGCATCAGATAGATAAAGCCGCGACCCTCTTCACCAAGCAGGTTATCTTTGGGTATTCGCACATCTTGGAAAAATAGCTCAGAGGTATCCTGTGCTTTTAAGCCCAGTTTCTCGAGATTTTTACCTTTGGTAAAACCCGGTGTGCCCGCTTCGACCAAAAACAGACTGATACCTTTAGAGCCAGCATTAACATCGGTCTTGGCTACAACAATAACTAGTCCCGACTTTTGGCCGTTGGTAATAAAGGTCTTAGAGCCATTCAAAACCCATTCATCGCCATCTAGTACAGCCGTGGTTTTGGTACCCTGGAGATCTGAACCGGCACTGGGCTCGGTCATGGCGATAGCGGTAATCAGTTCACCAGAAACACAGCGTGGCAAGTAGCGCTGCTTCTGCTCTTCGCTGCCATAGCGAACTATATAGGGAACCGCGATATCCGAATGCAGTGTCCAGCCTAAACCGGTGCATCCGGCATGACCGATTTCTTCATTAACAATACAGTTGTAACGAAAATCGACACCAACACCGCCGTACTCTTCAGGCACAGTGGGACATAAAAAACCCTGTTCACCAGCCTTCAACCAGATCTCATCGCTGACCATGCCATCTTTCTCCCACTGATCGTGGTGCGGCACTGCCTCTGCCTGAAGAAATTTCCGCACTGTGTCGCGGAACATATCGTGGTCGGAATCATATAGGGTACGTGGAATCATAATCGGAGCTCTCTATTTTTTAGCTAATGTGTTTAACGAATATCTTAGCCACTATCATTTCTCAGCCATTTAAGTGACCAAGTATGATTTATTGTGCCTCGCGAAAGGGGAATTCTGCTGATAAAAAAACAGCTTTTGGTGACCGCAGCGTTCCATGCAAAGTCAATTGATAAGCTAAAACGCTAGATTAACTGGCCAGCTGCAATAAAGACTAGCATGCCAGAGCCAATCGTCCAGTAAATATTACCGGTTTTATAGGCGGCAGCTGCAGCCACAGCCGCGCCCCAGAGATAGGGGTTAGATGAACTCAAATAGAGCTGTTCACTGCGCACAAACAGGATCGGTGCCAATATAGCTGCCAATACCGACGGACCGCTGTAACTCAGTAGCAAACGCAGACTGGGCCCAAGGCGAATCGGCAGCCTGCCCTCAAGGAACAGATAGCGAGTGCCAAAGGTGATACAGGCCAGCAGTAGGATGGTTAGCAATGTCACGCGCCACCTCCCAAGTTACCGCGGATTTTGTTCACTGTATAACCGACAACCATTGCCAGCAGTGCCGCACAGATAAGCCCCAACTCAAAATGCCACAGGGTAAAAAACACCGATGCTGTGGCTGCTGTCAGCACCGCCGCCAAAGTCGCTAGGGATTTAATACCGGGAACCACTAGAGCAATAAAGGTAGCGGCAATAGCAAAATCCAACCCTAAATCGGTTAGATCAGGGAGCGAAGCACCGGCTACAATGCCAACGAAGGTCCACAGATTCCAGGCCAGATAAAAACTGCCGCCAGCAGCCAGCCCATAATAAAGACGTAATTTACCCATATAGGCACGGCGGTGACCAGACAGAGCAAACAGCTCATCGGTCAGCAGAAAGCCAAGACCTAGGCGCCAGCGCAGGGGCTGACGACGGAGCCGTTCGCGCAGGGACAAGCCGTAGAGAAAGTGTCGGGAACTGATAATAAAGGCGGTAAACAACACCGTGAGCAGCGAGCTGTTATCAGCGATTAATTCAACCGTGACAATCTGCACTGCACCGCCAAAAATAATCCCTGAAAAAAGCTGCGCCTCGAGCCAGCTAAAGCCACGCTGCACTGCCAGGGAACCAAATAATATCCCCCAGGGCAGCACTGCCAGACTCAGGGGTAGCATATCCATCACCCCACGCAGGGTGGCAATTTTCAGGGCTCGACTATTAACGCTCATGATCTTTTCATTAGTTGGCTCGGCACCAAAATAACGCTAATTGCTACAAAAACTTGCGCAGCAGCCAGTGGGGCATTAAATCGGCCACAAAGGCAATATAACGCCAGCGTTTAGTAATATAGATATGGTTTTTCTTTTTCAATAAACCAGTGACCATCTGGGCAACACCCTTTTCCACTGGTGCCATCCACATAGGATTACCCTGCACCATCGGCGTTTTCACAAAGCCCGGTTCAATGGTGGTAATGGTAATGGGTAACCCGCTGCGAATTGCACGCTGACGCATGCCGGCGAGATAGTTTGACACAAAGGCTTTAGTGGCGTGATAGGTGACCGTCTTGGCACCAAATATATGGGCAGCCATGGACGAGATACCCGCCAGATGCCCTGCGCCGCGCTGAGTAAAGTGCTCCATGGCAACAATAGTCAGTGCCGCAAAACCGCGTACGTTAACATCGATCATTTCCCGCTCAGCGGCCCACTCAAGCTTGCTCTCAAATAGACCGACACCGGAACTTAAGACAATAAGCTCCACATCTCCCATGCGAGCGATCAATTCTTCCAGTTCCGTCTGGGACTGTTCAGCGTTAGTGACATCTGTAGCTTGAACAAAATGGCTGCCCGGCAGTTTCTCTACCAACTCATTGAGCAGTGCTTCGCGACGCCCCATAACACCCAGCTGATAACCTTTATCTGCCAGCTGAATTGCCAACTCCCAACCCAGCCCAGAACTGGCGCCAACGATAATTGCCTGTTTCATATATCTCCCCTGCAGCCATTTTTATGGCGCATATTATTGTTATGTAGCTTGTCCAATGAGAGCGGAATAGCCATGGAAATAAAATTTGAATTTAAAAGAAGGGCGCAGTGTAACCAAATAACCTGGGACTGTGTCTTAGAAAATCGGTTTTTTCGCTAGCTCAGAACCATCGCAGCGGGTAATTAAGTACTCCACACGACCATCCGACATAAGGCGGCTCTTATTGATTTCAAAATAGTCCAGATGGCTATTTAAGTCGCGCTGAGAGTGAGGGTAGACAGGTCGCTGCTCTTCACTGCGTGGGCACTGAGTCAACGTATTCTCAGTCATCAACCCATAGCAGGAGTTGGGTAACTGACAGCGAGAATTGAGCGACCCCAGTCCAAAGCCACGGGTGTGGTCCGCGACATAGGGCTGCAATGCTTCGATAAACGCCTTAATTAAAGTGCCATCAAGATAGTTGAAAAAATCCCAGAACAGACAGACATCGACAATACAGTTACCTTCGATGCCCAGTGCCTGGCGAAACTGAGACACCAAATGCTGGTGACTGACCTCTTCTCCAATCTCGGCAACAAAGTCTTCCGAGTAGAGATCAACAAATAATAACTTACTCTTAAACTGGCTGAAATAATCCACGGTGGCTGCCATAGCCATACCCACATCCAAAACAACTAGGCGCTTGTCAGCCTGTAACGAATCAAATGCCGCGGCAGCAAGATTACTGTGCAGCGTTGTGCACAGGGCGTAGTCCTGAGAATTGGCTGGTATAGCCGTAATTTTTTCGGCCTGCGCCCTAAACACTATTGGCTACTCGCCGCTTAAGAAGCGTTGGATTTTTCAGAGTTTGCAGCATCAGGAAATAAATCTGATTTTCTGTTTGGCACAGCCTTGATGGCAGGTTGTTCATCTGGGTCCATCTCAATGCTACCTTTAAACTTGGCACCATCTTCTAAGGTGACCCGTGGCGCGTCTATATTGCCGAGCACATTGCCAGTTTTTGAAATAATAACTTTCTCACCACCAGAAATATCGCCTTCGACCTTACCTTCAATACGCACAATCTTTGCGTTTATATTTGCCTTGAGCTGACCTGCCTGGCCCACTGTTACTTCATGGCCGGTGGCAGCAATGGTGCCTGAGACTTTACCTTCAATAATTAAATCTTCAGCGCTGGTGATATTTCCGTCAATAACAACCGTTGAACCAATCATAGTTTTACCTCCAATAGATACCGAAGCTCTGTTGGCGATTTCACTTGAGCTACGAGATGATTTATTAAGTGCAGAACGACTTGTGTGAGGGTCTTTTTTAAAATTAAACATCGAACTTTCCAATCAATAATTTTATACGGCCGATCACCTTAACAAGATAAATTCCATTCATCCAGTATAATTACGTAGTTTTATTTGATAGGCCCCACAGAATCAAGGCGTCGCCTTAACTATTAAACTGCTCAATCCGCTGCTGAATATCGAACCATTGCTCTTCATTCTCAGAGATCGATTTCTTAATTTCGGCCTGAAAGGAAAGCTGCTCTTTTAAAACCTGTTTATTAATATCCAAATATAAGTCGCTGTCAGCAAGGAGCTGCTCTATCTCTTTTAGCTGGCTCTGAAATTTTTCAATTTTCTTTTCAACTTGTGCAGACTTTTTAGTTAAGGGTGCGAGGTTTTTACGCGCATCAGCAGATTGCTGTCGCTGCAGTTTTTTTTCGGCAGCGCTGAGAACCTCCACCGGAATAATAGGCTCAATCATTTCTTTAATTTCTGCAGCAGCATGATCGACATCATTCTGACCAGAATTTGTAGAAACGCGATTAAAGTTTTTCAGCCAAGTTTGATAATCTTTTAGGTCACCTTCAAATTCTTTTACTTTGCCATCTGCAACCAGATAAAACTCATCGACGGTATTGCGCAGCAGATGACGATCGTGAGAAATAACTACCAGAGCTCCCTCGTAGCTCTGCAGCGCAAGAGTCAATGCATGGCGCATTTCTAAATCCAAATGGTTGGTGGGCTCATCGAGCAGCAACAGATTGGGCTTTTGCCAAACGATTAGTGCCAGTGCAACCCGGGCTTTTTCACCACCAGAAAATGCCTTGATTGGCTCTAGTGCTTTGTCGCCATGAAAGTCAAAGCCGCCAAGAAAATTGCGCAATTCTTGATCTGTAGATTTTGGACTGATGCGCTGAAGATGCAAAAACGCACTGGCCTGCAAGTCTAAAACTTCTAACTGATGCTGTGCGAAATAACCGATCTTTACATTTTCACCGTAAACCCTTTCGCCGTTAATCAGATCTAGGTCTCCGGTGAGGCTAGCAATGAGTGTTGATTTACCGGCACCATTTGGTCCCAATAAACCAATGCGGGTTCCTGGATGCAAATCAAAATTCACCTGGGACAAAATCGTTTGACCGTCGTAGCCCAAGTCTCCCTGACTAATATTGGCCAATGCACTGTGAGCTTTTTTACCCTGGGCAAAACTAAAATAAAACGGTGAATCGATATGCGCAGGTGCAATATCTTCCATGCGCGCTAACTCTTTTACTCGACTCTGGGCCTGCTTGGCTTTTGAGGCTTTGGCTTTAAAGCGAGTAATAAACTCTTCAACTTCTTTGCGACGTTTTTGTTGCTTTTCAAAACTGGCTTGCTGCAATGCCAGACGTTCGCCACGGACTCGTTCAAAGGTTGAATAGTTACCCTTGTAAGCATTCGTTTTGCAATGTTCAACATGAACAATACGATCCACAACATTATCAATAAAGTCGCGATCATGAGAAATAATTAACAGTGTTCCGGTATAACTTTTTAGCCACTGCTCTAACCAAAGTGTCGCATCCAGGTCCAGGTGATTGGTTGGCTCATCGAGCAACATGAGGTCCGAGGGACTCATCAACGCCTGAGCCAAATTTAAGCGAATGCGCCAGCCGCCAGAAAAACTGTTAACCGGGCGGTCGAGTTCTGACTGAGCAAAGCCCAAACCATGCAATAACTGCTCGGCGCGATAATGGGCATCAAAGCCATTGGCGTTATCTAATTTTTCATATTCTAATGCGAGGCGATCGTGGTTCTCATCGGCTAAGGCTTTTTCGATAGCGCGCTCTATCTGACGAATCTGCGGATCGCCATCGAGAACAAAGTCCACAACACTGCTCTCGGAGTTAGCTAGCTCTTGGGCCATATGGGCAACGCGCCAGTCTTGAGGAATAAATAATTCACCAGCATCGGCACTAATTTTTCCCATCAGCAATTTAAACAGGCTCGACTTGCCGCTGCCATTGGCGCCGATAATACCTATATGTTGGCCCGGGTGGAGGACGAGTTCAGCATCTTGCAGCAGTACTTTAGTGCCGCGACGCAGCTCGATGTCAGTTAATGTAATCATAGAGAGGTTATTACCAGTAAATTATTCAAGACCGAGGAAACCACCGGATTGGTGACTCCAGAGATTGGCGTAAAGGCCGTTGGCGGCAAGTAGCTGTTGATGGGTACCCTGCTCAACAATCACCCCTTTATCAAAGACAATAAGTTTGTCCATGGCGGCGATAGTGGAGAGGCGGTGGGCAATGGCAATCACCGTTTTGCCTTCCATCAATTGATTCAGGCTCTGCTGAATAGTGGCCTCAACTTCAGAATCCAGGGCCGAGGTGGCTTCATCCAACACCAGTATAGGTGCATCTTTTAACAGTACTCGGGCAATAGCCACGCGCTGACGCTGACCACCAGAGAGGGTGACGCCCCGCTCACCCACATGGGCATCGTAGCCACGACGGCCGGTGTTATCCCGCAGACCGAGAATAAATTCATGGGCCTGGGCGCGTTTGGCGGCCTCAATCATCTGAGCTTCACTGGCGTCTGGACGACCAAACATAATATTTTCTCGCACTGATCTATGGAGCAGCGAGGTGTCCTGGGTGACCATGGCAATATTGGCGCGCAAGCTATCCTGGGAGACATTGCGCAGTTCCTGCTGATCAATGGTCAGGTTGCCACCCTGGATATCAAAAAATCTCAGTAGCAGATTGACCAGACTCGACTTACCGGCGCCACTGCGCCCGACAATGCCAACTTTCTCACCCCCGGCAATGGTCAGATTGAGATTATCAAACACCACTTCGTCTTTGTTGTAGGCGAAGTTAACACCCTTAAATTGAATCTCACCCTGCTCTATTGCGAGTTCTGAGACTGAGTCAGCATCGGTAATAGCCTGAGGAATCGAGAGGGTATTGATGCCATCTTGAACCGTGCCTATATTTTCAAACAGACTGCTGATCTCCCACATGATCCAGTGGGACATGCCGGTCAGACGAATCGCCATGCTCATGACAATGGCAATGGCGCCAGGAGTAATTGCACCATTGACCCAGAGGTATATCCCCAGCGCCCCAGTGCTAAATACCAGACACATATTGAGGGTCCACAATGTCATATTGAGCTTGGTGACCAGGCGCATCTGCGGATGTACCGTATTGAGAAACTCGGTCATGCCTTCTTTCACATAAGCCGATTCACGGGAGCTGTGGGAAAACAGTTTCAGTGTCACTATATTGGTGTAGCTATCGACAATACGGCCGGTCATCATGGAGCGGGCATCGGCCTGCAGCGTGGCGATATTTTTCATCCGCGGGACAAAGTATCGCTGCACAGATATGTAGAAGAGCAACCAAATTAGCAGCGGGGCGACTAGGCGCGGATCGGCATTGGCCACCAGAAATAGTGTGGTCACCACATAGATAATCACAAACAGTATGACGTCGAGCAACTTCATCACTGTGTCGCGCACTGCGAGAGAGGTCTGCATCACCTTGGTGGCAATACGACCACTAAATTCATTCTGAAAAAAGCCGTAACTCTGATTTAACAGGTAGCGGTGGGCTTGCCAGCGCACTGACATGGGCAGGTTACCCATCAAGGTCTGATGCACCACCAGGGAGCGTCCGGCATTGGCCAGAGGGATTACCACCAGCATAAATACCGACATAGCCAAAAGAGTCGTCCAAGTTTCAGCAAAAAACGTTTCCGGATCGCTCGTCGCCAGCCAATCCACCACCTGACCGAGAATACCAATTAACATGGCCTCGGAAATGGCAGTAATCGCCGTCAATATTGCCATCAGGATCAACCAGCGCTCCATACCGCGCACATGGTGGCGGCAGAATTGGTAGATTCCGCGGGGCGGTTCCCCAGGCGTAACACCCGGAAATGGGTCGACCAGACGTTCAAAAAAACCGAACATTTAAGATCCTATAATAAAGCGGTGGAGTTCATACTCGTCAGAAGAACTTGGGGCGGGCATAATAACAATTTCCAGAGCCCGTCAGGAGAAACAAATGACATTTCAACGTTCTATTTGCACACAGATCCTCTGCTTTGCGGTTTTTTGCACCACAACTCCAGCGCTAGCGGTGGATCTCAATGCTGAACGGATGATTGATTCTCTGGCGCGCCTGCAGTTTGATCAATTGGGCAGCCCGCAAATCAAGACCGATTCGATCAAACCGGTGTTAGCCGCTGCAGAGCGGCCCCATCGCCTGTTAGTGATCGCCGTGGAATTTCCAGAGCTCGGTTACGATCGCTTTGCCGGGGACAAAAAGCAGAATAAAAAAAACCGCAACTACCTGCAAAAACTGCTGTTTGGCGGTAGTGTTAAGCGCCCCAAACCCGGCACCCTTTCCCACTACTATCGCCATCAGTCGAAAGGCCTCTATAACGTCACCGGCGAAGTCATGCCCATCGCCAAAGTGAGCAAGCCCCTAGCCTACTATGGTCGCCCGCTGCAAAATTCCGATGGCAGTTGGCGCAACGATGACCATACCGATGAGCTGGTTATAGAGGCGCTCCAGGCCGCCCATAGAGACAACCCAGGTTTTCCCTGGAAAGATTACGATATCTGGGACCCAGAGGACTTTGATGGCGACAGCAATCGCGCCGAGGCAGATGGCTATCTGGATCATCTAGTGATTGTCTATGCCGGTAAAGCTCAGTCTTCCTGCCAGGGCCTCTATAAGCTCAACGAGAAATTTACCGTCAATGCCGAAAGCGATATCTTTGACAGTTTACCAGCAGTGGAACAGGACTGTGCCGATCGTATCTGGCCCCATCGCAGTTCGCTAAATCGCGGCTTGGGCAAAGGCCCAGTTCTCGAAGGTATGGTCAATGGCCGCGGTGGGCATGAGATCGAAGAGGGTCTGTGGCTCTACGACTACAATATGCAGTCGGAATACACCGAGGTCTCAACCTTTATTCACGAGTTTGGTCACTCTTTAGGGCTGCCCGATATCTATGCCCGGGCGACCAACAATTCCAGCGCCTCCTGGGAAGCCATGTCTTCAACCACCTCGCCGGAGCCACAGGAACTCAGCGCCTGGTCGCGAATGGTACTGGGCTGGCTCAATCCCTGTATCGTTCGCCCCCCTGCTTTTGGCGGCAATAAACGCAGCTCCGTGTATCTAAAAACCATGAATGACTGGTCCAACAATGTCGGCACCGAAAACCGCCCCGGCGTCTGCGATGCAACGATGATTATCCTTCCTCCCAAGATACGTGAACTGCAGCTTGGCCCATTAAGCAAAGATCAGGGAAACTATGCCGTCTACACAGGTCAGGGCAACGATCTGCACCACTTCCTCAGTCGCAGTTTTGATTTTCGTAAAGTAGATGCGGAGCAGCAGCTGATACTGAGTTTCGACACCTGGTTTAAAATCGAGTCAGACTGGGATTACCTCTATATAGAAGCCTCTAGCGATGGCGCTGACTACCAACGCCTGCTGCCCACTGACAAAGACAATGCTGCCGACACTAACAGCATCATGCCCTCGAAAAAGGGCCATGAGGGAGAGGGTTCCCTGCCAGGCTTTAGTGGTCGCTCCGGTGATATGGATGGCGATGGCAAAGTTGAGATTGCCGCTGGCTGCGACCCCTCCGCAAGCAAAGTTCTGGCGGAAGATCGCGTAGGGGTAAACCTAGAGGATGCCTGCGAAAGCGCCCAGTGGATTGCCGCGGAATTTGATCTTGAAGCCTATCGTGGCAAACAGGTATCTATTCGACTGCACTATTTTGCCGATGGCGCCGCCGTTGAAGATGGTGCCTTGATCGACAATATTCGTATCGAAGCCCTGAACTACAAAGAAGACTTTGAGTCAGGTGCGATCAAGGGCTGGAGCAGCGATGGCTTTACCCTGAGTGGCGGAGAGCACCGTATTGCCGTGCCCCATTATTATCTGCTCGAATATCGCGACCCCTATGCCAGTTTCGATCGGGTGAAAAATTATGATGCGGGTCTCGCCAAACCAGGGTTCTCCTTCTTCAAGGACAGCGACGGTGAAATGAAGGCCTTTAGTGCCAACTATCGCTCCGGGGTCTTGGCCTGGTATTACAACGGCGAATATCTCTGGAGCCAAAATGAACCGGCCCAGTTTGGACCAGGCAACGGCTTCTTATTACTGGTGGATGCCAACCCTCAGGAATTTAATCTGCCCAGCGTGCCAGAACAGTATTTTGTCAACGATCAGGGTTGGACCTCGTATCAGTTCGATGACAGCGCTCAGCCCTGGCTGCAACAGAGCTTTGTCGATGTTATGTGCCATCAGCGCCGCTCGGCATTCTATTCCAGTGATGTCAATGGCACAGATCGACAGCGCTGCCGTGACGCCCTGATCGATGGCCTGCCCGCAGTGGAATCATTGAACTGGGAGGGCCGCCAGTTGATCTATGGCTACACTCTGATCAATAGCCTACTGCCCGGTGCCGACCGCCTCAAATACAAAGGGGTCAGCTCGCTATTTGATCTGCGTATTCGCGGTGGCAAAACCGAATACCGGCTCTATGATCGTGCCCTTAGGAATCGTCATTCCGGTGATGCCCCCTTTGCTCTAGAGAGCTTTGCCAAGGGCAGCTCGGTGTACGCCATTGATGGCGATCGCCTAGTGGAAGAGAGCAATCAAGCCTACCCGCCAGTTAGTGAGTTCTCCGATGCACGACCAAACCGCTATCAGAACCCAAAACTGCCCTTTGGCGGCGCCAATATCCCGGAGATGGGTTTGCGCTTTAAACTGGGCAAGCCATCGGCAGAAGCCCCTAATGAGGCGCGGGTAAAAGTGGTTATAGATTGGGATCAGTAGTTAAACGGTAATCACTAAAGAGCACTCATCAGAGAGCAATCGGAGAGTCCCCATCCTGCCAGGGTGGGGATTTTTTCATCGCCGCCAGAAACAGTTCTGACACCAGCAGCTGCTCTAACCAAGCGCGCAGTTTTGGATAGGGCGACTGGTCAAACCAGTCTTTATCGACAAACGCAAACTGACGAATAAAGGGAAACAGAGCAATATCCGCCAGGGTTATTCGCTCTGCCAGCAGATAGGGCCGACGACTTAGCAGCACCTCGAGTTCAGTGAGAAATAGCTCGCCGCGCGCGCGATACTGTTCTCGAGATTCCGCGGGAAAACGCTGCCAGTATTTGTAGTGATCGAGATCAATCTTGAACTGACCATCATTGCGGGCAACTAAATCGTTAATCTCAGCTTCAAGCTCAGCACTCACCCAATTCTGCGGATCGTTCTGCTCTAGCGCCCAGCGGATAATCTCATAACTCTCATCGAGCACCACAGCATCCCCAAGCTCCAGCACTGGCACTGTGCCCTTGGAGGAGATAGCTAACATTTTTTCGGGCTTGGCTTTCAGTAGGACTTCGCGGAGTTCTAGGTTTATACTCGCATATAGCAGAGCCATCCGCGCCCGCATTGCATAGGGGCAGCGACGAAAAGAATATAAAATAGGTAACGTTGTGGGCACAGCTGCTCCGTGAACTAACTAAAAAATAACCTTGTCAACTATAAGAATAATAACCTATGTCTACTTCCGAAGTATCCAGCAAACCCTATGATCTGATCGTTTTCGGCGCCACCAGTTTTGTCGGACAAATCCTCAGCAACTATTTGGTCGAGACCATAGGGGTCAATGGCGAAATTTCCTGGGCCATCGCCTCTCGCTCAGAGTCCAAGTTAGCCATATTAAAAGAGTCCCTAGGCGACGCCGCTAGCCAGCTGCCAGTGCTGATTGCCGACTCCCACGACGAAGCCTCACTGCAAACACTGTGCAGCCAAACACGAGTGATTATTTCCACCGTCGGACCCTACGCCCTCTATGGCGAACTGCTGATCAAAGCCTGCGCCGAAAGCGGCACAGACTACGCCGACCTGACCGGTGAAGCTCACTGGATTGGTATGATGAAAGACAAATACAACCAGGCTGCAGAGGCCAGTGGCGCGCGCATAGTCAACTGCTGCGGCTTTGACTCTATACCCTCAGACATGGGTGTCTTTGCCATGCAACAGCGTGCCCAGGCGCAGTTTGGTCATCCACTGCCCCATGCAAAACTGCGCGTGAAAGCCATGAAAGGCGGCGCTTCGGGGGGCACTATCGCAAGTATGATCGAAGCTCTTAAAGCGGCTAAAGCCGATCCAAAAATGCGCAAGAAAATGGGTAACCCCTACCTTTTGTGCGGCAGCGATCATCAGTACAGCATTCGCGCCAAAAGCGTCTCAGGCCCGCAATTTGATCCGGACTTTAACTGCTGGACTGCACCCTTTGTTATGGAAGCAATTAACTCCCGTGTGGTATTGCACTCCAATGCCCTGTTGGATATGGCCTATGGCCGCGACTTTTCCTACAGCGAAGGCATGCTTACAGGTAAGGGTTTAAAGGGACGCATTGGCGCTCTGATGTCGACCGTGGCCTTTGGCATGCTGGGCGTAGGTCTTTACTTCAGCCCCACCAGAGCCCTACTGGAAAAGTTTGTTCTGCCAGCACCTGGTGAAGGTCCCAGTCCAGAGGCGCAGCTGAATGGCTATTTTGATGTGCGTGTTCACGGCCGTGATGATCAGGGCAATCAGCTTACTGTAAAAGTGACTGGCGACCGCGATCCCGGTTATGGTTCAACGGCGAAAATGCTCGGTCAGGCGGGACTCTGTTTGGCACTGGATATTAAGAAAGAAGATCGTGCTGGTGGTTTTCTGACGCCATCAGTGGCCATGGGTGATGCGCTACTAAAGCGACTTGAAGCGCATTCAGGATTGGCGTTTGTGACCTGTGATTGAGGTTTAGAGGTCTGACAGCAGACCCTGTCATCCCGACCTTAGTGTCGGGATCCCCCTTAGCCGGCACCAGACTAATGATTTTATAGGGCCTTTTATAGGACCTTTTATAGAGCCTTTTCTAAGACCGGTGCTACAGGGCAATGAGATCTTCCGACTTCGCTCAGGATGACAGAGGGTGCAGTGATAACCGAACCCACTTCATGGCTGGACCACAATAATCCAGATAGACCCTGGGCATAGCCTTGCGATCAATCGGGGCCCGCTTATGGGAGTCATTATTTTCGGAAAAAGAGAGCACTTGTCTGAGCGACAGCGAGTTGTGCGAACGCTGAAAATAATGACGTACATGGGACCGATCGCAAGGGTATGGCTAGGATCTATTCGCACCCAGCTCTTTAAACCCAGCCTTCTAGTCCCAGCCTTCTAGTCCCAGAATAGCAGCCAAAACTGAATCTGAGGCCCCCTTATAGCTGCGGTTTGTACCTAATCAACAGCCTCAAAACGATGAGCAGCACGATTCTTAACCACATGGTCAGCGGCAAACACCTGACCATTCATAACAATATAAACGCCATCTTCAACCATCTGCAGCGCACCCACTGCACAGCCAATATTAAACACTGCATCGGTGTCAGAAAAAGCTGCCGGCTGCATTGCACCGGTAAAAATAATTTTTTTATTGCCGATACCCCCAAGCCAACCAGCCGTTTCAACCATGCCGTCAGTGCCGTGCATAATCAAAATATACTCAGCATCGCATTCACTGACCCGCTGCTGAATAGTTTGACGGTGCTGATCAGTCATATCCAAACTGTCCAGGCGCATCAACTCATCAACATAAAATTCAAAGCCCACATTCATACTCTCTAAAATGGGACCCACTACTGGATCACCAATCTGAAACTCGCTCAGGGCATCAAAATAAATTTTATCCACGGTGCCACCGGTAGTGAATATCTGTAGCTTTTTCATTAGCTTAAATCCCGAAATGCATCCCGCGTTAGGTTCTCTAAAGACCCATCGGCCTGGACAATAATATTATCTTCGATACGAATGCCGCCGTAAGGTAGAAAATCCTCCACTCGCAACCAGTTAATCTTGGCACCATGCTCGCCCTGCCGCAGTTTCTCCAATAACGCCGGAATAAAATAGAGTCCCGGTTCAACTGTATGAATCTGATTGGCTACCATTGGCGCGGCGGCGCGCAGCTTAGGATACTTCTCTGGAGCAGGCAATAGATCACCCTGAGCATTGGCTAGGCTGCCGCCTTTGTCATGAACATTGCAGCCGAGATGATGACCCAGACCATGAGGATAAAAAGTTCCGCTAATATCACAGGTAAAGGCTTCTTCTGCAGAGACATTAAGCACATCAAACTGGCGCAGTATTTCAGCGATCTTTAAATGGGACTGCACATGCAGGTCAACCGGACTCTTGCCAATACCACCACTGACTACTAGCTGCTGTTGTGCCACATCCATAGCTTCAATCATCGCGGCAAAATCAGAACCCGAATCATAGGCATAGGTGCGGGTAATGTCCGAGGCGTAGCCGTTCATTGCCACGCCAGCATCAATTAAAAAGCTCCGCGGTGTGGGTCGAGTTTTATCTAAATTGTGATGGTGCAGAACAGCGGCATGCTCATTGACGCCGGCAATAATACCGTAGGGCATTTCATTTTCACTGCAGTCACAGCCGCGCAGATAGGCAGCCGCGATTTCCAACTCAGATGCGCCGGCCATAAAAGCGTCATAGGCAGCGCGATGGGCTGGCACTGCCAGACGATTTGCCTGACGCACGCAGTCCTGCTCATAAGCAGTTTTGCCTCGACGCCGGTAGTCTATTTGACTGGTGACCGATTTAGGATTCCAGCACTCTGGTGCAACACCAAGACTGTTATTCTCCGCTATATAAGCAGTGCCCTGCTCTCTATCAGAGAGATGCTTTTTCAACTCGTCAAGGTTGGCATATTCAACGACCTCTAATCCCGATTCAAAACCTGCAGGCAGACTCTGAGGGGCGGTGTGCCAAATATCCTCAACACAGAGCAGGAACAGACGCGGACGATCCGAGCTAGATGAAATCTGTAAATAGGAACCATGGCGTTTACCCAGGGGCACCCACTCACGAAAATAGGGGTTAGCGACAAAAGGATAGGCCATATCGTCGGCAAACTGCATTTTGCTATCGCCAGCGGCAATTACAATTTCATCGAACTGAGTCGCCAGCAGAATATCCTGAAATCGCCGATGTTTTTCTACCAGGTGCTGTCCGTAGAGTTCTACTTGATCTGTTTTATCGGTCATCTTAGTCAAACGTCCTTTTCATTTGTCAAAACAATTTTAGGCCCGCCTAGAATAACATTGGCACCGGCCATACCGCTGATTTTTCAACCGCCATTACATCTCGTAAAACCTAAGTCGTAAGCCGCAGTAATTTCCATTTTGCCGCTCTAAATCTCAACCAGTGCACCAGGCACATTGTGAAGCCGCTAAGTAAAAAGAATAGCCATGACCAAAGTAAATTGCCATGCCAAAAATACGCTAATAATGCAGTGGGAAAAACCAGCACCAACCAACTACATAGAATGCTCGCCCAGGCGACAAAACGGGTGTCACCTGCACCTTTTAGGGCGCCAGCCATCATCATTGAAATAGCTTCAAATACACAGAATATCGCCACAACGGTGAGCAGATCTTTGACTAGAGGAATGGTGTTAGCATAGACCTGCGACGTCATACCCTGAACAAAGGGCGCAATAAACCAATTCGGCTGAGTGACTAATAACAGCCCAGCTACAACAAAAAACAGCAG
>Ga0115550_1001664_pt1 | contig 16298 bp, 15 predicted proteins | sample COGITO_mtgs_1005_FD_87177 | JGI IMG/M metagenome (GOLD analysis project Ga0115550, IMG submission 87177) | Pelagic marine microbial communities from North Sea - COGITO_mtgs_100511 | ecosystem: Environmental > Aquatic > Marine > Epipelagic | place: Germany:Helgoland, sampling site Kabeltonne... | reverse complement strand
CTATCAATCCCATTAATTGAAGCAACCAAAAATATAAAGCAACAAATATTGATAATTTTCGGCGTTTTATTTTTGGCATTCGTGTTACTTATATTGGCTAGAAAAGGCACATTAATAGTAACGTTTCTGATATTCACCTTTTATTTTCTTAAAAAAAGAAGACAATTTAAACACAACTTAATCATAGGTTTTGGTTTACTACTAAGTCTTGTTTTACTGTTTACAATTGATCCATTAAGAGTGCGTTTTCTCGAATTATGGAATGCGATTTTTCATAATAATAACGCTGTTTTGGGCTCTACCTCTATGAGGATTCATATATTTGACTGTGCTTTTGAAAACATAATCAAACGCCCGCTATTTGGCTACGGCATTGGAGATGTTAAATCCATTTTAGAACATTGTTTTTCTGTACATAAAAACATTTTCAAAGGGGCTTATTTTAATTCTCACAACCAGTATTTAAGCACTTGGTTGGCAGCTGGAATTTTTGGGATTATAAGTTTATCAGGGATGCTTTTTTATAATCTTAAAAATGCACTGACGAATAAAAATCATACGAGTGCAGCAATACTAATTTTATTTATTACAGTAATGCTAACTGAAAATATTTTAGAAAGACAAGATGGTGTGCTGCTTTTTTCGTTTTTTATTAATTTTTTTGCTTTTTACAAACGAAATCAAGAAATAATTTTATGACAAGAATATTACTTATAGGGCCGTTGCCCAACCCAACAACAGGTGTTTCTTTGGCAAATCAAATTGTGGTCGATAACCTACATAGTCAAAGCGATTTTTTTATTCGTTTTATAAACACATCTTTCTATAAGTTCGATGAAAATCTAGGAGCATTTTCACTGTCAAAATTTTTCTTTAATCTAAAATTGGCTCTGTATTCCTACAAAATATTTAAATCCGACATAGTATATATCACTCCTGGTCAAACATTTTTCGGAGTTTTAAAATATGGCTTTTTTATTACATTAACATCTTTGTTAAACAAGCAGCTTATAACACATATTCATGGTAATTACTTAGGGAAGGAATACCGGAATTTAAAAGGAATTAAAAAAAAAATATTTAAGATTTTATTAAATAAAACCTCAAAAGGCATTGTATTGTCGGAATCTTTAACTGATAATATGTCTCCTTTTATAAAAGACGAGCATATTCATGTCCTGTACAATTTCGTAGAAAACTATTTATTTGTAGATCGTGAAGACATAAATCGAAAACTAGCAAACCCAACTCCAAGAATTATTTTTTTAAGTAATTTAATGGAGGAGAAAGGAATTTTCGAGTTGCTAGAAGCATTCAATATTCTTGAAGCCGAAGGCTTTGAGTACAAAGCACAAATTGCGGGCAACATAGATGCCAAACATGTGCTTAAAACAGAAAAGCTGTTTAAGTCACTTAAGCACGTTGATTACGTTGGTGTTGTGTCGGGTAATCAAAAGAAAACATTACTTTTATGGGGAAATATATTTATATTACCTACATACTATGAAATGGAAGGACAGCCAATATCTATTTTGGAAGCCATGGCAACCGGAAATGTTGTTTTAACAACAAATCATGCTGGAATCCCCGACGTGTTTAAAGATGCCGTAAATGGCTACTATGTTGATAAAAAAAGCCCAGTCGATATAGCTTCCAAAATTAAAATGACAACTCTAAACACAACACTTGCCAACAAAATAAGAGTAGAAAATCATCTTACAGCTAAAACAAAATACCGTGTTGATAATTTCATCGAAAATATGGTGAAAATTTTTAAAGCATAATGATACAAAACCTTTCGCAATACCAAACTCCAAAAGATTTCAGAGGAAAATCTAAAATTACGGTCCAACTATGGTGGGTCGTTTACGCACTTCTATTTCGTCCATCTCCGCAAGTAATGTATGGGTGGCGTCGTTTTTTGCTTAGAAGTTTTGGCGCAAAAGTTGGTAGAAAAGTAATTCTAAGACCAACCACTCAAATCACATATCCTTGGAAGGTTTCTATTGGCGACTACAGCTGGATTGGGGACGACGTCGTTTTGTATTCATTAGGAACAATTGCAATAGGGTCTAACAGTGTTATTTCACAAAGATGTTATATTTGCACTGGGAGTCACGATTATCAAACCGAGAGTTTTGATATCTATGCTCAAAAAATTACTATTGGCTCTGAATGTTGGCTAGCAACCGACGTATATGTAGCACCGTCAGTGAACATAGGTAATGGCACGGTCGTTGGGGCAAGAAGTTCTGTGTTTAAGGATCTGCCCGCTAATAAAGTTTGCATAGGGACACCAGCAAAACCAATTAAAGATAGAATACCAAAAGATTGAAAAAAAAAAACATCACCTTCATAAGTTTAAACTACGCTCCAGAAGATTCTGCCATAGGCCTCTATTCTTCTCAGTGGGTTGAATTTCTTGAATCAAATGGGCACAACGTGACTGTTGTGACCGCATTCCCCTATTATCCACAATGGGAGATTTACAAAGAGTACAAGTCAAAACCCTTATTTTATAAGGAATCTTCAGGCCCAACTATTCTATTAAGATACAGGCAGTATGTCCCTAAGGCGCCCACTTTTTTTAAAAGAATAGTACATTTACTAGACTTCACTCTTGGGTCCTTTTTTAATTTATTTAAAATTAAAAACTGTGATTTAGTTATTGCTGTTGTACCATTTACATCGTCTGCATTTTTAGGCTGGATTCAAAAAAAACGTTTTAATGCAAAACTATGGGTTCATATTCAAGATTTTGAATTTGATGCGGCATTACAAACAGGCGTTAGTAAAAAAACCAATGCTCTTTTTTCACTACTATTTAAGATTGAGTCGTGGATCCTTAATAGAGCTACGGTAGGAAGTACAATAAGTCATAGCATGCTAGAAAAACTAGCCCAAAAGACGAATAGTTCGACATTCTATTTACCCAACTGGATTGATCAAACCACAATTGATCCTCTAATGGCTAAAAACCACGATTATACAAAATCAAAAAAAACAACTCTCCTTTACTCAGGAAATATAGGAGACAAACAAGACTGGGATAGCTTTATTGAATTTTGTAATGATTTAGATAAAAACAAATATGACGTTATAATTGTTGGAGATGGCGCCAAAAAAGAGTGGGTTTTGAAACACATAAAAAACATTTCTAATGTTACGTATTATCCTCCCGTACCTTACAATCAGTTGTCTGATTTACTCTGCAGTACAGACATTCACTTGTTATTTCAAAAACCAGATTTATTAGACACCGTAATGCCTTCAAAAGTATTAGGAATGATGGCAAGCGCAAAACCGTCTATCATCATTGGACATAAAGATTCTGAAATAAACAGCACATTCAAATCAACCGAAGCTGGTCTTTTTTTTAGTCAATATTCTAAAGAAGTCGTTAAACAGTTAGATGAATTATCGTCTCAAGACGATAGGATGAAAGCCATGGGAAGTAGCGCAAGAACATATGTTCTCAATCATTTTTCTAAAGATATGATTTTAAATAGGATGCTTAAAAAAGTCAACGCCTTGTGATCCTTAAACAGTTTTAAAGTTGCCTTGGAATAATATTTTCTTACCTTTGTACATTATCTAACGAATTTTATGCCCAAGACCGTACTTATCACCGGAGCTGCAGGATTTTTAGGGTCTCACCTATGTGATCGTTTTATTGACGAAGGGTTTAGAGTCATCGGCATTGATAATTTTATCACAGGCGATAAGGACAATATCCAGCATTTATGTGCCCATCCTAATTTTCATTTTATTGATCATGATGTCACTATTCATATAGACATTCAAGAGTCGATCGATTATATACTGCATTTTGCATCTCCAGCAAGTCCCATTGATTACCTCAAGATCCCCATTCAAACCCTTAAAGTAGGTTCCTTAGGAACGCACAACTTATTAGGCTTAGCAAAAGCTAAAAAAGCCCGCGTTCTCATCGCTTCGACCTCTGAAGTCTATGGAGATCCTCTAGTACATCCACAGTCAGAAGATTATTTTGGAAATGTTAATACCATAGGCCCTAGAGGTGTCTATGACGAAGCCAAGCGTTTTCAGGAAGCCATCACCATGGCCTATCACCGTTTTCATGGGCTAGAGACGCGTATTGCACGAATATTTAACACCTATGGTCCTCGCATGCGTCTGAATGACGGACGTGTCATACCAGCCTTTATGGGACAAGCGCTTAGAGGTGAAGACCTATCTGTCTTTGGCGAAGGAACCCAAACGCGTTCTTTTTGTTATGTTAGCGATTTAATTGAAGGCATCTATCGGCTATTATTCAGTGACTATTCACTACCAGTTAATTTAGGAAACCCTGATGAACTTACAATTATTGAATTTGCGGACGAAATTTTAAAATTAACAAACTCGAACCAAAAACTAATTTTTAAGCCGCTCCCAGTCGATGATCCATTAAAACGACAACCAGATATTACATTAGCTAAAAAAGTGTTAAATTGGTCACCTCAAATATCCAGAAGCGATGGAATGAAAATGACCTATAATTATTTTGAGAACTTAACCGATGAAAAACTAACTAAGATTGATCATAAAAATTTCTCTAAACATATAAAAAACTAAGTGAGTTTATTTAAGCACGGTCGATATTCAGGATTTATAAAACCCATTTCATACGCCATCGATTTGGTAGTTATTAACGGGTTTGGACTTCTTTATTTTTTTAAAGACATTCCTCCCCTAAGCTTTTTACTATCTATTTCTATTGGATGGGTTGTGACGGTTTTAGTTTCTGGATTTTATGAAGTTCATAGGTTTTCCAGCGTTACAAGGATCTCCAAATTACTTTTTAGGCAAATCCTTCTCTTTAGCCTTTTACTTTTTACGTATTCCGGCATTAACCTTAGCCTTAATATTCCTCCGGTACTGATTCTTAAATATATTTTAGCATCATTTTTTTGTATTACATTTTTCAAATACTTGATGTTTTTTTTACTAAAAAGATACCGATCAATTTTTAAAGGAAACATTCGTAAAACCATTATTTTAGGTAAAACCCCCCAAGCTAAATCGCTGGAAAAATTTCTGATGGATACCCCACAGTATGGTTTTGAAAATAAAAAAACAGTGTGCTTTAAAGATCGTTCTAAGTTAGATTTGCCGGAGTTGTTCAACTACATCACTAAGGAAGACATTGATGAAATCTTTTGCTCTATTTCAGAACTGAGTAACGAGGATGTTTTAGCCGTTGTGAATTATGCGGATAATAACCTTAAAGTCGTTAAATTCATTCCAGACCGCTCTAAAGTTCTTTCTAAAAAATTACAACATGATTATTACGGAATTATACCAATTCTAACATTCCGAACAATTCCTTTAGATGATCCTTTCAGTCTTTTTTTAAAGCGGGCTTTTGATATCGTATTTTCTTTAGCCATAATCCTACTGATTTTGTCTTGGCTAACCCCTATTATAGCTCTTATAATTAAACTTGAATCTAAAGGCCCCGTGTTTTTTACGCAACTGCGAAACGGATACAATTACAAATCATTCAACTGCTTTAAGTTTAGGTCCATGGTTACCAACTCAGATGCAGACTTAATACAAGTGACGCGAGGTGATTCCCGTATTACCAAATTTGGTCAGTTGATACGTAAATCTAGCCTTGATGAAATGCCTCAATTCTTCAATGTGCTTTTAGGAAATATGTCGGTTGTGGGGCCACGACCACACATGCTGAGCCATACTGATATGTATGCCAAGAAGATTGATAAATTTATGGTGCGCCATTTTGTGAAGCCAGGCATTACAGGTCTAGCACAAGTAAGTGGCTTTAGAGGCGAAGTAGAGTCAGATAAAGATATTATAGGGCGTGTCCAGCACGATATTTTTTATATCGAAAACTGGTCATTCTTTTTAGATTTAAAAATTATTTTTCAAACCTTTTTTAACTCAATTAACGGCGAAGAAAAAGCGTATTAATTCAAATAAAATCATGAATATTCTAATATTAGGAGCAGGTGGTAGAGAACACACATTTGCTTGGAAAATAGCACAAAGCCCATTGTGTAAACAACTCTTTGTAGCTCCTGGAAACTCTGGTACTGCAACGATAGCCACTAACCTAGATGTTTCAGTCACCGATTTTGAAGGCATTAAAGTGCAGGTTCTCACCCAGGAAATAGACATGGTCGTTGTAGGCCCAGAAGACCCTTTGGTTAACGGAATTTACGACTTCTTTTTAAATGACTCTCAACTACACCATGTTGCTGTTATTGGCCCTCAAAAAGCTGCTGCTCAACTTGAAGGGAGTAAGGAGTTTGCAAAAGAATTTTTATACCGTCATAAAATCCCTACAGCCGCTTACGAAAGTTTCACAAAAGATAATTTAGAGGCAGGATATGCATTTCTAGAGACTCTAAAACCACCTTATGTGTTGAAGGCAGATGGGCTAGCCGCTGGAAAAGGAGTACTGATACTTTCGGATTTAAAAGAAGCAAAGCAAGAACTGAAAAGCATGTTGGTGGATTCAAAATTTGGATCGGCAAGTGCTAAAGTTGTGATTGAAGAATTTTTGGACGGTATCGAATTAAGCTGTTTCGTTTTAACGGACGGTAAACACTATAAACTACTGCCCACAGCCAAAGACTACAAACGAATTGGAGAAGCGGACACTGGTCTTAATACAGGCGGTATGGGCGCTATTTCGCCCGTTCCTTTTGCTGATGAGGTTTTGTTAAAGAAGATAGACGACCGAATCGTAAAACCAACAGTTGAAGGCCTTGCTAAGGATCAATTGCCTTACAAAGGGTTTATATTCATTGGTCTTATTGTGGTTAATAATGAACCAATAGTCATTGAGTATAACGTCCGAATGGGCGACCCAGAAACGGAAGCGGTGTTGCCTAGATTAAAAACAGATTTAGTAGAAATATTTCAAGCGATAGACAAACAATGCTTGAATGAAGTCGATATTGAAATAGATCCGCAAACCGCAGTAACAGTTATGCTCGTTTCAGGAGGCTATCCAGAAGCCTATGAAAAAGGAAAAGAAATTACAGGCCTAGATACAATTGAAAATTCGATTGTATTTCATGCAGGAGCAAACGAAAAAGACGGAAAAATTGTAACCTCTGGGGGTCGTGTGATGGCAGTAACGTCCTTTGGTCAGGATATTGAATCTGCTTTAAAAAAGACTTATAAATCAATAGAGCACATCAAATTTGATGGCATGAATTATCGAAACGATATCGGATTTGATTTATAGGTACGAATGAGAAGAGATACTTTTGTCTTCTTCATTAGTGTCACTGAAAGATTTTAACTGTAACATCCAGTATACAAAAGCAACTAATCCTATACTCATAAAGATCCACGATACTATGTTGGCTCCAAACCAGTTTTCCACTTCAAGTGTTCTTAAAGCATCAAAGGGAGTTAATAATACGGTTTCGAAAAGGTCTTGAATGGCATTAAATAAATCTTTCATTGGAATGTAGTTTAAAGTTTTCAGGTTATAACGAGTCTAGTTGTTCTGTTAGTGCTTAAAAATCACTAGACATTTTTATAATAACCTTATATTTACCTGGCAAATATAGGCAACACTTTATATGATTACAAGCTTTTTTAAAACATCTAAACCAATTCACTATATAATTTTCATAATTGTATTAATTTTTGTGTTTGCATATCAACGAATTATTGCAGGTAACCAAGCCATAAACCTCGTTAACTCTCTAAAAGAAGTAGGTTATCTATTTGTAGTTTTGGCTTCTTTTGTCACATTAATTTTTATAGTTACCAAAAATAGTTTGTCTCATAAAAATAGTTATGCTGCATTATATTTTTGCTTATTTATTGGACTTGTACCTTCTTGTTTAGAGCTAAATTCAATACTAGTTTCTAATCTTTTTGTAATGCTCTCATTAAGAAGAATTATTAGTTTAAAAACCAAAACAAATATCAAAAAAAAGCTATTCGATGCTTCTATGTGGATCTGTCTTGCAGCTATTTTTGAGCCTTGGGCTATTTTGTTTTTAGTGCTCTTATTTATGGGGATGCTTTTTTATTCAGTTGCACAGATTAAAAACGTCGCGATTCCTTTTTTAGGAATTTTGACTGTAGCAATACTTATAACATGTTTTCGATTATTATCAGAAGGAATTCTTCCTGATGCTAACGAATACCTACCAGTTTTTAGTTTAGATGCCCTCACTTCTAATTATGTATTGACCCAAGGAACTTCCCTTTTGTTTTTAGCAGTTACTTTATTTGCGGTCCTTACGTTTGCCATAAGAGGAGTTCTTAAAAACCGAAGAAATAACCCAAACTTCTTAGTGCTTATTTTTGCAGTTTTTATCGGTATTTCTATCGTGTTTCTAGGAGCACACACGCATCTAGGGGGCTATTTTTTTGCGGTTGCTCCATCTGCAGTTATAGTGGCAAATTTTTCTGAAACGACTAAGTATCGTTGGTTGTCCGAACTCATTTTAGGATTACTGGTATTCGCAATAGTACTTCAGTTTGGATTCAATATTTCCTCACTCTTAAAATAAACTAAAGAATTACCCTTATATTTGCCATATAAAATTAAAAATATGTTTTCAAATAAAGCAAATTCCATTTTCCAAGATGTTATAACAACCTATAAAGTTTCAAATACGGTTGACCAGCCTTTTCATAACAAATACGATAAAGGCGAAGACCTCATTGGCCATTTACTTTACAGAAAGTGTTGGATTGACACCGTTCAATGGGCTTATGAAGATATTATTAGAGATCCAAATATCGATCCAGTTGCTGCCTTAAAGTTAAAACGAAAAATTGACGCCTCTAACCAAGATCGCACAGATACTGTGGAGTTTGTGGATAGCTATTTTTTAGATAAATACAAAAACGTCGACGCGAAACCTACGGCTAAAATAAACTCTGAAAGCCCAGCTTGGGTAATCGATCGGTTATCTATTCTTGCATTGAAAATTTATCATATGCAATTAGAGACTGTTCGGGAAGATGCAACGGAAACACATAAACAAAATTGTCAGGTTAAACTAACCACTCTTTTAGAACAACGTACAGATTTATCTACAGCTATTGATGATTTGTTAGAAGATATAGCAAACGGAGATAAATACATGAAGGTTTATAAGCAAATGAAGATGTATAATGACGATGAATTAAACCCAGTTTTAAGAGGAATTAAATAATTTATTTTAAATTGTGTCAGACATTAAACACCTACTAGTCATAAGACTCTCTTCTATGGGAGATGTTGCTATGTCCGTTCCGGTTTTAGCTGCTTTTTCTAATACGCATCCTGGTATAAAACTTACGGTCCTTACCAAAAAACAGTTTGCACCACTGTTTAGAGATCTTAAAATGGTGACGGTACTTTTAGCCGATTTCACAACCACACATAAAGGTGTTTTAGGGTTATATCGACTTTCAAAACAAATACGAAACGCCGGTATTGACGCCGTTGCAGATCTTCATAATGTGTTACGAACACGGGTCTTAAAGCTCTTTTTGTTTTGGGTTAATTTCGCTCAAATTGACAAAGGTCGTACTGAAAAAAAAGCATTAGTTACAGGCGAAATAGCGACGCCATTACGTTCAACTCCGCAGCGTTATGCAGATGTTTTTAGAGAATTAGGCTTTGAATTTGATATTGACAACACATCGTTTCCTGTAGCAAAACAACTAGACGCTACAGTAATAAGAGAAATTGGTGCGTTTTCAAAGCCCACAATAGGAATTGCGCCTTTTGCGGCCTATGCATCCAAAACATACCCACTTTCAAAAATGGAAAAAGTCATTTTGGAGCTCCAACAAGAATTTCAAGTTTTATTATTTGGCGGTGGCCCAAACGAAACCAAACTATTAAAAAAAATAGCCTCTAAACATCAAAATGTATTTTGTGTGGCTGGAACATTTGAATTAGATCAAGAATTAGATATTATTTCAAATTTAACAGTCATGCTGTCCATGGATTCTAGCAACGGCCACATGGCTGCAATGTTTGGAGTAAAAGTGGTAACAATCTGGGGCGTTACACACCCGAATGCTGGATTTGCTCCGTTTGGTCAGTTAGACAAAAACAACCTATTGTCAGATCAAAAAAAATACCCCGCAATCCCTACTTCAATTTACGGCAATGAATATCCAGAAGGCTATGAGTTAGCAATCGAAACGATCTCTGTGAAAAAGGTTGTCAAAACGGTAAAAGACAATCTTTAAATATCGTCAAAATCAACTTTAATCGTTGCGGATGTTGGTTCTGCTTGACAGCTTAAAACGAGGCCTTCAGCAACTTCATTATCAGTTAATATGTTGTTCTGTCGCATACTAGCAGCGCCTTCGGTGACGCGACAAATACAACTACTACATACGCCTCCTTGACAGGAATAGGGCACGTCTAAATCATTGGCCAGTGCTGCTTCTAAAATTGTTTGTTTTTGAAGCATCAACAGCGTTGTTTCTTCTTCATCTACTAAAATCGTTAGTTCAGATTCTCCTTTTTTAGTAGAAGTACTTGAGGTGAGTGCTGTTGCCGATGCCGTAAATAATTCAAACATAATCTGAGATTCTTCAACACCTTTTTCTATTAAAACCTCATTTGTGGTATTGATCATTCCTTCCGGACCACACAAATAAAATTTCTGAACATCAGTAATATCAATCGTGTTTTTAATAATGTAATTAACATTTCCGCGATCAATGCGTCCAAACAAAGCGTCCTCTTCATCGACTTCGCTATATACAAATTGAAGCTTAAAACGATTTGTATATAGCCTCTGTAGCGATAAAATCTCTTCGTGAAAAATAGTTTCTTTAGCACTTTTATTCCCATAGACTAACACAAACGTGCTGTCTGACTCTGTTTCCAATACAGTTCTAGCGATGCTCATTATTGGCGTAATACCACTCCCAGCTGCAAAAGCAACAATCGTATGAGCACCCGTTTGAGTTTCATAAATAAAACGCCCATTAGGGACGCCGACTTCAAGAGTATCTCCACTGCTTAAATGGTTATTAGCGTAGGAAGAAAATACACCACCTTCAATTTCCTTGACTGTAATTGTTAGTGCTCCACTTGTTGGGTTTGAACTTAACGAATAGTCTCTTCTAACTTCCTGAGCATCTATTGTAGTTTTTAAAGTAATATATTGTCCAGCCTTAAAGTTAAAAGCAGCCTTCAAGTTTTTTGGAACTTCAAAAGTGATGCTAACCGCTTTATCGGTCTGTCTTAAAATAGATTTAATTTTTAAAGAATGAAATTGCGCCATGAAAAAAGTTTTTGCAAAAATAAGAAAGATTAAAGATAATCATCTGTTAAGACTTCCCCAAAATTAGAATTGTATTTACTATAATTTTAGGCAAAACAGTATATTTTATTAGTTTTGTACAAAAAGATGATTATTTTTACAAAGTTGTATACGAATATACCTTTTCTTTTAGTTATGAATGAACAAATATATCCTTGTTGAAAAACGCCTTTAAATATATAGTTGTTGGGACGCTTATAGTCTTCACCATTACAAGTTGCTCTAGAAAAAAAGATAAATTTCTAAGCCGCACTTGGCATTCTGTAAACACAAAATATAATGTTCTTTATAATGGAACAATTGCTTTAGAAGCAGGAAAAACAGCGGTTAATGCTGCTTATAAAGAAAACTATTGGGAAATTTTACCTGTGGAGCGTTTACAAATTCTAGAGGATATTGATTCAAACACAAACGACCCAAGCATTGAACTTGCGGAGGTTAAAGCTGTGAAAGCGATCCAAAAACATGGAATGAATATTAAGGGTAAAGAAAAAAACCCTCAAATTGATGAATCGTATATTTTACTAGGGCAAGCGCGTTATTTCGACAATCGTTTTATTCCAGCTTTAGAGGCCTTTAATTATATTCTGTTCAAATACCCTGCAAGTAGTAATATTAACCTTGCAAAAATTTGGCGTGCAAAAACAAATTTACGTCTCCAAAACGAAAAAACAGCAATAAAAAACTTGAAACGTCTGATTTCGCTAGAACCCTTGTCAAAGAAGGATAGAGTGGAAGCAACATCGACCTTGGCTCAAGCCTACATTACAACCAAATCCTTGGACAGTGCGATTACGCAGCTGCAAGTTGCGTCTCAACTTACGAAAAACAATGAGCAACGCGGACGCTTACACTTTATTGAAGGACAACTCTATTCAGCCCTAGGACAAAAAGACAGTGCAAGCCTTGCATTTGATAAAGTGATTAATCTTAATAGAAGGACGCCAAGAGATTATATGATTAGCGCTCATTTAGAAAAAGTTAAGAATTTTGACTCAGAAAATGGTAATAAGCTTGCAATTCAAGACCTATTAGAAGAACTAGAGACAAACAGAGAAAACAGACCTTTTTTAGATAAGATATACCATCGAATAGCGACATATCATCTTCAGAACACATCGGATTCTGTAGCGATTTCATATTTTAATAAATCGCTACGAACAAACTCGGATGATGACTTCCTGAAGGGATTAAATTATCAAACTCTAGGCGACTTAAGCTATGATTACTCTGAATATAGCAAAGCAGGGTCTTATTATGACAGCACCTTATTGGCTCTGAAAGAAAACAGCAAATCATTTCGTGCAATCAAACGAAAACGAGAACATCTAGAAGATGTTATATATTACGAGTCAATTTCTCGAGAAAATGACAGTATCTTAAGTCTAGTAGCGCTCTCGGATGTTGACAAAGTAGTTTATTTTCAAACGTATATTGAATCATTGAAATTAGCAGAGGAAGCATCGAAAAAAGCACAAGCATCTATTGGGAACGGTTTTGGTGGATCGCAAAATGTGCTTACAAAAAAGGGAAAAACATTTTATTTTTACAACCAAACAACGGTGGCATTTGGTAAAAATGAATTTATAAGAATATGGGGCGAACGTGCCCTAGAGGCCAATTGGCGTTGGTCAAGTAAACGTACACAATCTGAAACAGAAACAGTTTTAGAAACCGAAAAGGATGTTGATAACACAGATCAAGAACGTTTTTCTGTGGACGATTACTTAGCGCAAATTCCTACTGATCAAATAGCGCTCGATAGTATTGCTAAGGAACGCAATTTTGCATATTACCAATTGGGACTTATATACAAAGACAAGTTTAAAGATTATAAACGCGCACAAGATAAACTTGAGAAATTATTAACACTAAACCCAGAAGAGCGTCTTGTGTTACCAACAAAATATAATCTGTATAAGCTATATGCTTTGCTAGACTTTAACCGTTTACAGGCAGGTGTAAAGAAAGACATTATAGAGAATTATCCAGACTCTCGTTATGCAGAGATTTTATTAAACCCAGAATCTGCTTTGCTAAACAATGAAAATAGTCCAGAAGCACGTTACAATAATCTGTATGCACAGTTTGAGTCAGGAAACTACCAACAGGTAATCGATGGCTGTGATCTACAAATTATTAGACTTGATGGAGACGAAATTGTACCAAAGCTAGAGCTTTTAAAAGTAACGTCAATGGCACGTTTGTTTGGTTTTGAAGCCTACAAAGAGGGGCTTAATTTTGTGGCGCTAAATTATCCAAGTAGTATAGAGGGTAAGAAAGCGGCGCAGATGTACGAAACGGTTATTCCTACATTAGAAAATCAAGAATTTGTACAGGATTCCACCCAAACAAATTTTAAACTAATTTTTAAGTTTGAAACAACAAAAACAGACAAATCTACAGCCTTTGAGGACCTGTTAAAAGCTGCAATTGAAGATGTTGACTATTTTAATTACACCGTTTCTAGAGATCGTTATGATACAAACACTATATTTGTAGTAGTACATGGACTTAAAAGTGCTCAAGGCGCATTGGGGTTTGTAGGAGTTTTAGAAAGAAAAAAAGTTCTTAAAATCTCAAAACCCTTTTTTGGAATATCTTCCAAAAATTATCAAACAGTTCAGATACATAAAAACCTAGAAACCTACTTAGAAATAATTAACTAAAACATTACTACCTATGTTTGCAGACAACAAAAAATCAAACACGAGCTCATTTTCCCAGCAAAACACTATAGCACAAGGGACTACTTATAACGGCGATTTAATTAGTGAGGGCGATTTTAGAATTGAAGGCTTTATTAATGGATCTTTAAACACTTCTGGAAAAGTTGTTATCGGCAAAACAGGGTCGGTCGAAGGCACTTTGAGTTGTAAAAACGCTGATATTGAAGGGAAGTTTAAAGGCATTCTAGCCGTTTCAGGAACCCTTAGTTTACGAGCTTCTGCACAAATAGATGGCGATGTTCAAATAGAACAACTTTCTGTAGAGCCGGGCGCTACATTTAATGCCAGCTGCGTTATGAAAGGTTCCGTAAAAGCACTGAAAAGCGAAATCAAAACAGCATCACCTCAAAATAATTCTAACTCTGAAGAATCCGCTTAAACAAGCTGCTATTTTATCTGCTATAGGAATTCAAATGGCTGCAATCATTGCTGTAGGCACATTTGTGGGGGTTACTTTAGATGAAAAACACCCTAATGAAAACAATCTTTTTACCCTAATACTAACGCTATTTTCAGTAATACTTTCTGTTTTTTACGTCATAAAACGGATCATCTCAGCTTCAAAAAAATAAAAATAAATGAACGAACTCTTTAAAAAGAGGGAAGTAGATTTTCTCATTCAATTGATTGCACTAAGTCTTGTACTTTTTGGGTCTCATAGCTATTTGAACCATCATTTTGCCGCAGAGATCATTTTATTTTTCCCCTTGTGGCATATTTATCTGTTTCATATAGTAACTGTCCTGGCGATATATACCTTAATAAATTACCGCGATTCTATAGGAAAAACAGACGTATTTAATGCCTTTATGCTTGGGATGCTTCTTAAAATGATATTGGTTCTTGTATTTCTTTTACCGTGGCTGTTAACTAAGCCTGAACAGCAAGGGTTCGATTTAGCCAATTTCTTCGTGCCGTACTTTACTTTCTTGGCTTTCGAAGTGTATTCGGTGACTAAAGTTATTCAAAAAAAAGAACAACACTATAGCTCTCTAAAAGGCAGTAAATAATCATTTAAATATTATTTGTCATTTCATTAAATGTGTGTACATTTGCACCAAAATTAATCAAGGTATTTTTAATTAAAAGCAGTATATTGAACTCCTTTAGAACCGTATTCTTTTCGACCCTATTTTTAGCAATTTCTTTTGTAGGTTTTGCCAAAGAAAAACAAGCCACTCAAGACGATGCGCCTTTTGATCCAAAAGCGATGATTTTACACCACGTCAAGGATGCACATGAGTTTCATTTATGGGACTGGAACGAAAGTCCTGTGTCACTGTCCTTACCAATTATATTGTGGACAGACAACGGATTGACAAGCTTTTCTTCAAGTGAGTTTCACCATGATGATGAAGGCCACACTATTGTAGAAGCAAACGGTGGGCGCTTTGTTAAGTTACACGAAAAAATTTATCAATTAGATGCTGGGGTGACTGCCGTCGCTTATGATGCAGAACACCACCCAACAAATGCACAAAAACCGATAGACCTTTCTATTACCAGAAATGTGTTTATGATGTGGGTTTCTGTGGCACTGTTATTATTTATATTTTTAACAACCGCTCGAAGCTATAAAAACTCTAAAGATGGTGTCCCAACGGGGATTGCTGGATTTATGGAGCCCTTAATTATATTTGTAAGAGACGAAATAGGGAAGCCAATGATTGGTGAGCACAAGTATAAAAAGTACATGCCTTACTTGCTAACGATATTCTTCTTTATTTGGATAAATAACATTTTTGGGTTGATCCCAATTTTAAACGGTGCCAACCTAAGTGGTAACATCGCGTTTACATTTACACTCGCCATGTTTACATTTATCATTACAACATTTAGCGGTAACAAAAACTACTGGAAACACATCTTTTGGATGCCAGGTGTTCCCGTACCCATGAAAATATTTTTAATGCCTATCGAGATTATTGGAATGTTTGTCAAACCAATTTCGTTAATGATTCGTTTGTTTGCTAATATTACAGCAGGCCACGTGATCATACTCGCATTAATGTCATTAATATTTGTGTTTAAGTCGGTTGCAATTGCTCCCGTCTCTGTCGCATTTTCATTATTTATTACAGTAATTGAAATCATTGTGACGGCAATACAAGCTTATATATTTACAATATTGTCAGCCCTCTATTTTGGAATGGCAACAGAAGAAGAACATTAATTAATTTAAATTTATAACTATGACTATTACTGGAATTGCAGCTATTGGAGCTGGTTTAGCAGCTATTGGAGCTGGTGTTGGTATTGGTAAAATTGGTGG
>Ga0115550_1001662_pt1 | contig 16309 bp, 20 predicted proteins | sample COGITO_mtgs_1005_FD_87177 | JGI IMG/M metagenome (GOLD analysis project Ga0115550, IMG submission 87177) | Pelagic marine microbial communities from North Sea - COGITO_mtgs_100511 | ecosystem: Environmental > Aquatic > Marine > Epipelagic | place: Germany:Helgoland, sampling site Kabeltonne... | reverse complement strand
GTACAGGTAATGTAGAGGGTTTCGGGCAATCTCAAACTAGCGTATATACTGTACCAGCTGGTAAGACGGGTTATCTGACTCAGTGGTCAGTCGGTTCGAGTGACAGAGCAGCTCCTATTCACGCATTTTTAAAGTTTTCAGAACCAAGTATAAGTGGTAATGTTTTAAGAACTAAAGATATAATGTTTTTAAATAACTACTCTATCAAGAATTATATAGTACCATTACAAGTTTCAGAGAAAACAGATATAGAAGTAAGAGCATATTCAAAGAGTGGTACCGGTAGCGATGTATCTACATCTTATAATATTATTTTAGTAGATAATTAATGCAAGGTAGTAAAGTTGTATATTAATAATAAATAATTATATGCCAGGTTATATAAACCCTAACAGTCCAGTTGGTATTGGTAATACTAACGATGACGAAACAAGCTTAAACCTTCTTAAAAATATAAAGGTTAATACTCCACCTAACAAATCAAACACAAAACCTGGTGATTTAAGAAAGTGGTTTAGAACATACGCTATAGCTCCAGGTCTAAATCCGAATATTTGGACTAATAATGTTAAATTTTCTGAATTTAGAAATTCAGAAATTTTTGGGGGTATTTTTAAAATTGGTAACGAAAAAGATACAACATATGATACAGATGATAACGGTGCTATACAAATAACACCTTTACATGGTAGTTTGGGTGGTGGTGGAACATTTACAGCAACCTTAACTAACTTATCAAATAGTCCAAAAAAGTCTTCAACAGGTGCCAATGTGTTGTCAATTAGTGGTATTAATTCTGGGTCATATTATTTAATTCTAACGGATAATATTTCAAATCATTCCATGAAAATATTTATAAAAATAGCTCTCGGTGGGAGTGGTTCAGTGATAAAGTCAGTTCCATCAGATCCAAATTCTTTTAACACCATTAACGGTGGTATTAGAATTATAAGTCCTACAAATCAATCGCAAAATAGTTTAAGTGATGGAGTTACGATTTTATGTAAACCATAACTAGTTACAAAAAACGACTTTACTTTTATATATTACAATATAAATAAATATATGAATATTGATATATTTGATAACGTTGATGATTTTTTTGTACCGATAAATTTGGAGGAATGCATTAAATCATTTACTGCAATAATAAATGAAAATATCGGTAATAAAATTTTTATAGAATATAAAGAAGATAAAGACCTATATATACAGCCATTCAATATTAATAAAAATGTAATAAAAGGTGCGGTTGAAGTTATACGGTTAAGTGATAACTCTACATTAAATGTCAGTATTAGCAGTATAACGGGTATTGCTCAAATTCATGATGAAGAGTTATTAAATAAAGAAATAGATAGATGTTTAACTAATTATAAAATCCTTGATGAACCAGCTTATCAAGGGTTAATTGAAAAAGGTACTTCTAAATATAAAATTTTTATGAAAAAGAGGTTTTTATCGTATAATGTAGCCGGTATACCAATTGAAAATATATTTTTAATGGTTATTTTAGATTGTAATAACTATGAAGAATTAATTGAAGCTTCACCGGAAGATTTGAAGCCTAAATGGTTAAAATTAATAAGTTCATATCAACAAAAAGCAATCGATATGCTTACATTAGAAAAGGAGGAGTGTAAATTAAGTGGTGATATTGATGATGTAGAAGAAATTGATGTAATATTACAATTACTAGACGACTTAACTGAGGAAATAGAAGAAGAGCTATCACCATTAAATTGTATAAAAGATATATTATCGTATTGGCCTCCTCTATTATTACCAGCACCAAATTTTATACCATGTAATGTAAATTAAGGAGTTTTAATGGGTATACCACATGATGATCTAAACGGTAAATCTAAAGACCCGACCGGTGGTCCGCAAGGTCCATTTTTTACGACAGATTTATCGAAATATGGTGATAAAATAAATTGGAAACATATTTGCGAGGTTAATAAGGGTATATGGTTGGATGATGAAAAACGGGTAGATTATATCGATATGTTTGGCTCACTTAAAGCAGTTATAACAAAAAAAGATCTATTACGGTATATAAAAAGATTACAAACTGATTCAGATATATTATCAAAGCATGGATATAGTAGTTACAATTGTAGTGCACAGGTTCCATTAATATTAAAAAATAATGATGAATCAATTAATATGTATACAATTGATAATTTATTTTCACGTAAAGATGTAACTGATATACAGGATTTTTTAAAAATACAACAAAAATGTAACAAAATCTTTACATACATAATAAAACGTAAAGATTACAAAAGCAATAAGGTATTAACTAATATTGTAGATAAAATTATTAATAAAAATAATTGGGTATATTATACTAGATGTATCAAATCTACCCTTGATAATAGAAACTTAAAAGATTATTTACACTTAATTAAAATCGTAAAATACTTACCTGGTTACCAGATAGATGTTGATAAAAACAGCTTGTTAACTGTAGTTGTAAAAATAAATACAAATAAAAATAGTGAATATAGATATTCTATAGTATACAATATATATAAAAATCAAGATATATTTACACAATATACAGAGAATAATTTATTTAAAACTAAAGAATTAATTTATACCAAGGTTGATTGGGAAAATGATAGGGTAATAAGACATAGAAAACTGTTACCATATAATAAACGGTTCAATAAAAAGCAAGGTTGTATAAACTATAATAGCCTTTCATTATCTCAGATAGATGAAATTATTGATGATAAAGAACTAGATATGGCAGGGGATTTTTTTAAAAAAATAGAAACATTAAAGGAGTCACGTAAAATCGATACATTTAAAGCTGAGTTGACTTGGAACCCTGACAATCCAAGTGATTATTTAAAGCCTCAAATTTAATCATAACGGTCTATATATAAGCTCTGTATTACTATCAATATCATCATCATTATGAGATTTACTTTTACCTAAATTTGATGGATCATCATAATAATATACAGGTAAATCTAATACATCAGCAAGTTTTTTTATTGTTGACATACTCACTTCAGTAATAGTGTAATCTCCACGAGTTACCCATAGACACTGTTCTTTTTCTTGATTTGATGAAATATTTATTTTTACATATCCTTTTTCATATGCAGATTTAAACTCAGATTTTATTATCATATCCACAAGATCTGTTTTTTTAAAATGTTTACTATGAGTTTTAGCTATCGAAATGTGGCTATGTGTTGCAAAAATATTATTTTCATTTACCCAGAACCCGTAAATCATTGAAGCCTTAGATTTTTTATAAAATCTTTTTTTCATAAATTCTTCTGATATTAGTTTATGTGGTAGAATAACAATAGAATTATAGTTAAGTCTACAATATCGTTGACCGGTTCTCGTTATATGTATATCATTTATGTTTATTTGGTTCATATCAGTATTTTAATATTTATCAATGTAATTGATCTTTTTTTATTTATATATAAATAAAAGCAATATGGTGAATCTTGTTTGTAGTGTTAATAAAAAATATTTACCACTTCTAACTGTATTTTTAAAATCGATTGAGAAAAATAGTAGAGAAACTTTTGATAAGATTGTAATAAGATGTATTGGTTTTGACCCGGATTTATCATATATAAATCTCAATATAATTAAAATTATTGATAATAAAGAATTATCAAAAAAGAAAAATATGCTCTCAACAGAGGGTGAATACGTTAATGATACATTATATGATGGGTTTAAAAAAAGTAAAATAGGTATAAGAGCCGGTAGATGGTTATATAGTGAAGAGATAGCTTACTGTTCTAATAGTAAAGTACTAACAATTCTTGATACACTTAAAAGATACAATTTACCAGTTTTATACAGTGATGTAGATACAATTGTAAGAGGTAACCTTTCTGAACTTATTAAATATGCTAATCAAAATGATATTTGTGTAGTTGAAGATGAGCCATATACGACCCAACATAACGGGTCGAAGCGTCTACAAGGCCATGGTAAATTATATCAAGGAGGTTTAATTTCTTTCAATAACAATGCAACGGTAATAAATTTTACTGAATATTGGTCTAAATTAGTAATTAAAAATTATAAAGATTGGGATGCTGATGAAAAATATTTTTATGAGACTCTACAAAAATATGAATTAGATATTCATAACCTTGATATAAAATTTAAAGATGAGGATTTAAATATGAATTCAATTGTTTGGTCTGGAGCTGGTACAACAAAATTTTGTGATGATAGGTATATTAAAGAATATAGAAAATATTAATAATATTGATACAAAATTAGTATTAATATGTACATGTAACCAGCGTTATATAGAGCCAGCATGCACGTTTTTAAATAGTATAGTTAAAAATTCACCAAAATTAAATGTATTATTAAGATTAGTTAATGTAAAGGTTGAAACAGTTGAACATCTTAAAAGTAAGTATAAAAAAAATAAAATATTCTTTTATATAGACAATAAAGAGCTATGCGATAAAAGAAAAATTATAAATAAGACAGAAATTGTAAAAAAATCTGCATTACAACTTATCCGAAAAAGTAATAGTGATTTTAAAGGTATAGGTTGGCTTTATTCAGAAGAAGCTGCATACTGCTCTAATATAAAATACAATACTATGAATCAACTATTAAAAGCTGGTATTGAATGTGTTGTGTATATGGATGTTGATACAATTGTACGTAAAGATATTTATGATATATATAAAACAGTATCAAATCATGATTTAGCTATGTATATATGCCCTAATGAACATTTAAAACAAGAAACTCAATACGGAGAAAAATATATTGGCTGGCATGCTGGTATTATTATAGGTAGTAACTCAAATATATCTATTAATTTTTTACATGATGTAGAATTGCGAGTGAATGAAGCGATGTATGACATCGAAGCTGATGAAGATGAATTCGATCATATTTACTATAAAGAAAAATATAATAAACATATAAAGATAAATGAATTAACAAAATACTATAAAGATAACGGACCAATATTTGATAAAAAAAATGCAGTTTGGAGTGGTCAATCAGAAGCTAAAGTAAATAATAAAGATTATATAAATGAATATATTAAATACAAGAAATAAGACAATATGGGGTGATATTAGGTATAAATTCTTTGGGGATAATTTTGACGTTGGTAACGTACATTACCGGGATAATTCTTTATATATTAATATATCGGATCGATGCCCACTCAATTGCAACTTTTGTAGGTATACGATGGATGACGATTATCTTCATAATAATATGTCTATAATGTCAACCAAAACGTTTAAAGAGGTTGTAGATAAGAGTACTGAATACGGTATATGGTATTACTCCTTAATGTGTCTTTTTGGGGAACCATTTATGGACCGGGATATTATTTCTAAACTTAATTATTTAGAAAATCACCCTGTTGTGAAATCGTTCAATATACCATCAAATATAGTTCCACTTAAACATAAAACTTTTGATGAAATGTCACAATTTAAAAAATGTTTATTGAAAGTAAGTGTTTATGGTCATGATAATGATACCTACTCAGAATTTACAAAAACTAAAAATCAGTTTGAAAAGATGTTTAAAAACCTTTCATATATTTATGAGAAAATGAAAGATGGTAAATGTAATATAAAAGTTACGATAATGATGAAAAATCAAAAGTTTGATAATAATTATCCAAAAGGTAAAATGTCGATACTTTTAAATAAATTAAATATATTACCAGGGGTTAGAATTGATAATTTTGAAGTATATAAATCAAACAGAGGTATAGTTAAAACACAAAAAATGAAAGAGGTTATTACCAAACATGGTATATGTGGTCAATCCGTGGTTGGTATTGTATTTCCTAACGGAGATGTTGGGTTTTGTTATTTCTGTGATGTATATAGAAAACACATTATGGGTAATATATTAAACCAGACTTTCGATGAAATATACAATGATCGAACTGGTCCTTATAGTTTGCTTCATAATAACATGAAAAAAAATATATATAATTCAGTTTGCAGTAAATGTGATTTTTTTACACCTATTAAACCAGATATTGAAAAAAAATTAAAATATCTCGAATAAAATGCAATGAATAATGTAATTATATGCTGTTCTTGTAACGGTAAGGAAAAATATGTAAATTATCTGTTATGTTTACTTAAATCTATAAATGTAAATACTCCTGATATTTATATACATGTCAGGTTAGTAAATTGTAATGAAAGTGTTTACCAAAGAGTTAAAAAATTTAAAAATGTATATATACAAAATGATACATTTTTAAATGATAATAAAACACATATAAGTTCATTAGGTTCACATTTAAATGGTAATATTTTAAACTTACTTTCAAAACATCGTAATGAAGTATGGGGTATATACAATACAGAAGCTTTTTACACGTGTATGGTTAAATACAACACGATTAGTAAATTGCTTAAAAAATATCAAACAGTTATATATGTTGATGTTGATACAATTGTTCGGAAAAATATAATAAAATATATTGATGAATTAAAAAACTACAATATATGTTTATACTTTGATAAAGAAAAAAAAGATTTCCCACATGCTGGTTTAATTATAGCTAACTCATCTATCAAAACAATTAAATTGATGAAATTTATAGATGAACATTTTATAAAATGTATACAAACTAATAATATAAAAATGGAATTAGGGGATGGAGATTTACTATATGATTGTATAAATAAATCAAAGGTAAGTTGTTTAAGTTTGCATAAAAAGTGGAAAGATGAAGGTTATATTTTTGATACAAAATCATTAATGTGGTCTGGTAGATCTGAAAGAAAAACAAAAAGCAAAACATATATTGCTGAATATAAAAAATATAATGGATATTGATGACGAAATAAAATATATCAAATTGAAACATAAATTATCAAAAAGAATAGATATTCTTGATAATACACCTTCATATAAATTTGATTGTTCAATTAACGGTTCAGAATCTCTGGGTAAAATGATTAATATTCAAACCAGTAGTTCGTGTCAATTAAAATGTAAAGGATGCCGGGGTAGCTTTGATAAACAATTTTTAAAAGATGCAGGTGTTGAATCATTTATAAGTGATGAAAAATTTAAAATAATTATACAGAAATGTATTAAGTCAGGTATCGAATATGTTGAATTAACACCAGCTATAGGAGATCCTTTTTTAGATAAAAATATAGAAAATAAAATTGATTATCTTACAGATCTTCCAGAAATTAAACTTATAATACTCACGACAAATCTATTAAAGTTCGACGAAAAATTGTATAATAAGATGTTAAAGAATGATAAAATTTTATTAAACGTTAGTATTTACGGTATCGACGAAAAAACTTACCTCGAAGCAACTGGTAAAGATTTTTATAAAATCTTTCTTAAAAACTTTAGAACCTTGTATACATTAATAAGAAAATATAAAATTAAATGTTATATTCAGCTAACTAATAGAACCTCTTTTATGTTAGATGACAGTTTTCCAAAATGTGATATATTGTATCTGATCGACCTTTATACGAGAAATTATAATGTAAGGGTAGATAGTTCAGAAATTTTTAATATCAATCGAGCTGGTAATGTTGAAAGAAATGATCTCAATTTTGCAAAAGATAAAGAGAATATTAAACGTACTGGTCTATGTCCTCATGGACCAGGTCTTGGTGGTGGTATTTTACCTAACGGTGATGTATTATTCTGCCCTTTTAACGATATATATAGAACAGGTGTAGTTGGTAACATTTTTAAAGATGGTTTAACTGATATATATAACGGTAGTAAGTTTCAAAGAATAGTTGAAAACCATAACAACGACATATATAATGGTATTTGTGAGAAATGTAACGAAACGTGGTAACAATAATTTAGTAAGTAGTCATAATGAATGGGATCCACTTGAAGAGGTAATAGTTGGTAAAGGTTTGCCAGAAAAGTTACCTGCATTGGATTTTACATTTAGATTACACTTTCATGATAATATATATAATATGACTGCAACATGCGGGTCTAATTTAATTAATAACAAAGTAACACCACAATATTACATAAAAAAGAGACATATATATGAACATAATGAGGATGTCGAAAATTATGCAAATTTATTAAAAAGTCATGGTATTACTGTAAGGAGACCGAAAGTACCAATTAAGATAAATAAAGTTAAAACCCCTAATTGGGATAGTACTATATACCCAGCGTTAAATGTTCGAGATTTGTCAATGATCATCGGTAATAAAATTATTGAAACACCTCCTAGTTTACGTTTTCGATATTTTGAAAATGATTTTTTAAAGCATTTATTTTTAGAATATTTTAAATCAGGAGCTCAATGGATAACATCTCCAAGACCATTAATGGTAGATGAATCTTTTGATTTAAGTTATTATGATAAAGATGATGGTGCAATAGCTCAATATAAATCCATGATTGAAGAAAATCGAATGAGTTGTGGTTATGAAATTATGTTTGATGCAGCTAATTGTATGAGATTAGGTACACATATTTTATTCAATACAAGTACAGTTAATTCTGATCTTGGTATGGTGTGGTTGCAAGATATTCTTGGAGATAAATATAAAGTTATACCAACAAGTGTTACTGATACTCATATAGACTCAACGTTTTTACCTCTTCGGCCAGGATTGGCGTTAATGCTAGCTCCAGATAAAAAACATCTTTTACCTGAGTGTATACAAAAATGGGATTTAATTGATATTCCTCTTAGAAAGCGTTCTAATGTAGATACAGACCTACAAGCAATTAAACTTGCAAGCCCACGTGTTGAATTAAATGTTTTATCTATAGATCAATCTACCATTATATGCCACCCTGAATACCGTGATATATTACAAGAAAAACTTAAGAAATATAAATTTGATGTGATACCATGTCAAATGCGACATTGTGAAATATTTTCAGGAGCTCACCATTGTTTAACATTAGATGTAAGACGTAAAGGTAGTTTAGAAAATTATTTTTAATTGGCTGTTATTATGTTGTTTTTAAAAGAAAATAGGGAAATAAAAGATGTTACAATTATAGGTGGTTCTGGTTGTATTGGATCTGCTACATGTAATTATTTTATAAGCAAAGGTATCAATGTTACAGTGATTGATGTAAACCCACCTGCTAATAAAAATATAAATTTTATATATTGTGATATAAGAAATTTTGATCAATTGAATGAATCATTAAGAGGTTCAAAATATGTTTTTATACTAGCTGCAATATCAGACGCTAATGAAAATTGTCGCGAGCCTGTAAAATCAATGGATATTAATATTTGCGGACTTAATAATATTTTAATAGCATCAAAAAATAACAATATAGAACGGGTATTATTTTCAAGTACTGTTTGGGTATACAGTGAGTGTAAAGATGTTAATGTAAATGAAGAAAGTATAATACCTTCAAATTATGTGAATCATAATTATACAGCAAGTAAAATTTCATGTGAAATGTTAATAAGATCATATTATAACATGTTCGGGTTAAAATATACTATAATGCGATACGGTATAGCATACGGCCCAGGTACAAATAATAATACAGCTATATCGACCTTTATACGAAGAATAGCGAACGGTCAATCAATTAATATCAATGGTGATGGTGCTAGTTATAGAAACTTCATGTACGTAACGGACCATGCAAGAGCTAACTTAGCTGCATTACATAAAAACGCTATAAATCAAACAATCAATTTTGATGGCCCGGAATCTATTTCTATAAAAGACATTGCTATTACAGTTAGAAATATTATTGGAAAAAATATTGATATTAATTATACAGATAGTATAAAAGGTGATTATAAAGGTAAAAATGTATGTAATAATAAAGCATATAACCTTTTAGATTGGCAGCCAAAGACCTTCTTTAAAGATGGTATATTAAAACAAATTAATATAATATGCCAAAAATAATAACAACATTTAGCTTTAATGATGATTATAAAAAATATTGTAAATTATTATGTAAATCTATTAAAGATACATACTCAAATGTAAGTGTTTTTGCTAGATGTGTTAATGTAGATGAAAGTGATATTTCAAATTTTAAAGTTATATTCCCGGAATTTGAATTTGTTATCGATAATCCAAAACTAAATAAAGAAAAAAATATACAAAAAAAAGAAGTACCAGAAAATACAAATAAATCACCTATTTACAATAAAGAAATGAGAAAATTTCTAACAAACGTTAAGAGTGTAGATGTTACAAAATACAGTGAAGAAGCAGTTTATACATGTCATAGTAGGTTTTTAAATCTTATAACGTTGTTAAAGAGAGAATTAGATGGTACGATAGTTTTATGTATCGATGTTGATACTATATTCAAACAAAAAATTAATGATCAATTAGTAAATGAAATGAAAGATTATGATTTAATGATTTATGAAGATGTAAATGGTGATTATAATGAAGAAGGTTGTTTTGTAGTAAAAAATGGACCAGAAATCCGTAATTTTATTGACAGCATATATAAGATAGTTTCAGATAACTGTAATGATTGGGACATTGACGGTAAAGCTTTTAAATTAATTTTAAAAAATACACATTTAAAAGTTAAACAATTAGATATTACAAAATATAAAGATAAAAAATTAACAGATGAATCTATTTTATGGTCTGGAGATTCACATGTTAAAAATAATCTTAAATTTAAATCAAACTTATAAAATGGTTATTTGCTGCACAACAAATGAAAAATATGTTAAATTTACTTTAGCATTAATAAATTCAATTAGAAAAAATTGTAAAATTAATTACAAAATAAAATGTTTATGTGTGAATGTTAATAAAAGTAGTTTACAAAAAATACAAAATTTGGGTAATGTAGATTGTATTGTCGATAATACTAAACTTTGTAAAAAAAGAACTCTAACAACACCAGATAAAACAACGTTAACATCTATATTCAACCGTAATAAAGATTACGGTTGTTTAATTAGTGAAGAAGGCTGTTATTGTAGTAATAAAAGGTTTGAGTTAGTATATAGAGCGTTATTAAAAAATAAACATGTTTTATTTTTAGATGTTGATGCGATAGTGCGTAGGGATCTTAAAGATATAATTTTAAAATACACAAATTCTGATATTGCTATTTTAAAAACCATTAACGGTGGTATATCAATATCAGAAAAAAGGCTTAAGATATCAGAACCAAATAATACTATATACCAACAGGGGGTGTTTTTTGTCAATAGCAATGATAAAACTCTACGGTTTTACAAAGAATTGAAAAATTTAGTTGCTAAAGATATGAAAAATTGGAATATTGATCAAGTTTCATTTTATAATGAAATAAAAAATCATGATTTAAATATTGAACAGTTAGATAAATCTTTTAAAGATGTTTACGAAAACCATACCGGTAAAGGTTTAAATCAAGATAGTTATATTTGGTCTGGCGCATGGGTAGACAAATATTCGAACGAAATATACAAAAGAGAATATATAAAATATAGTGTGATCTGAAACGTTGTTTTTATAATAAAAGTTATTATAATTAACTTTATTATTATGAAATATTTAATTATTGCTCCGCATGCGGATGATGAACTACTTGGTGTAGGTGGAACAGCTCATAAGTATCTCAATACCGGTGATGAAGTACATGTAATAATATGCGGGGTTAGAATAAATGATAATGATAACCAAATAAAAAGAGCTACTAAAGATTTTACATCTGTATATATTTTACCGTTTCAAGATGAATCATATAATATTGTAAAAAATAAATTATTAAAAAGACTCGAGAAGATATACAATGATTTAAAACCAAACATAGTTTTCATCCCTAATAAAGATGACTTTAATATGGACCATAAGACAGTTTATGAAGTATGTGAAGTTATTTTGAGGAGATATCAAGAACATTCACCTGATAAGATTTTAATGTATGAAGTACCATCTTCTACCACGCAATCATTTAACAACAACTTTAAATGTAATTATTATGAAGAACTTTCATTGTCTAATATAAATTTTAAAATAAAACGTTTTAGTGAATATAAGAACGAAGTTAGAGAGTTTCCTAATCCAAGGTCAGATAATGGTATAAAAACATATGCAATGTTTCGAGGTATGGAATGTAATACAAAATACGCTGAAGGTTATAATTTAATATATCAGAAATCATGAAAACAGTTTGGGATAATGTAGATAGGTTTGAAGAAATAATTGCAGAATACGCTGGTAGTAAATATGCTGTAGCCGTTGATAGCTGTACTAATGCATTGTTTTTATCAATGAAGTATTGTAAGTTAGAGGATAATTCTGTTGATGTTCTTGAAATACCTAAACGTACTTATATTTCTGTACCTATGCAAGCTATACATGCTGGTTATAAAGTAAAATTTACAGATAAACAATGGTCAGGTTGTTATTACTTAGATCCTTTACCTATTGTTGACTCGGCTCAAAGATTTACTAAAGATATGTACATTCCAGATACATTTTATTGTCTTTCTTTTAATTTTAAAAAAATTCTTTCTACCGGTAAAGGTGGTATGATTTTAACTGATAATATACATGCATATGAATGGTTAAGACGAATGAGATATGATGGTAGACCTTCTGTCTTTTATAATGATATGCTCAATACACCGGTTGAAGAATTAGGTTATCATATGTATATGTCACCTGAGCAAGCGGTAACTGGTATTCAAAATTTTTATAATATTAATAATAAATTTAATAAAGATAGCTCATGTAATTCTGATTATATTGTTGATCTTTCTAAATTAAACGTGTTTAAATGAAAGTAATAATATTAGGTAACGGTAATGCAGGTAAATATATTTACAAATATCTTTCTAAAAAATTTAAATGCAAAGTTTTTGATAGAAAATATTTTGATGCAGTTGATACAGATTTTTCATTTTTAAAATGTATAAATTGTGACGATGTAGTCATTAATTGTATTGGTATTTTAAAGCCTAAAATAAAAGATATTGGTATAAAAAATACATTTATTATAAATTCTGTTTTTCCAAATAAAGTTTATGATATATGTAAAGATAAAAACGCACATTTTATTCATATATGTTCTGATTGTATATTCAAAGGTAATAAAGGTGGTTATATAGAAACTGACATACCTGATGCTACTGATATATATGCTTTATCAAAAAGTTTAGTTAATAGAGGTATTATACTTAGAACATCATTTATCGGTATATATAGTGGGTTGCTTAGTTGGGTTATATCAAAAAAAGATAAAGAAATAGACGGTTATGATAACTGTATATGGAATGGTATTACAGCTCTACAACTAGCTAAATTTATATCAAATTTAATACATGAACGTAATTTTTCAGAAAAGATAATACATTTAGGTTGTAAAAATGCTTTAAGTAAGTATGAATTGTGTAAATTAATTAATGTTGTATATAATTTAAATATAAGAATTAATAAAATATCCACTGAATGTATTGAAGGTACACAAATTAATACCGTATTAGATAGATCATTAAAGGTTAAGAGTGAATATGTTAATTTAATACCTAATATAAATGATCAGTTGATTGAAATGAAAAAATTTGATACATATAATATATAATATGAATAATATAAACATATGCTACATTATTAATGATAATAAAAAATATATTGAACTTACTTTAAAATCTATATCTTATATTCAAAAATTCTTTAAAAATTCAAATTATAGCCTTAATTTTTTTATTATAAGTGAAAATAAAATAAAATTACCAGCATTTATAAAAAATATTATAACACCGTATAAAGATATACCATTATTATGGCAAAGAATATATATACCACAATTATTAAAAGTATCGCGGTGTATTTTTTTAGATAGTGATACCATAACAATGACATGCATATCGAAATTATGGGAAATTAATTTAAACGGTAATATAACAGGAGCTGTAAAAAGCTTTTATTTTGAAAAAATAAAAGCTTTTGATTATTATAATCTTAATTTTGAACCTTTTAATAAAATTACTGAATACTATAACTGCGGTGTACAAATAATAGATTGTAAAAAATGGGAAGAAAACAATATAACAGTTAAAATGTTAAAACTATACAATGATTTATATGATAATAAGCATGAATGGTATAAGATGGATGAACCGGTTTATAATGCAGTATTATCAGGAAACGTTCAAACGTTAAATAAAAAGTGGAATTTATTTCCTGGTAATAGAGATGTAAGGCCAGGAATTTTACACTATTATGGTATATATACAAATAAAAAACCAGTACATAATGAATTTGATAAAAATAATTTTATATAGTTGAATAAAACGTAATGTAAAATAAATATTTTACATATGCAAGATAATATACAAAAAATCAATGAAAATTATAATATTTTTCAAGAAGAAATTGAAAAATTTAATGAAAAAGGTGTAGGAGCTGCAGGTACAAGAGCCAGGAAGGCTCTTCTAGAGATTGCAAAACTTACGAAAGATATTCGTAAGCAGATTCAAGAGAAGAAGAATGAAGGTAAAGCATAAATAATAATGTGATTAACTTTAAAAAATTCTTCGAATCAAACAAACCTCTTGGATTAATAGAAACTATAGAGTTTGAAGAACTAGGTCCCATTGAAGCTAAGATTGATAGCGGCAATGGGGCTTACAATGTCTTACATGGTGTTAATTTAGAGTTTAGTGGCCTAGATGATAACTACGAAGGTGGATCTCACGTTACATTTGAAACGGTAGATGGTAAGACTATAAAAAAGCGTGTTGTTGAGTTTATCGATATTAATATCGGTTCCGGTAATATCGAAGAAAGACCGGTTGTAGAATTTGATATTGAAATTGGGGATAAAGCTTACCCTGCTACTAAATTCTCAATAGGTAATAGAGAAGAAAACGAATATAAAATACTTGTTGGTAAGGATTTTATTGAAGAGCTTGGTGGTATCATCGATGTAAGTGTTAAGAACAACTTGGATTAGATAAAGACATATCAATCGACTCTTCTAAACGTATAAGAATATATTTGAATATACTCAAAGAATACAGGTTACCTGCTTATAATTTAGGTGAAGATGGTATAGAGATCTCTAACACAAAAACAATCTATAGATTTAATGTCAATGTCAATATTATATAAATATAAGATATATAGTTTTTTAAAAAAAAATAATTTAATTGAAAAACTAACAGATGTAGAGGTAATAAAACAATGTAAAAATATGCCGGTATTTAAAGCTGGTAATAATATAATTAAATGTGAATCAAAAGAATTTATACATTTATATCCGAATATAAAAAGAATTCACACGATATTTAAAAATTATATACCTGATTATAAGCTAGCTATTAGTCCGAATATATTTTATTATAAACATATACCAGGTATATCATTAGATGATTGTATGCATAAAAATGTAAATTGTAATACACTTATATCCGGTATATCAATAGGAGACTTTAACTATCATGATATTAAATATAATTTAAATGAAAAGTGTATTATCAATAATATTATTAAATTTATTAAAAAAAATATTAGTATTGATGAAAAACATTTAGATGTTAATTTATTTAAAGGTATAAGAAAGTGTAAACCACAGTGGCTACGATATTATAATAATGTAATTGATGCAAACGGTTGCTTAAAAGTAGGTAACAATATTTGTAAACTTACAGAAGATGAATTATTGTTAGTAAAAAAAATAAAAAAAATTTGCAACTTCTGTATATTAAATCAAAAAAAGACAAATAAAAAAATATTAATGTATAATGATCTTAATGCTCATAATATTATAATAGATAAAAAAAACAATATACATCAAATTGATTTATCTGATGGTTTCTTTTTTGGTAATTTCAATAAATATATCTATAGATATTTTTATCTTTTATGGTTATTCGGTGAAGAAGCAGTAGATAAAGCAATAATTGATTGTAAATTAAACAATAATGATATTTTTGTAAAAGAATTGTCTTTTATATATTTTCATAATTTTTATTTAAATTTATTTAGAACAAATAACTCTGATAGGTATATGTTTAATAATGTTTGTAATAATATTATTACATCATTTGAAAAACGTTATCCAGATTAATACCAGTTCGGCTTATTACGCGACGTCCATGTAGCAAAAGACTTATCTTTTCGGATATACTCTCGGTATTGATCAATTACAGGTAGACTATCAAAGTTCACATTCTGCTGCCTGCAATTACAGTCTTGATTTATAGCTACTGCAAATTCTGTCAATTTAGTTTTATCGATAATAGTATTATGTACGTTATCACCGCACCATTTAATAAAATTATAAGTAAAATGGTCTTTTGAATCTGGCCATCTAAACTTTCTCTCATTAAACATATGTAATG
>Ga0115550_1001653_pt1 | contig 16364 bp, 17 predicted proteins | sample COGITO_mtgs_1005_FD_87177 | JGI IMG/M metagenome (GOLD analysis project Ga0115550, IMG submission 87177) | Pelagic marine microbial communities from North Sea - COGITO_mtgs_100511 | ecosystem: Environmental > Aquatic > Marine > Epipelagic | place: Germany:Helgoland, sampling site Kabeltonne... | reverse complement strand
GGGTGCGGCCTTGGGCTTGTCAGATTTGGCGGCAGCATCGGCCTTGCGCGGGGCAGGACGACGGGGCTGCTTGGCCTTCTCTTCTTTATTGTTGGTGCGACGGCTGGCAAAGACACGCTCTTTGCTCTCTTTCAGCGCTTGCTTGGCGTGTTCGATGTGCTCTTCGGTGAGCAGCTCGCCCGGGTTGCCGTCCAGATCGACACGGGCCTGGCCGGCTTTGAGGCCATGCAGGTAACGCCAGCTGGAGGTGTATTGACGCAGTGCAGAGCGCAGCATGGTCTTGGAGACTCTGGCATCGTCAGCGAGACGCTCGGCCAAATCCTGGAAGATGCCAATCTTGAGCGGCTTGGCCTCTCCTTCAGCGATGAAGCAGGCCGGGAACTTCTCGACCAGGTAGGCAACGATCTCTTTACTGTTCTTCAGCTTTTCAGTGTTTTCCATGTATAACCTTGGCTTTCATATAAACGCGCGGGTACGCCCGAGCACAACACAACAAAGGCCCCATTATAGAGAGCTTGGGGCCTTTTGCGAACCATCTAGCAATGACTTAGAGCATGCTTTCCAATATTTGCACCGTTTCTTCGAGTCCAATCCGGTCTTTCTCATCAAAACGGTTAAAAATTGGACTGTCGATATCGAGCACGCCGATGATCTCGCCACCACGGCGCACCGGGATCACGATTTCGGCATTGCTGGCACCATCGCAAGCGATATGCCCTTCAAATTGATGCACATCGTCAATGAGCTGGGTTTTACCCTCAGCAACCGCAGTGCCGCATACCCCACGCCCGACCGGAATACGCACGCAGGCTGGTTTGCCCTGGAAGGGCCCGAGTACCAGAGTATCTCCCTGCAACAGGTAGAAACCCACCCAGTTGATGTCGGTCAGCTCCAGTGCCAGCAAGGCGGAGAGATTGGCCAGATTGGCAATGAGGTCCGGCTCCCCTTCCAGCAGGGCCTGTGCTTGCTGGTTGAGTCCGCGATAAAATGCTTGTTTTTCAATCATGATTAAATGAACTTCACTCCTTGATAATCTGTGCAAGGTAACGCCCTGCCTGAAAATTTCAAATCAATTTTCACTTCAACCCCATCCTCTTCTTACTAAAGAAGAGGATTTAGCGGGCAACCGAGAGCGCCAGCTGCTGGCGCTGGCCATTGCTCCACTCGATATTGAGCAGCCAGATCATCATCGCCGAGGTACAGGATCCCACCATGGTCGTCCCCTGCCAGCCAGTGCCTGTGAACTCGAAACTGAGCGGTATGGTGCCCATGAACATGTCCCGTCCCTCCAGCCAGGCTTTTACCGGTTTGATCCCCGGATCCCCGCCCTGAAGCAGTATCATGAAGTCATGTTCGGCCTGTACCGGCAGCGACGCGATACTGACGGTCAAGGGTTTGTCACCCAGAACCGTGCTGCATGAGGTGTGAGACAGATCGCAGATTTGATCTTTTTCTGATCCCGCCACCTGGGCCTGCCCCCCGCCAAACCAGGTTCGATAGGCAACCAATCCGAGCAAAATAGCCAGGACGATCGCCAAGTGCACAATTTTGCGTGAAGTGAGTCTCTCTTTCATGAAAAAACAACCTTTTAAGATGCCTGAAAAATGACATTTTCGTGATCTCGCGCAAGGTAATTTATTAAGCAGGCGGGACCCGACGGAGCCAAATATATCACTGTTTATACTGTTATTTTACCTGTCGGTTCAGTATCATTCCCATTGAATTTTCATTTAGCTACTTTTTGCTTTTCCTTTCATTAACAGTTGTTAACAAGAGGCAGGGCAGTAGCCAATGATGTCGGTCCATGTCACTGGACACAAAAATCAAACAACAGCAGCATCGGAAGCGGAATACAACGATGAGCCATATAACTAACCATCCTGAGTACAACTACACCGTTGTTCGCCAGTTCACCGTCATGACAATTGTCTGGGGAATTGTCGGCATGTCGGTTGGCGTACTGATAGCAGCCCAGCTGATCTGGCCTGCCCTCAACTTCGACACTCCCTGGCTGACTTACAGCCGCCTGCGCCCTCTGCACACCAATGCGGTTATCTTCGCATTTGGCTGTAGCGCACTGATGGCGACCTCCTTCTATGTGGTGCAACGCACCTGTCAGGTCAGACTGTTTGGAGGCAAGCTTGCCTCCTTCGTGTTCTGGGGCTGGCAGGCGATTATCCTCTCTGCCGCCATTTCGCTGCCGATGGGATTCACCTCCGCCAAGGAGTACGCAGAGCTGGAATGGCCTATCGACATCGCCATCACAGTGGTCTGGGTTGCCTATGCCGTGGTCTTCTTCGGCACCCTGGTCAAGCGCACCACCTCCCATATCTATGTGGCGAACTGGTTCTTCGGCGCCTTCATCATCACGGTTGCCGTGCTGCACATCGTCAATAACATGGAAGTGCCGCTTTCCGGCATGAAGTCCTACTCCATGTATTCCGGTGCCATGGATGCCATGGTGCAGTGGTGGTATGGCCACAACGCGGTTGGCTTCCTGCTGACTGCCGGTTTCCTTGGCATGATGTACTACTTCGTGCCTAAGCAGGCGGGACGTCCGGTTTACTCCTACCGCCTCTCCATAGTGCACTTCTGGGCGCTGATCTCCCTCTATATCTGGGCCGGTCCTCACCACCTGCACTACACCGCACTGCCTGACTGGGCTCAGTCTCTGGGCATGGTGATGTCCCTGATCCTGTTCGTTCCCTCCTGGGGTGGCATGATCAACGGCATCATGACCCTGTCCGGTGCCTGGCACAAACTGCGTTATGACCCCATTCTGCGCTTCCTGATCGTGTCCCTGTCGTTCTACGGCATGTCCACCTTCGAAGGCCCCATGATGGCGATCAAGACAGTCAATGCCCTCTCCCACTACACCGACTGGACAGTGGGCCACGTTCACTCTGGTGCCCTGGGTTGGGTTGCCATGGTATCCATCGGCGCCATATATCACCTGATCCCGAACCTGTTCGATCAGGGCCGCATGTACAGCATTCGCCTTATCAACGTGCACTTCTGGCTGGCGACCGTGGGGACAGTACTCTACATCGTTGCCATGTGGATTTCCGGCGTGATGCAGGGACTGATGTGGCGTGCAGTCAACGATGACGGCACCCTGACCTACAGCTTCGTTGAAGCGTTGCAGGCCTCTTATCCCTTCTACTTCGTGCGCTTCTTGGGTGGCTGCTTCTTTGTCACCGGTATGTTGCTGATGGCCTACAACGCCTACCGCACCATCTCTGCGCCCAAGGGTTCCCTGGAACCTGTCGCCACGCCCGCATGATTGAAGAGGTCAACCCATGAGCAACAATAACCGTCACGAGATCTTTGAAAAAAGCGTACCCATGCTGGTGGTCGGCATCATCTTTGCCATCAGCTTGGGGGGCCTGGTTGAAATCACCCCGCTGTTCTTCCAGAAACAGACCACTGAGCCGGTGGAAGGCCTCAAACCTTACACTGCCCTGCAGATGGAAGGACGCGACATCTTCATTCGCGAAGGCTGTACCAACTGCCACAGCCAGATGATCCGTCCGTTCCGGGCCGAAACCGAGCGTTACGGTCACTACTCGGTCGCGGGTGAAAGTGTGTGGGAGCACCCCTTCCTGTGGGGCTCCAAGCGTACGGGTCCGGACCTGGCCCGTGTGGGCGGTCGTTACTCTGACGACTGGCACCGTGCTCACCTCATCAACCCGCGCGATGTGGTGCCTGAGTCCAACATGCCTGGCTACCCCTGGCTCGATACCACTGTGATGACAGGTGAACTGACCGGCAAAAAGCTGGCCCTGTTCCGTGATCACTTTGGCGTGCCCTACACAGAGGCCGACGTGCAAGGTGCAGGCGACGCCGTGAAGGGCAAGACAGAGCTCGATGCGCTGGTAGCCTATCTGCAATCACTGGGTCATGCCCTGAAATAAGGAGTCAGGATATGGATTACGGCACATTTCGCGGCCTTTATACCCTGCTGTTGATGGCCATCATGATCGGCATCATCGTCTGGGCATACAGCAAACGCCGCAAGGCCTCTTTCGACGAGGCAGCCAACCTGGTTTTTGCCGATGACGAGCAACCCGGTGCTGATAACAAGAACGCAGGAGCGAAACAATAATGAGCACTTTGTTTAGCATTTTTGTGACCGTCATAAGTCTGGGAACCATTCTCGGCTGCTTCTTGCTGCTGGTGTGGTGCCTGCGGGACAAGATGGGTGTAGAGGAAGGCAAGTCCATGGGACACGCCTTCGACGGCATCGAAGAGATCAACAATCCGCTGCCGAAGTGGTGGACCTATATGTTCATCTTCTTCATCGTCACCGGCCTGGTCTACCTGCTGGCCTTCCCGGGCCTGGGCAACTGGAAGGGTCTGCTGGGCTGGCAGAGCTCCAATCAGGATGTTCGCTCCCTGGCGGAGTCCAAGGCGGCGGCAGCCTCTGCCAAGGCTGAAGGGCGTGCGGTGGAGTACGACCGTGAGCTGCTCAAGGCTGACGAGATCTACGGCGCCAAGTTCCGCGAGCTGACCTATCAGACAGACGGCAAGACTTACAAAGATATCACCGAGATCGCCAAGGATCCGGAAGCACTGAAAGTCGGACAGCGCCTGTTTCTGCAGAACTGCTCCCAGTGCCACGGCTCCGATGCCCGCGGCGGTCGCGGTTTCCCGAACCTGACCGACAGCGAATGGCAATGGGGCGGAGAGCCTGCCCAGATAAAGACCACCATAATGGGCGGTCGTCAGGGTGTGATGGCTGCCTGGGGCGAGATCCTGGGCAAGGACGGCGTCAAGGAAGTGGCCTCCTACGTGCTGGGTCTGTCCGGTCGCAAGGTTGACCTGGTGGAAGCCAAGAAAGGGGAAGCCCGCTTTGCCGTCTGCGCCGCTTGTCACGGTCCGGATGCCAAGGGAGGGATCGCCTTCGGTGCCCCGGACTTGACCAACAACATCTGGCTGTACGGCGGTTCCCGTCAGGTGGTCGAGCAGACCATCACCCACGGTCGTCACGGTGTGATGCCAGCCTGGCAGGATATTCTGGGTGAAGACAAGGTGCACCTGCTTGCCTCCTACGTTTACAGCTTGTCCCACACCGACAAGTAAAATCAGCAGTAACATGTGATAAGCACGTGATTACTCAGCAAAAAGCCTCGACTCTTCGAGGCTTTTTGTTATCTTGTGTTGGCTAAATCCCCTCTATTTCGTTAATCACAGGTTTCACGGTAGTAGCACTATGTCCCAACCCTGGTATCGCCAATTTTGGCCCTGGTTTATCATCGCCCTCCCGGCCGCCGCCGTGATTGCCGGCATCAGCACGGCAATCATCGCCAGCAAGGATGGGGTCAATCTGGTCGCAGAAGACTATTACAAACAAGGCAAAGAGATTAATCAGGACTTGAGCAAGTTCGATCGATCCGAAGCGCTCAATATCCGCATTGCGCTGGAAGTGAACGGCAACGAGCTGACTCTCAAGCCCCTCTCGGGAGAGATCCCACCCCGTCAGGCCCTCTACCTCTCCCTGTTTCACCCGACCCTGGCCGGCATGGACAGCGAACACATGGTGACTGCTGATGCCAGCGGCGTTTATCGCCTGCTGCTCGACCAACCCTTGAGTGGCAAGTGGCATATACGGGTCGATGCCTTCGACCATGAGTGGCGGTTGCAAGAGACAGTCCAGCTCCCGACCACAGCACCCGTCGAACTCGATCCCAAAGGGCGTTAAGTCATGACAGGCGGTTTTTACTGTGGCGAGCCGGTTCCCGCCAACAGTCCAGGTGCCCTGCTTGCCATCCCCCGGGGTAACACACCATGAAGGCTTGCTTTCATTGCGGCGAGCCGGTTCCCGCCGCCAGCCACTATGCCCTTGAGATAAAGGGCATAGTGGAACCCATGTGCTGCCCGGGCTGTCAGGCCGTGGCAGAAACTATCATGGAGTGCGGCCTATCCAGCTATTACGATCACCGCACAGCGCCCGGTACCAGAGGAGAACTGGTGCCCGAAGAGCTGGCAGCCCTCACCCATTATGATCTTGCCGAAGTGCAACAGGATTTTGTCACCAACAGCGGCACGGGCAGCCACAGGGTGCGCGAGATCCAGCTCAGCGTTGAGGGGCTTACGTGCGCCGCCTGTGCCTGGCTTATCGAACGCCATCTGACCGGCCTTGCCGGTCTGCACTACATCAACGTCAACACCACTACTCACCGCGCCCGCATCAAGTGGGATCCGGACCAGCTTTCGTTGAGCGACATTCTTAAGGGATTCGCCAAGATAGGCTATCGAGCCTACCCCTTCCAGACCCACACCCAAGAGGCTATCTACGCCAAAGAAGTGCGCAACTACATGTTCCGGCTGGCGCTGGCGGGCCTGGGGTCCATGCAGGTGATGATGTGCGCCGTGGCGCTCTACATGGATCTCTTCATCAGTGTCGAGGATGAGTTCATGGTCTACTTCAAGTGGATCAGCCTCTTGCTCTCGACCCCCATCATGATCTATTCGGCCCAGCCCTTTTACGTGGGGGCATGGCGCAGCCTGAAACAGGGCTACCTCTCCATGGACGTGTCGGTGTCGCTGGCACTGATCGGCGCCTTCGTCGCCTCCATGTGGGCCACCGTCTTCAACACGGGTGAGGTCTATTACGACTCCATCACCATGTTTGTCTTCTTCTTGCTGCTGGGACGTTTTCTGGAGTTGCGGGCCCGGCGCAAGGCGTCCGAGTCCAGCTCCAACCTTGCACGGCTGGTGCCCATCATGGCCACCCGCATTGATGAGGAGGGTGAACACGAGGTGGCGGCCAAGACCTTGCAGGCCGGCGATCGGGTACGAGTGCTGGCCGGTGCTACCCTGCCGGCGGACGGCATCATTGTCGAGGGACAGGCAAGCCTTAACGAATCCATGCTGACCGGCGAGCAACTGCCACTGCTCAAGCAGGTGGGCGACAGCGTCTATGCCGGCACCATCAACACGGATGCACCGCTTCAGATCAGGGTCAGCCATCGCATCGAAGAGTCGCGCATCGCCCAGATAATGCGGCTGCAGGATCACGCCCTCGACGACAAGCCGGCCATCGCCCAGATGGCGGATGTGCTCTCCCGTCACTTCATTCTGGTGCTGTTGATCATTGCCGCAGCCGTGTGGACATTCTGGCACTTCCATCAACCGGAGCAAGCCTTCTGGGTCACCCTGGCCGTACTGGTCGCCACCTGTCCCTGCGCCCTGTCGCTGGCCACGCCGACCGCCCTCACCTCGGCCACCGCACGCCTCACTCGCTCCGGTATTTTGTTGCGTCGCGGCCATGTGCTGGACGTGCTGACCAAGGCCAACCGGATAGTGATGGACAAGACCGGCACCCTGACCACGGGCAATATCAGCCTGACCAGCACAACGGCGCTGGCGGAGCTGAGCGAAGATCAATGCCTCGCCATCGCCCGGGCACTGGAAGCCTATTCCGAGCACCCCATCGCCCGCGCGTTTAAAAGCAAGGCAGCCAACGACGTCTTGCTGCCCGCAAGCGAGGTGGTCCCAGTCATCGGCCACGGTATTGAGGGGTGTGTGGCAGGCAAGCATTATCGCATCGGCAGCGCCCGCTGGCTGGCTCTGCCCACAGAGCACACCGCCAGCCAGGGCCTTGCCATCTATCTGGCGGATGAATCCCGAGTGCTGGCCCGCTTTATCCTGGCCGATACACTGCGCCCGGATGCCAGGGCCCTGATCCAAGCCTTCAAGGCCGCCGGTTTGCAGACCACCATTCTCACCGGTGACAGCTCTGCCCAGGCCGACGAAGTGGCCCGCGAGCTTGGAGTGGATGAGCTGGTAAAAGGCGTCACCCCGGATGGCAAGCTGGCCTACCTCAAGGCGCGCGAAGCCCAAGGTGATATCAGCATCATGGTGGGTGACGGCATCAACGATGCCCCCGTACTGGCCGGAGCCCACGCCTCTTTTGCCATGGCGGGCGGCACAGATCTGGCGAAAAACAGCGCAGATGCCATCCTGTTGGCCGATGACCTGTCGCGCCTGCTGGACGCCCGCACCCTGGCCATCCGCACTCGCAAGATCATCAAGGAGAACTTCGCCTGGTCCATCGGCTACAACCTGCTGGTGTTGCCGCTGGCGGCCAGCGGCTGGTTACCCCCCTATCTGGCGGCAGCTGGCATGTCCTTGAGCTCCCTCATCGTGGTCACCAACTCCATGAGGCTCAATCGCTGAACCGTGAAGACGGCGTGCTCATGCGAATATGAGCGCGCCAACACATATTGAATGAAGAGGGATCCTGGCCGGTAACTGGTTTACCATGACCACTCTCATAGCAAGGCTTGCATCATGAACATCATCTTCGTCCTGATCCCCATCGCCATCCTGTTTGTCATCATCGCAGGCGCCGTCTTCTTTTGGGCCATTCGCTCCGAGCAGTTTGAAGATCTCGACCGCCAGGGATCCAACATACTGTTTGATGAAGACAAACCTGCCCAGAAACCCATCGAGTCCAAGTCCGATGACCGCCAGCCTTGATCTGGTAGGGGCCCTGCTGGTGGGGCTTGCAGGCTCTGGCCACTGCATCGGCATGTGTGGTGGCGTCTCGGCCGCCCTCTCCATGGCCATTCCCCCCGAGAAACAGCACTTTTGGGGCCGACTTGGCTATCTCCTCAACTACAACCTGGGGCGGATCCTCAGCTATGTCATCGCTGGCGCTCTGGTAGGCGGGCTGCTGGCCACCACCAGCGAGCTCGGTGCAGGCAAACATGCCATCGCCGGATTGCGGCTGATGGCGGCGCTCTTGATGATAGCTCTCGGCCTGTACCTTGCCGGCTGGTGGCAAGGCATACTGCTGCTCGAGCGGGTCGGTGCCCGACTCTGGCCACGGATCAAGCCGCTGGCAGCCAAGTTTCTTCCCTTCACTTCGGCCTGGCAGGCGTTCCCTTTCGGCATGATATGGGGCTGGCTGCCCTGCGGTCTGGTTTACTCCATGCTGACCTGGAGTGCCGCAGCTGGCTCTGCCAGTGGCGGGGCACTGATCATGCTGTGCTTTGGCATGGGAACCCTGCCGACACTCTTTGCACTGGGGGGACTGGCGGACCGGCTGCGCTACTGGCTGACCTTGCGCAGTTTGCGTCAAGGCGGGGCTGTTTTGCTCATTGCATATGGGCTGCATACCCTATGGGTCGGGATAGCGTCCTTTTGAAACCCTATCCAAAACGGATGAGTTGATGGTAAACTTGTTTGATATAAATCAATTATTCGTATGAGCCTATGATCCCGGAAAAGAAACCTGGCAGACGTATTCAGAGCGGTGGCTGTGCAATTCATTGCCAGGATTGCAGCATCAGCCAGCTCTGCATTCCCTTCACTCTGAACGACAGTGAACTCGATCAGCTCGACAGCATCATTGAGCGCAAGAAGCCGATCCAGAAGGGTGAGGAACTGTTCAAAGCCGGCGATGAGCTGAAGTCGCTCTATGCGATCCGCTCCGGGACCATCAAGTCATACACCATCACAGAACAGGGTGACGAGCAGATCACCGCTTTTCACCTCGCAGGGGACTTGGTTGGCTTTGATGCCATTCACAAGCATGCGCATCCGTCCTTTGCCCAGGCGCTGGAAACGGCCATGGTGTGCGAGATCCCGTTCGACGTACTCGACGATCTCTCCGGCAAGATGCCCAAGTTGCGCCAGCAAATCATGCGATTGATGAGCAACGAAATCATGGGCGATCAGGAGATGATACTGCTGCTCTCCAAGAAGAATGCGGAAGAGCGCCTCGCCGCCTTCCTGCACAATCTGTCGGTGCGTTTCTCCGAACGCGGCTTCTCCGCCAAGGAATTCCGCCTCTCCATGACCCGGGGTGATATCGGCAACTATCTCGGCCTCACGGTGGAGACCATCAGCCGTCTGCTTGGCCGTTTTCAGAAGTCCGGCCTCATCAGCGTCAAAGGCAAATACATTACCGTGCTGGATCAGATGGCCCTCGGCGTCATGGCTGGCGCTCCCCGTCCTGCCTGCGGTTAATTTCCCCTCTGTCTGCCCTCGTTGCCGGATCGGTTTAGTCTGAAATTTGATCCGGCACATGTCCCCCCGTCTCCTCCTGAGCTAAGCTGTAATGGCTAAAGGTCTGTCATCATTGGTATTTTTGCCAAGGAGGAAGAGAACATGGTCAAGTACCGAAAAATTCTGGTTGTTATCAACCCGGAAGAAGAGCGGCAAGTTGCCCTCGAACGTGCGGTCAAAGTAGCGGAGCTCGATGAAGGCGCTCAACTGACCCTGTTACTCACTATTTATGACTTCTCGTACGAAATGACCGCCATGCTGTCGGTGGATGAACGGGAAGAGATGCGCCACGGCGTGATCGCCCAGCGTCGTGAATGGCTAGACGACATTCTCAAACCCTACCGTGCCAAGGGACTGGATTACGAGGTCAAGGTGGTCTGGCACAATCGTCCCTTCGAGTGTGTCATTCAGGAAGTACTGGAGAATCGCCACGATCTGGTGGTCAAAGCGACCCATCATCACTCCTTCCTGCAAACCTTCATCTTTACTCCGACCGACTGGCATCTGCTGCGCAAGTGCCCCTGCCCTGTTCTGCTGGTCAAGGAGGGCCACTGGCAACGGGGTGGCAACATCATTGCGGCCATCAACTGCTCCAGCGACGATCAGGATCAGAAGGTGCTGAACGAACGGATCACGGAGGAAGGCATTGGCATTGCCGAGTTGCTCGGCTCCAACCTTTATCTGGTCAATACCTATCCCGGTACCCCGGTCAATGTGGCCATAGAGTTGCCGGAGTTCGACCCCAATGCTTACAACGAGGCTATTCGCAAACACCATGAGAGCCTGCTGCTGAGTCATGCCGACAAATATGGCATAGGCCATCTGTGGACCCGGGTGGCGGAAGGATTGCCGGAAGAGGTGTTGCCCGACCTGGCTGACGACCTGCAAGCCACCCTGATGATCATGGGGTGTGTCGGTCGCACCGGCCTCTCTGCCGCCCTGCTCGGCAATACAGCCGAACACGTGGTAGACAGACTTTCCTGCGACATCCTGATCCTCAAACCCGACGATTACAGCTGCCCGGTAGACAGCCGGCGTCGTCAATCATAAGGCGCCTTTCATCCTGGCACCTTGCCCTCCCCCGGGACATGGCTATAATAACGCGCTTATTTGTGTCCCGGGTTTTACGAGCATGCTAGAAGAGCTGAACGCCAAAGATAAATACAGTTTCAACAAACTGCAAAAGCGCCTGCGGCGCAACGTAGGTCAGGCCATCGCTGACTTCAACATGATTGAAGAGGGCGACAAGATCATGGTGTGCCTGTCCGGCGGCAAGGACAGCTTTGCCATGCTCGACATCCTGATGAGCCTGAAGGCAAGCGCCCCCATCCATTTTGATCTGGTGGCCGTCAACCTGGATCAGAAGCAACCTGGCTTCCCCGAGCATGTGCTGCCTGAGTACCTGGCAACCCTGGGCGTTGACTTCAAGATCGTCGAAGAAGATACCTACTCCATCGTCAAGGACAAGGTACCGGAAGGCAAAACCACCTGCGCCCTCTGCTCCCGCCTGCGCCGAGGTATTCTCTATCGCACGGCGCAAGAGCTGGGCTGCACCAAGATTGCCCTCGGCCATCACAGGGATGACATCCTTGAAACCCTGTTCCTCAACATGTTCTATGGCGGCAAGCTCAAGTCCATGCCGCCCAAACTGGTGAGCGACGATGGCAAGAACGTGGTGATCCGCCCGCTGGCCTACTGCAAGGAGAAAGACCTGGTACGTTACGCCGAGGTCAAGGCCTTCCCCATCATCCCCTGCAACCTGTGCGGCTCGCAGGAGAACCTGCAGCGTCAAGCCATCAAGCAGATGATGCAGGATTGGGATCGCCGCTTCCCGGGTCGTATCGAAACCATGTTCACCGCCATTCAGGACGTGATCCCGAGCCACCTGCTCGATCACAAGCTGTTCGACTTCAAGAGCATCAACCGAGACTCCGGCATCATAGATGGCGGCGACAAGGCATTTGATCCGCCCGAACTGCCGACAGCCCCCTTGCTGAACATCGATGAGATGGACGTGCTGGATGTGATCGAAGTGCGCTAGGCACTGAACAATCGGTAACGAAATCTGCAACGAAAAAGGAGCGCCTGGCGCTCCTTTTTATCTTTTTGGCGTGGCGCTTGCTCAGCCCTTGTGCAACCAGGGGGTCAGTCGCAGTATGTCCCCCTTCAGTTGCAGCTTGCCCGCGGCGAAGTCTGCCAGTTGTGCGTTGCTCAGCAGCAACTGCCCCTCTTGCCAAGAGAGTGGCAGCTGGCGGGCGCCATCAACCAGATAGGCAGTGCCAGTCGGTTGCACCAGTGTCACCCGCACACCCGCCATCTCGGGCAGGAAATACTTGCCGACCATGCCGGCCAGCTTGCTCAGCAGGGCCTGCATATCCTGCTGGCGCTTGACCACCTCGGCCACCTTGAGCTCCCACTGGCTGCCTGACACGGACGGGGCATCGGCCATCACCTGCACCGAAAGATCGCAGGCAGCGTGCGCCTCGGTCAAGCCCACCACCACGGTCGCCTTGTCCAGATTGAGATCATCGTCGTAGGGCAGCCGCAGCTCGCTGTCTACCGTCACCTCGGCAACCACGTCCCGATCCAGAGTTGAAACCCGGGCCGAGGTAAGCAGGCAACGCTGTCCATTTTGTTGATCGGTCAGATAAAACCCCAGTCTGGCATGACCAAACTCCCCCTTGGCAAAGGTCTTCATCTGGCTATAGAAAGTACTGTATTGCAGATCCAGTGAAGGCTGTGCCAACCCCAGGGTGGGCAACAGCAGCAAGCTTGCCGCTACGCCATGTCGAGCCATCTTCATATGCCATCCTTTTGCATCACGCACTCGTCATGCGTTGAAATCTTGGTGTGCCATCTCTTGGCACTGCATACGCCGGTCAAGCGCTGAAATGATCGGGACCTTCGCTCACTTCGGTCACTTCTACCGCGACCCCGCACAGATCCCGATAGAGGATCCCCTTGCAGTTGAAGTAGAGAGGAGCCACCCAGATAAGCCCCAGGCCCATGGGGAGCAGCGCCAGGAAAAACAGCGCCAGCATGACACCGTGCAGCAGCACTATGCTGGGCCAGCCGCGAACAAACAACTTGAGCGACACCAGAATGGCCTGCACCGGTGACAAGCCGCGTTCCAGCACCAGCGGCACGGTAAACACCAGCCCCATGCCGATCAGCGCAGACGGTATGAACGCCAGCATCACCGGCAAGCCCACCAGTTCAAACAGGGGACCGAACAGGCTAGTGATCATGCTGCCCAGCAGGCTCAGGCTGCCGAGGCGCAGGAAGTGGCGAAAGAAATCGAATACCTGGCTCGGACGGGCACGGACGCCGACCGATTGCTGCAATCCCAGCATGTCGAGGGACGAGGTCATGGGGGCCATCATGATGGTGATGAGCAGACTCAGCACCAGGGCAATATCCATCCCCCCTTCCTGATTGACGTAAGGCGCCAGTAGGGTATTGCTCAGCAACATCCAGATGGAGGTAACCCCTACTATGGCCAGCAGCAGGCCAAAACCGGTACGGCGCGTCTGTTGCCAACTCTCTTGCAGTACCCCCTTGAGGTCGAGGCGATATCCCTGACTCAGGGATTGCTCGAGGGAACCACCGATCCGCATTTTATTACTCAATGGACTATCCAACATCAGAAAAACACTATTCAGGGGGCACATTATAGCGATTTGACCCGGTATGCGTAGCCGTTTTTCCCCTTATCTGCTGGTGGGAAAGCCTTTGATTTCATAAGCGCAGGCCAGTTCACCTCCTTCCTTTCCCGCCTTGGCCCGCCGTTGTGATGGGCGTAGGATGCCAACAGATATACCGCATTTGCTGACTGCCTCCGCCCTTCCCCATCCGGATGACGCGAGGAGAACACACTTCACAAGGAGACATGCATGTCTGATTTGACCCTGTATCTCGCCCCTGGCACTTGCGCCATGGCCGTACACATAGCGCTGACCGAGGCCCAGGCCCACCATCAGATCAAGCGACTCGATCTGGCGGCGGGGGAGCAGCGCTCTGCCGCCTATCTCGCCATCAATCCCAAAGGCCGGGTGCCGGCGCTTGTTACCGAGCGCGGCGTGCTGACTGAAACCCCGGCACTGCTGCTCTATGTGGCGCAGCGCTTTCCCGATGCCCTGCTTGCCCCGTTGGATGACCCTTTCCTGCTGGCCCGCATGCAGGAGGTCAACAGCTTCCTTGCCTCCACCGTGCATGTCTCCCATGCCCACGGACGCCGCGGCAGCCGCTGGGCCGATGATGAACAGGCTGTCGCCGCCATGCAGGCCAAGGTGCCGCAAAACATGCGCGATGGCTTTGCCGAAATTGAACGCCACTATCTGGTCGGCCCCTGGGTGCTGGGGGAGCGCTTCAGCCTTGCCGACATTTACCTGTTCGTGGTCGCCAGCTGGCTCGAAAGCGATGGGGTGGCCATCAGCGAGTTCCCCAGGGTAGCAGCCCACTATCAACAGATGCTCGCACGCCCCGGCGTGCAGCAGGCTCTCGCCCTCTGATCCCGCGCTCCTTCAATCCTCTGCATATGGGTGCCTGCACGCTGTCTGGCACCTCTTTTCATCCTTTTCCCCCCGGCATTGAGATCGTTTTCACATTTCTGCCATCTCCCTGTAGATCAAGCGTGCCTTAGCGCCTATCGTTTACCTCATGACGCAACCGGTTGCGTAACCGGTTGCCTTGATAAACATCAGATACGCAGACGCAAGTCTGCCGAGGTGCTGTTATGAAACGAGGCGTACTGCTCAATGCTCCCTTGAGTGCCCTGGTGGCACAGATGGGCCACACCGACGAGATCACAGTGTGCGATGCGGGATTACCCATTCCGGCGGGGCCGGAGCGCATCGATCTGGCGCTGATGGCGGGCACCCCCAACCTGCAGACAGTGCTGAAAGCGCTACTGACGGATCTTGTGGTGGAAAAAGTGATCATGGCCAGCGAGATAAAGCTGATCAGCCCTGACGCCCATCAAGCCCTGCTCGATCAGATCGAGACCCACGCGCTCGAGCAAGGCAAACCCATTGCCATCGAATATTGCCTGCATGAGGAGTTCAAGACCCGCTCCCGCCAGAGCAAGGCGATAGTACGCAGCGGCGAAGTAACGCCCTATGCCAACCTCATTCTCTGCGCCGGCGTGGCGTTTTAAGCCTCTTCAAGGAAGCTGCAATGAGCACAACTCCCTTCCCCCTTTCGGGGCTCACCGGGAGCGTTGACACGCCCCCCTCGCCCATTCTGGAGCTGACCGGGATCGTCAAGACCTTTCCCGGTGTCCGCGCCCTCGATGAGGCAGGACTCAAGGTTTACCCGGGCCAGGTGATGGCCTTGCTCGGAGAGAATGGCGCCGGCAAATCCACCCTGATGAAGGTACTGACCGGCATCTATCAAGCCGATGCGGGCAGCGTCAGTTACCGCGGGCAGCCTGTGCACTTCAAGGGTCCCCGCGACTCCCAGGATCAGGGCATCAGCATCATTCACCAGGAGCTGAACCTGCTGCCGGAGCTCTCCATTGCCGCCAACATCTTCCTTGGCCGCGAACCGCGTACCCGTTTTGGCAGCATTGACCACAAGCAGTTGCGCGAGCGCGCCAGCAGCCTGCTCGATCGTCTCGGCGTCAAGCATGGTCCGGATACCCGGCTCGGAGAGCTGTCGATTGGTGAACAGCAGATGGTGGAAATTGCCAAGGCCCTCTCGTTCGATGCCAGCGTCATCATCATGGATGAGCCCACAGATGCCCTGACCGACACCGAAACAGAGCAACTGTTCACCGTGATCCGCGAACTGCGCCAGCAGGGCTGCGGCATCGTCTATATCTCCCATCGCCTCAAGGAGATCTTCCAGATCTGCGACCGGGTTACCGTGCTGCGTGACGGCAAGTGGATCGGCGAGAAAGCAGTGAGCGATCTCGATGAAGACAGGATCATCGAGATGATGGTCGGTCGGCGGCTGGAAGAGCAGTACCCGCGCCTGCATCGGGAACTGGGTCCTGTCAGCCTGCAAGTCAAAGATCTGGCTGGCCCGGGTGTGCGCGGGGTGAGCTTCTCACTGCGTCAGGGGGAGATACTGGGCTTCAGTGGCCTGATGGGCTCAGGCCGTACCGAGCTGATGAAACTTATCTACGGGGCCAGTCCCATCAGCGCCGGCGCTGTCGAGGTCGATGGCAAGGTCATGGTGCCACGCACCCCTGCCGATGGGCTGGCCGTCGGGATCGCCTATATCTCCGAAGATCGCAAGGGGGATGGGCTGGTGCTGGAACTCTCGGTGCGGGAAAACATGAGCCTGTGTGCCCTCGATGAGTTCATCCGTGGCGGCAAGATCGACGGCAAGGCCGAGCGCCAGGC
>Ga0115550_1001646_pt1 | contig 16404 bp, 11 predicted proteins | sample COGITO_mtgs_1005_FD_87177 | JGI IMG/M metagenome (GOLD analysis project Ga0115550, IMG submission 87177) | Pelagic marine microbial communities from North Sea - COGITO_mtgs_100511 | ecosystem: Environmental > Aquatic > Marine > Epipelagic | place: Germany:Helgoland, sampling site Kabeltonne... | reverse complement strand
GATCCTGTAGCGGGTGAGAAAACCACCCAAAAAAGTCCATCGGCATAGCTAATAGCCGGCGCCCAAATTCCAGCGGAGTCACCAATACGACGAAGATCGACGAGGTTGATGTCTTTGAGAATGTAAGTGGATAACTTCCAATTTCGTAAATCTTTACTTTCGTAGACGGGAATACCGGGCCACCACTGGAAACTGGAAACAGCAATGTAGTAGGTGTCTCCTTTTTTGCAGATGGCCGGGTCTGGGTTAAAGCCTGGAAGAATCGGATTTTGTAGTGGTGTCGTCATAGTAATAAGTGGTCTTAAAAAGTGTTTAATCAGTGGTTCATGCGTAAATGAGAAGGTTTGAGCACCAAATATGAAGATCGCAAGAAAATAAACGCAAATTAACAAAACGCAACCAGTCAACGCCCATCACCTCAAACAAATACCCCCACGGACCATCAAGGAATTTGAAGGCCCCTTTATTATGGTTCTTCTGCGATTAGCGGGATGGCCATTGATGAGCACAGCCTTTTAAGGAAAAGAACTGACGAAGGTCTGTTGGAAATCTCGGATCTTTTAACCACAGATGAACAGGTATGCGGTCAATCAAGTAGATAGTTGTATTATATTGAAGTGATGTAGCACAAAGTCCTGCCTGCGCTTAAAACCGAGTTCCTTGATTCGTTCTCTGCCCAGAACGGTAGCCAGCTTTAATAGTTTGGTTTCGAGGTGCTTTCCGATTTCGAGGATTTGTGTAAAATGCCCTTGTAAGAGGTGCCAGATGGCGGTCGTCAATTTTCTAGCCACCGCCGCGACTGCCACGTTCTTATTCTTTTTCATGGTCAACTTCCACCCCCATTTATGTAACGGAGAGGATTTCTGAGTCATTGCATTTTGAGCGGCCTGCACAAGTAGCGCCCGAACATCTCCACGGCCTGTATTACCAGTGCCTTTTTCTCTACCTTTGGCATTATTGCCTGACTGCACTTTACTGGGAGAGAGACCAAAATATCCGACTAGTTTCTTGGCATTCGGAAAGCGCTTAATGTCGCCAATCATTGCCATCAGCGCGAAGGCCACGATGTGACGCACGCCCATTAGCCTCCAAAGCTTAGCCCACTCGGGGCGTTCTAATAGTAGTTCGACCATCAACTTTTCCAGGCGCTTGCGTCGTGCCTCAGTTTGCCAAAGTTGCTCGAAGCGCTCACGTAAAAGTTCCGATTGTAGTGTGCTCCACTCGCGAGCTTTCAAAGCGCAGTTCAATCCAGAAGATTGGGTCAGACGTGTGCCTTTAGGCAGGCGCACACAGTATTCGTTGAGGAAAGTGCGGATACGGTTCCTCAAGCGAGTGCAGTCTTTTACGCTTGCGCGGTGGGAGAAGAATATCTCACGCATTTGGCGAGTTTCTTCATCGGGTTGCCAGACCAGCTTTGCTAATCCGCTTAGATACACTCGCGCTAGTTTAATGGCACTGTGGCGATCATCATTGCAGAAGTTGTCTTTGATCTTAGCTGCCTGGCAGCTTTCAAGAACTAGGCAGGTATATCCAAGTCGATGGAAGCGACTGGCAACTTCAAAGCTGTTTCCTGAGGCCTCAAGAACCAGCACATCGCCAGCTGTTAGATATTTCTTTGCCCATCGTTCGATTCCTTTAGTCGGCACTCGATCCTGAACCCAAAGCACTTTGGATAAGTCAGCGGTTGTTTTTTCCAACGCCGCCGCTGCAAATACGTCCGGATGCATATCCAGACCTATGATTCGGTTGATTTTTTCAGTCGGTTTGTTCATGGTATTGGTTGTTAAGCAGGCGGCGTTGCGGAGATAGACGGCCACGTGACAAACAGGTATTCGGTTTTTCACCATGTGGGTGCGTTCCGTCGGCGCTCAATCACTGATGCGGATAGTTAATCCATGTACATCATCGAGCGTCTCCAGTAGCCGCCCGCGGGTTTCGCAAATCACCCACGGGTCAGCTGCTATATTTCCGAACGTCGCCATGCTTAACAAGATTCTTTCTTTTAGTTGCATGATTGACGCATACCATCACGGATAGACACAGATATTAAAGAAACCTCTGAATATGCTCTTCAAAGCCAAAAGAGCGCAGGGCGAGAGTGGCACTGCAAGCCGACGCAGAAATCTGAAGCGCCAGCAAAACGACCCCCACTTGAAATAATTTCTTCATCATCATTTTTCCTCCATTTTCCAATCACGGGCTGTTTCCGCCCCACCCGGGCTTCCTACTTGAGCTCTTTCACCCGGATATCCTTGAACCAAACAGTGACGTTCCTGTCATGGTGCTCAAAAGCAACAAAGCCCTTTTCGCGGAAACCTTCGGGATCGTTGTCCTCGAATTCCATCACCAGCGTGCCGTTGATATAGTGCTGTAGCTTTTTGCCATCGGCCACGATTTTGAACGTGTTCCAGCCCTGGTAGTCGACCAAATGGTTGTGGCCCATTTTGGCAATGCCGTATCGCTTTGGCTCTTTCTTACTGGTGGTGTAGATGTCGTAGAGCGCGCCCATCGGGCCGATATCGCATTGGTAGCCGCTAGTCTCGTAGGGGCGGTTCTTCCCCGTGTATTCATGACTGCGGTAATTGATACCGCTGTTCCCTTTTACCGGGAAGAACTTGGCTTCGAGGATGAAGTTCTTGAAAACGTGCTTCGTGTTGCTGAGGTATTGCTTATAGGCCGACGGCCCCTTCCCTTCGATGTGGCCATCCACAACCCGCCAGACCTCGGGATTACCCTCCCAGCCGTCCAGGTTCTTGCCGTTGAATAGACTGATCCACTCTGACTCAGGTTCACTTTGCTCAGCGGATGCAACGCCCCCCCCAGCGATGGCCGCTGCGAATAAACTACAGAATGCGATTCTCTTAAATGTGTGATACATAAACTTCTCCTTTAGTTGACTTATCTAGTATTAATACGGGCCGCGTATGTGTGGTTTCACTTCTTGTTCGTAGAACGTGGCGAATTTTGCGTGCAGCTCTTTTGAGAGTGGTGGCAGATCCGAAATGGCGGCATTTGATTGGGCCTGCGCCGGTCGACTGGCTCCGGGAATAATCGCCGAGACGGCATCGTGGTCGAGAATCCAGCGCAATGCCATTTGAACCATGTCCATGTTTTCGGGCAGCATCGGCTTGAGTTGATCCGCCAGCTCGACGCCCTTTTCAAACGGCAGGCCGGCAAAGGTTTCGCCCACATGGAAAAATTGTCCGTCACGGTTGTAGTTCCGGTGATCCGTTTCGGCAAACACGGTCTCTCGGGTGTATTTCCCGCTCAGCAGTCCGCTGGCAAGAGGCAGCCGCACAAGAATGCCGACCCCTTTGGCCTTGGCCTGCGGTAGCAACTCGACAGCGGGCTTTGCCCGGAAGATATTGAAGATGACCTGAAGGGAGAGCAGCCCGTCCTGTTCAAGACAGAGGAGTCCCTCCTCAACGGTTTCCACGCTTGCCCCGAAGTGCTTTATCAACCCCTCCTGCTTGAATTCCCTGAGCCACTCGAAGACCTCTCCCTGCCGCAGGATTTCGGTGGGAATACAGTGCAACTGCAACAGGTCGAGCGTATCGCGTTGAAGGCGGCCAAGCGCAAGGTCGATGGCTTGGCGCATGTTGTCTTTCGTGTAGTTGTCCGGGAAGACGCCTTCCCATCGACCATATTTCGTCGCGAGGATTAGAGGCGTCGCGCACTGTTGCGCGAAACGTCCAATCAGCTCCTCGCTGATGCCCGCGCCGTAGACATCGGCCGTATCAAAGAAATCAACGCCGCTTTCGACGGCGGTGTTCATAATTTCAAAGGCAGTCTCTTCTGACATTTCACCGAATTCGCCACCAAACTGCCAGCAACCCAGGCCGACTTCACCAATGGTGAAACCATTCTTTCCTAATTTTCTCTTATTCATTGTTTCCTTGTGTTATTCTTTATAGCGATAGGATATATTCGATCAGGTCGTTGATCTCTTTAACGGAAAGCTTTTCGGTCTGCTTCAGAATTTCGGCGTGGCCGTCGGAATTCAGCACGTCGTGTATTGTCGCGGCGCGACCGTCGTGCATATACGGCGCGGTGCGCCACACCTCGACCAGCGACGGCACATCGACCGGCAGGCCTTCGTCTCGCCCCCGGGTCGTGCCCAGCTTATACCGGTTCAGGTCGGTGTAAAGCGGAGCCGGATGACAGCCGATGCACCCCGCCTGCTCAAAAATCTTCTCGCCGCGCCGCGCAGAATTGCTCAGCGCACCATCGACCAGATAGGGACTAGGAACCGGCTCGAGACTTTTCAAATAGGCATCGATGGCCAGCGCGTCTTCCTCCGGACGAACGGCAAACTGGATATGTTTAAACCCCGCGCGCACCGATACTTCCGCATTGGGGCGGACGCCGAGCCAGGTGGTGGGTGGCGTCGCGTGTGCAAGCAGCATCGACTTTACATTCTTGGGGTTGCCCATACCGTCGTTAAGCAGATCCCAGTTCATGGCATCGGTGCGCGCGTCTGGGTGGCAGGTGGCACAACTCAGCCAATTCTGAAAACATTCGGTCGCGTCGTTGAAGAAGACCTCACCCTGGCGAATCTGTGTGAGACTCATGCCGGGATTCAGCTCGACCGGCGTGACCGTGACTGCATCCAGGTTCTTTATGTCGACGCAATCGATGGAGTCCGAGTAATAATGGGCCGCGTAGGCAGTCCCCCCCTTCACCGCAAGTGCCCGCGGACCGTTGCCCTTCAGCGTGATTCGTTTGCGTATGCCCGAAAGGAAGGCGAGGTCGTTGTGTGCATCCAGATGGACTTCGCCCGCGGCGGAGGAGACCTCTGTTTGCTGAGTCGCGATTTTTTTCAGCATGGCCGGCAGGTCAATCAAGCTGAGTTCATGGGTGCCGGTAGCGCCGACGATCAAGGTTCGGCCATCCTCGGAGAAAGCAATGGGCCAGGGATTTGGAAATCCGCGATCCACCTCATCCAGCAGGACGGTGTGGTACAAAGAGAGATCGGCGACACGGATGACACTGAGCGCATCAGTGGAGACCCAGCCGCGTTCCAACTGGGTGGCGGGAACCAGAAAACGAGCCATGATGCTGGTGAGGAATACATACTGGCCATCGGGAGATACGCGCAGCCCCCGCACTCCCTCGGCACCATTGACCAGCGGGATGGTGGTGACGGTCTGAGTCTCGGTATGGATCACCGTCACCTTACATGCCACGTAATCCACGTTGGCAGGTCCATCCGGCAGCAAGTTCGCCACAAAGAGCGTGGTGCCGTCCGGTGTCAGGTCAGCCGCCACCGGTTCATGCACCGCCGGTATCCGAGCGGTGGTTTGTCCCGTGACGAGATCGATAAAGGAAACGTCATTGTCGAAGCGATTGCAGACATAGAGCGTTTTGCCGTCGGGCGAGAGATTAGGCGCCATTGGGGTATGGCCGACGGGAATTGTTTGTTTGATTTTCCCACTGGTTGCATCCACCACGAACACTCGGCCTTCCACCCCACCGCCGGTCACGTAGAGGGTGGTCCCATCCGGCGAAACCACCGCTCCCGTCAGATCAGTTGGCAAGGGAATGCGGCGCACAACACTACGGGAGACTACATCAAAGACCAGCACCTGCTGACCGGAGGCCGTGGTGATGAAAAGGTGCTCCCCCTCCCCGTCCCAGTCCAAGTCGGTTGGAGATAGGTAGGATTCAGCTCCGAACGCGCAGATCGCGCTCATCAGTAACAGTAAATTCACTTTTATCATCTTCGCACTTAAATCCAGTGTGCTTGTTCAAGGTAAAGGACGGTCGTGCTCAACCCCGGTGGGATTGGCCGGATCTGCTTCCAGCACCGGCCAGATCACCTTGCCCGCCCGCTGGGCCTCGTCGTCGTGGTAAGATCCCAGTTCCATGGAATTGGCGTCCAGCCATAACACCACCCTGTGGAAATCATCCGGTGAGATGTCGCCTGCCTGCATGGCTTTTTGATGGGTGTCATTGAGCAGGGCCTTGCCCATTCTGGACTCTCTGGCCCCGAAACGGCCGGGCGTTGTACGGTAGCCGCCATGTTTGGGGTGTAGACCGAGGCTTCCTCCGTCCGCATCAAAATAAAACGCAAACTCCTTAAGATCCGCGTACCTTGAACTCTGGAACCCCTTTCCCTCTTTATGGTGGCAAGGCAGACAGGAGTTATCCAGGACGGGCTGTACCAGCCTGGCAAAAGAAAACGGCGCGGCGCCGGGTACTTTTTCAGGAGTTATTTTGGATGGCGGGCGCATCATTGCCATCGGAGCGGCCGTTATGGACGGCGCGCGAGTTTTTTCTTCGTGGCACCCGATGCAGGAGAGCTGCTCTCCGGGATGCACGTAGGTCGCGGAACGCATAGACTGCACCGCCATGCCCTGTGAATCCAATGCCTGAAAATAGATCTCACGTTCCACCGGGGCTTCAAAATAGGCGCTTCCGTCTAGCTCCACCGGTACGGTGCCGAGTATCATACGGCCCATACCGCCAAAGGAGTACCCCATGGTTTTGCGATGAATGATATCGCTACTCCAGGGCTTCTGCACGACCTGAATGATTCGCAGGTCGGTTATTTCGGTGCCTTCGGGAAATGGCAGATCCGACTCATAGATATTCATAATGCTGATGGTCGCCCTCTTATGGTCGGAAGCCCCCTTTCGTTCCCCCTGCCAAGTGGCGGTGGGAATCTCGGGCGGGGTTTCCCGCGATTTTAGCGGCCGGGCACTGAGCCCTTGTCCCGCCATCAGCATTTCAGTATTACCAAACTTGTCCATGAGCACGATGCCCTGAGGCTTGTAGAGGATCCTTGGATTCGTAGGAGAGAGAATACCCGCTTCAGCGTATATTGTCGCAAGGAAGTAGTCCTCGCTCAAAGGCCAGGGCGTGGTGTATCTGGCCTCGAGCCCCCTTGCCCTGGGTTCCTCCCGGGGCAGGTTGTTGCCTCTTAGTATTTTTATCTGAGACAGGGCGCTATCGTCCTTGATGGACGTATCGATGAGTATGGGAACGCCAGGCGTCGACCCGTGATGTATGCCGGCGATGCCGATGTACTTGCCCGATGTATTGGGAATGGCGCGGATATGAAATTCAGCCCAGGGCCGTTCATATAGTTCGCCGGAGAGTACCCGGGTCTCGTCCTGGGTGGAAAAAGGCTGCGTATAATTGCCGTGGGGCGCCCGGGGGTCCCGCCCGTCTGGGGCGCAAGTCCACATGTGCTGCCCGGCGTTGAAGTCCCGGTCAATGTAGTCCCATCGCGTATACACCAGCATGCCGTCGTTGTTGACCGTGGGAAAGAACTCGGACGTTTCATGCCAGCTGATGGGATAGAGGTCGCTGCCGTCATCCTTCATGGAAAAGAGCGTGCCACAAGCCTGGGGTTTCCAGGATTGGCAGCGGGCCGATATCCACCTGCGCAGGGATATAAAGGCAATCCTGCCATTGGGCAGAAAACACGGGTCCCAGTCGGGAAACCAACAGTTGGTAAGCTGGCGGAGGCCGGAGCCGTCTACATTGCCCTTGAAAATATGGTATGAAGTTCTGTCACCCAAGCACTTGGCAAAGACCACTTCCTTGCCGTCGTAGGAAAGGTCAAAGTTAAACTGGTAATTCCCGGGGAAGTTCACGAGAAGTTTGCCCGCGTTGGGTCCGTTCTCGATTTTTGAATCCATAAAGAGCGGCCGGGTTTCAGGCTTGCCGGTCTTAAAGCCCGAAAGAACAAAAAGGCCGGGACGCTTGACCTCGTCCGTGGGTTTTTCCCCTTCAGGTGTTTTAAAATTGTATGTCTCCCAATCTTCCTTTGTCCAATCCCGTCCGAGTACAGAGTTAATTTGTCCCCAGGGAGCGGTTTGAAGAAGCCCCTCATAGCCTTCGCCTTTGCTAAACAGGATTTCATCGATGTCATTGAGTAGCGGATTGGCGAGGGCAACCTGCCGCTGGAGCGCCCGGGCCGCTTTAAATAGCGCGAGCCGCTGGGCGTCCGTAGCTGGGCTTTTTGCCAGGTCGGTTTGACGGGCAGCAGCTTCCAGTTGGGACAGTTCCTGCTCAGACTCTGCGAGATCAGGCGCGTTGCTCATGGCCTTTATATGCTCTAGCAGAGCCCGGGTTCGGCGAAGCACCACGTCCAGCGCGTCCCGGTCCGTATCCCAGATAAGCGAATGCCGATTCAGAATGTTTGAAGGGCTCACCCTCTCTTCAGAGAGGGCTTTCTGATCCTTGCGTTTTTCAATCTCGTTCTCAAGTTCCGCGTATTCCTGTTCCCAATGCTGCACCGCATAATCCGGAGCCTGCTTGAGCAAGTTTTCATCGGCAAACACAGAAGCCGCCAGCGCCAACATCATGACTATTTGTTTCATAAGATCATTTTCATTTCATGTTACTAATCCCTTAATTATCATTTCTTCTCTACGATTTGAATTAGCTGATATGCCTCAAACGGCTCAAAGTTGATGCTCAGACGATCGCCCTTGAGGGTCGCTTCCAACTTCCGCGTCTCCTTACCCAACTCTGAAGCAGTCACCTCAAACGGCGGCTTAAAATCAGCCGGCATGCGAATGGATACGTTGAACGGTTTGGTCGCCGTAAAGGCATCCGTTTCGGGATCAAAGTTGTTGTTGTTCAGGTCGAGGCTCAGGCTCTTCGGTTCGCCCGGCAGACTGCGACTGAGGTTTACGCCCACGTGGATTTCCGCGTCGGTCTCAACAACCTGATCGAGATCCTCCAGCAACAGGGCGAGCTGCTCACCATTTTTCTTCCAAAGCCAATACGGAGCGGCCGGCTGAGCCGCCACCCGCTGGAAGTTTGCATAGCTCTCCAGCCGTTTCAGCGGGTTTGCCGGACGTTTCATCAGGTGGCCGTCTGGCCCGAAGCGCTGGCCGGTATTGCCGGTGGCCAGAACACGTCCGCCGCTTTCCAGGTATGTTTTCAATGCTCGGAAGTTTGCATTAGTCAGGCTGAGCGCAGACGGAAGGATGAGCATCGGCAGGTGTTTGATTTTTTCAAACTCGAGATCGCTGGAAGGCACCACATTCCATTGGCGTTGCGTGTCCTGCATGTAGTCGCACCAGCCGCCGTACTCGTTGAAGAATTCGTTCACGTCGAGCTGGCAGGCGGTGGACCCGGCAATCTCTGCCCACTGGTCGTAGACGATGCCGATGTCGGCGACTAACTCGCGACGGCTGAGCGCTTCGCGATGTTTATCCAGAAAGCGGTTAAAGATTCCTGCGGTCTCCGGCGTTCCGGGAGAAAACATGTGTAGATACTGGTGGCCATAATCGATCACGGCACGATTGCCCAGAGCTTCGAAGCCCTGCGCCAGATAGAGGTTTTTGAACTTCTCTCCGCGCTGTTCATGCGAAACATAAAGCGAAACCGCTGAATATTTTTGGTTTCCGATGGCGGAAGCCAGACGGGTGATGTAGCCCGAGCGTGCCGTTGGCGGCAGCCCCATCTTACGGCGGGTCGGTTCGTAATCGTAAAACGTCGGCCACTCGAAATGGCAGACGTCGAGATAGTCCTTAATCAACGTGAACCCTGGGAAAATAGGGATCAGGTTGCCGGCAACCAGACAGTCAAAATCGCCTTCTTGCGCGGCCTCTTTAACCGCGGCATATTTGGGCTTATGAAAATTAGCTGATTCAATGGCATGATTAATCTGGTAGCACTTGAAGATCAGGTCGTCTTTCCATTCCGGCGAATCATACGCATCATAAACGCTTTCTTTCCCCGGAAGCTTGCGTGCCTTGATATATTCCTTGATGTCAAAGGTATCAATATCTGCAATGCCCATTTCCTGCAGCTGTTTCCTCGAAAATTCCTTCTTCATGTATTCACGGAAGGTGTGCTCGCTCCAGACCCCAAAACCCATCTCAAAGGTACGATACAGGTTATTGTCGCCGAAGTTATCAATATGGAAGCCGGACGGCTTGAGCTCGCGGGTCATCATCGCGATTTCCCATGCCTGGTAATCGCGCAGCTGCGGGTTGGTATAGTCCTGCGTCATCAGCCGGTTGGTAATCCACCCGTTGCGGCCGACCATATGCTCGTACGCCTTGTTGCGCTTGGAAATTTTTGCCAGTCCTGACTTTTCGGCCTGCTCATCGGTGATATCCTTGTTGCAGAACGGCTCATTCCAATCCAGTTCATTAGACAAATTGCGGCGACCAAGCACTTCATAACTTTCATCCGGGAGCGTTCCGTCCGGATACGTGAAGGGCTCGAGTCCATAGTTTCTGGAGTTCGGGTATGGGAACGGATTTTCCTTTTTGAAGAAGGTATCGATGCCAAACCAGTGCGCGGTCAACGGCAGCTCACCGTCCCATTTTTGAATATTCCATGCATCGTACTGAATGTTTCCGTCCGGACCGGTGAACAGAACCAAGTCGCCGATTTCTCCGCCGTCATGATAAATCAGATCGTGCTCGAAATACTTTTTCATCCGCACCGTTGACTCCTTGAAAAACGGTGTCGCCTTCTGACGGTCAATGAACCAATAGCCGTACCACCCGCCCCAAATGCGGGACGCCCGGAACGCATCCGCCGCCGTCGCTTCCAGGTCCGCATCGGACTTTTCATGCGGCAACGTCACCATCGAAAAATAATCGCGAAACCACGGCTCGGCTGTCGCGATCGTAGCCGTAGCCGTAGCCGTAGCCAAAATAATATTAATATATCTCTTCATGTGTCAGTTAGTTCCTTGTTTCAAATTAAATGTTTAGTTCGCTTTGCGGGCGTTCAGCTCTTCTCGCACTTCATACATTCGTTGTTCGCTGAGCGGGTAAAACCAGATACAGCCGAATGCGATCAGATAGAAAACCGGAGGGGTCAATGCAAAGAGCAAACGTATGTTGATCACGGCCTGCGGTGACTGAACCGTAAGCTCCGGATCAACGCCCGACCACGCCACCAAAAATCCGCTGACCGCAATCACTCCGGCAATGGCTGCCTTCAAAAACCACGAATACATCGCGCCGTACATTCCTTCACGCCGCAAGCTGGTATTCAGTTCGTCAAGATCACACACATCGGCCAGCATAGAACCCAGCAGAATCCAGACGCAGCACATTCCCGGCGCGATCATCATCATGCAGATGAGCGATAGATACGGATTTTCCGGCGTATAAAATACCCAGCTCAGCAGGCTGGCAATAATCAGCACAATCAGCGACCCCAGTAAGGTGTGGCGTTTACCAAAACGCGTACCCAACCACGCCACCAGCGGCGTAGCCACAATGCCGGCCACCGCAAACATCGTTCCAGCGACACCACCGAGTTGAGCGGCTGCGGCCTTATCACCGTCAAACAGATAATAGATCCCAATGTACAGCTGCATCGGTTGAACCAGAAAAATCCCCATCAGAATGAAGAACACCATTCCGACAAGCAGCAGGAATGCACGGTTCTTCAGCGTCTCTTTAACGGCGGGGACGATCTTGATCTTATCTTGCGCTTCACCCGCCGGATTTTCCTTACAGAAGATCGCAGGAATCGCACCGGTCACGATAATCAGTAACCCGAAAATCACGCCGACCCATTTCACCGCCTCAACGTCGGTTGCTCCGAAGGGCCTGTAGAAACATAGCTTGTAGGCCCAAGGTGTGATCAGCCCCGCAGCGTATGCAAAGAACGAACGATAGGCCATCACGCGCGTACGTTCCTTCACATCCATGGTCAACTCACTCGCCAGGCCATTACAGGGAACAATGAATACCGTATAAGCGGTGTAGAACAAAATAGCCATCGCAACCAGCCACCAAAACAGCTGCATCTGCGACCACTCCGGCGAGACCCTCCACATCAACGCAAACAGCAGGCCGCCGGCAAATGAACCGGCCAGCATATACGGTTTGCGCCGACCGAATTTCATACGGGTGTTATCCGAGATATTCCCCATGATCGGATCAGTGATCGCGTCCCAGAATTTGGGGATCGCCAGTGCAATACCGACTAAGCGTGCATCAAGCCCCAATCCGATATTAAAAATCGGCATCGCCAGCACCATGATGACATTGCCCATGAAGTCGTTGCACATTCCGCCGATGCCGAAGGCCACCTTTTGCCAGAACGGCACATGCCCGCCGGTATATTCGTGCTTACTCATATAAATAATTCAAGTAGGAGACTTTTTTTAATTAGGGCTTGGGTTTTCCAAAAATAAGAAGGTTTGGCCACAAGGCATCAAAGTGCAAGAATATAAACGCAACTTAATGAAACAAAATCCGGCAACGCCCAGCAACTCAAGCAAACACCTCCACATAGACAATTAAGCAAAATACGCAAACCACTCATAAACAATAACATGCAGACCAACCACCAGCACACCCACGCACCAACCACCATTCCCCTGAAAAATCCGCCAGCGCAATAAAATAAAATACGCTTGATACCAAGCACTTACACAGCTTACTAGCATCATGGCACGACCAAAACAAAAAGTAAGCATTACTACACTTGCAGCAGAATTCGACGTAACCGCGCCAACGATTTCAAAGGCACTCTCAAACAGCAAGGAAGTCTCAGAAACACTCAGGCAGAAAGTCCGGGCTCGAGCAGAAGAACTCAACTTTATACCCAAACGCCCACGGCGCACAACATTCAACCTATGCGCCGTAATGGACTTACCCGCAGAAGCGAGCTTTGGGCTGGACGCATGCCACACCGCAATCGTCTCCGGAATCTACAATTTCTGCCAGGAAAACAAACTCGAGTTCTCGCTACTATGCGAGAGCTACAACAAGCTCGACGAAATGGACCTGTCCAAAGAGCTCTACCGGCGCAACGCCGATGCAGCCATTATAGTGCGAGCCAGAGCAGACCGCTCCTACCTCAAAAACCTAGAGCGAAACCACTTTCCCTATGTATGCGTCTACGAGGGCCCCGAAGACAAATCCATTCGCATGGATAATTGCGCCGTCGGCAAAATCGCCCTCGAACATCTAGCCTCGGCAGGGCACAAACGCGTTGCCATCGCACGCCAGACAGGACGCAGCTCAGCCTCAGAGCGCCTAATCGGATTTGCGCAAGCTGCGTCACAACAAGGCATACCCGCTGACCACATCACGGAGATCATCCCACCACCTATAGAAGGCCATGCCGCGGGGCACGCTATCGTGAAAGATTGGCTACAGAAAGACCGCCCCTGGTCTGCGATATTCTGCAGCTCAGACAACCTTGCCTTTGGCATCGTATCCGAAGCCTACCTTCAAGGAATCCGAATACCAGACGACCTGGCAGTCATTACCTGCGACGACGGCATTCACAGCGAGCAATCAGCGCCACCCATCAGCGTAGTCGACATACCGAACCGCCAAGCCGGACACATCGCCGCTCAATATGCACATAAAATGATCACCTCTTCCGGTGAGCCAGCCCCCATGCCTGCACCGCTCTCAGTCGAGCAAGTCATCGCCCGAGCCTCCACCGCCTGCAAAACGACTTAAAGGCCAAGCGCAAATGAAGCGTAATGAAGCGGTGAAAGAAACACGTAGCCACCGCCCCGGAGCGCTGCGCAGAAAATGGGGGCAAAACAATAAAGATTAAAATATTGTCTTTTATGGCATATGACTATCATAATAGCTTAAATATTGGCTATCATGAGTTTCTCTTCAGCATCACAAATCATCCAAGGCATTGCGGAGCGAGCGCGAGCCGAGCGAATTCGTTATCACTACACGCAAGCGGAACTGGCGGAGCGCTCTGGTGTGCCGCTGAGCACCTATAAGCGCTTCGAGCGTCAGGGGCAAATTGCACTGGAGTCTTTGGCAAAAGTGGCAATCGCACTACGAATGGAATCCGAACTCAACGAGCTGTTCGAAAAAACGGCAGCTTCCTATGAAAGTCTGGACGCGGTCGAACGCAGCCTAAGCAGTCAACCCAACAAGCCCCGCCGCGTGCGGCATACATCCAAATGAGATTGAACGTCGCATACCAAGGTCACCGCATTGGCCAAATTCTCGATGTCAAAGGCACGCATTATTTTGAGTATGACGTTCTCTTCATGCGTCAACCACTGCCACTTTCACCGCTGAACTTGCCCGTGCAGCGCGGCGTCACCGAGCACCGCGACGGAACCTTTGCAGGGTTGCCAGGGCTTATATACGATTCTCTACCCGACGGTTTTGGCCAAAGTGTGATCCGACAGCATTTTAGGGATAAAGGCATGCCCTCTCCTTCGCCTCTACAAATCCTCAGTTACCTCGGAGACCGCACAATGGGAGCACTCACCTACTCGCCCCCCGATGGCGATGCGACACAGGCAGCCGAGGTGGATCTAGTCAGCGCCGCACTTTCCGCTCGCAAGCTCGTCGAGCATGAGCATGGGCCAGCACTAGATCCCGCGCTCATTCAAGCCGGCGGCACCGCGGGTGGCATGCAGCCCAAAATCCTAGCCTCAATCAACGATCAGGGCAACATCGTCACTGGAGCGGATGCGATCCCCGAGGGATACACACCTTGGCTGATTAAGCTCAACACCGAGGGTCGCTCCGAAAATGCCTACGCGCCCCTGGAGCACGCCTACTTTCAAATGGCGCGCGACTGCGGCATTCAAGTGCCGGAGACACGTTTGCTCACCGACCGTAAGGGCGTGCGGCACTTTGCGATCCGCCGTTTCGACCGCGGCACATCAGACCCCAATCAGCGTATCCACACGCACACGTATGCCGCCGTAGCGGGTGTCGACTATCAGGCCTTGAATGGTAGCTACGACCATTTGTTTGAGACGACGATGGACTTAACTCGAAATGTCGTCTGCCTGCGTGAGCAAGTGCTGCGGGCGGTGTTTAATGTGCTGACTCATAATTGCGATGATCACGCCAAAAACTTCTCATTTCAAATGTCTGATCGCGGCGACTGGACACTTTCGCCCGCCTACGACTTATCGATGGCTCAAAATCAAACCCAAGGGAATTGGCTCTCAGTAAACGACAAACGAACTGGCATCACCGCTGCTGATTTTGCGCAGAGCGTCGAGCACCTCAGCATCTCAAGCAGCGAAATTGACGCAATGTTTCAAGCAGTCTCCGCAGTCACATCGCGCTGGCCAGAATACGCACAAGCCTCTGGCGTCGGCGCAGGGCTCTCCAATGCAGTTACCACGGAGTTAAGTCGTTGATTTTAGCAGACCTTCGTCGCGGTTAAAAAGTGTCGTGCCTCAATCACAGCCTTGCAGTTCAGGCCCCCAAAAGATGCGAAGACCACAAAGGGAATGACATGATCCATTTTCATTTTCCCCAAAGCTTGGCGAAAAGGCACCACCCCATACGTCGATACCGGATTGGGAATAACCCAAGGCTCTGCAAGCGGACAGTATTACGAGTTCGATGTTACTAGTTATGTCCAAAGCACCTATGACGATGCTAATAGTATCGCATCCTTCCGCTTTGAGGTGGATGGCGCTATCACCTTGGGCGCCGGCGCTGCTGTTTATAAATTGTGGGGCGGCACATCAACAGAAACGCCTGAGTTGGTTCTTACAATCGTTCCGGAGCCGTCTTCTTTTGCACTGCTCGCTGGTTGAATCGCACTGACTAGCATCATGATTCGCCGCCGCCGATAGATTTTCATATTAATTAGGGTTAATATTATAGGGGAAGCCCCGATGCCATGCGCATCGGGGCTTTTTTTGGTTCATCGCCAAAGAACGCCCGGAGCTTCAAGGAGCCTGCCCCTTAAATACCCCCGAACACTACGCTACCAATGGAGCGCAACAATATGGAAGTCCGACAAACTCTGAAGCCTGTGCGATTCGCACTTGACCGCTACTGATTACTTTCTTTTATTTTATTAGTTGCACAGGGTTAACCTACTTGATTTTGAAGCTTTCCTGCAGCCTCAATACTTCATCCACCCTACCTACCCAAAAACATAGCCCCCCATTGGACACCTAATATGAAAGCATTCATCAACATAACACTCGTCGCCTCTCTAGCGCCTCTGGCCGCGCAGGCCCAGATTGTTACCGATAATCTAAAGCAGGAACTCAATGCGGACGATATTGGAGCACTTACCGACGGGTCGAAATGGAGATCAAGAACCGGTACGTATGCCATTTTGAACGATATAGGCGCTGGTGGCAATATCACGAAGGTGGCGGCCACGGTGAACGGAGGTCAGACCAGCTCGCTGTTTTCCAACACATTAAGCACTGATTCGTATCGGAGGGCCGGTTCACTGGGCGCAACGACATCGCCTCTGACGGGCACCACACTGTCCGTCGAGCTATGGATCAACACGGGCTTCACGGGCTTCCCAGCTACTTCCCATACAATTTTTGAGACCGGCGGGTCGACCAGGGGTCTGTCGATTACACTGGGAGACAATGGTTCGGGGGTTAAAAATACGCTGCGGTTTGCCATGAAAGACGGCAGCAATTCCCAGTTTGTCGACGTGACTCTAGACGCCGCGGCGATGGCTAAGTTCACGAACGATGAT
>Ga0115550_1001636_pt1 | contig 16446 bp, 9 predicted proteins | sample COGITO_mtgs_1005_FD_87177 | JGI IMG/M metagenome (GOLD analysis project Ga0115550, IMG submission 87177) | Pelagic marine microbial communities from North Sea - COGITO_mtgs_100511 | ecosystem: Environmental > Aquatic > Marine > Epipelagic | place: Germany:Helgoland, sampling site Kabeltonne... | reverse complement strand
CTCAACTTTTAATTTTATAGTAACCCCAACAGCAGGTGAGTAAACATGGGCTCTAATTGTATTAGAACCTTGACCAAAAGCAATAGGAGAAGCTAAGCCTGCAGGGGTACTGAGTGTAGTTCCCTGCCAAGTTTGCCCATTTGCATCTCTATCAGTTTTAAGAACAGTGTTATTTGCATTTATTGGATCCGCAGCAAGCATAGAATTTGTTCCACCAAAGTCTGTTACAGTGTAATTCACATTAGCGGTATCATCCCATGAAATAGGAAGATTAATTTGTGCTTTAGCTGGAGGAGGAGGCGGAGGAGCAGCGCCACATGTATCAGAGAAAAGAATTCTATCGAAGCCACTTCCTGTAATTAATTGCCAGTTTCCGGGGGTTGAAACCTTACTCCAAAGTACGTTAAATTTTACTGTATCAGGTGCATTAGTTGCCCAAGTTAATGTTCTACTTAATTCACCTGCAACAGATGTATCAAGCGCAGATGGAGTGCCTCCTGAGAAAGTATTCAAAATCAAGTCATCTACAGGGTCAGCATTTGCTGAAGATATTGTGAATTTTACAGAACTAGTATCAATATTAGTTATTGTAAGGTTTGCTTCTGAAGCTACTTCTGCAGGGTTTCCAAAATGGAAAACTTGAGCATTACAATATTGAGAATAGCTAGCAGGAGGAGGAGGAGTAATTCCTGATGCAAAGAAAATATCATCTAAGTAATAGTCTTGAGCACTAGAAGGAGTATTCAAGAAATCATAAAATATCGAAACTTTATCGTAAGTGTTTGATGTAACTATTGCACTTGTAGCAGTACTAAAATCAAAAGTCAAAGTATCCCAAGCATTAGCAACTGATGTAACTGTGGTAACTTCAGAATTAATTCCTCCATTTGCAGAATTCTCAACTTTTAAGTTAATTGTTATACCTGCAGCAGGAGAATAAACAACTGCTTTAATTGTTTGATCGGTAGCTGTAAAAGGAATTGCAGAAGCTAAACCAGAGGGAGTGCTAAGGGTTGTGCCTTGCCATATTTGGCCTGCAATATTTCTTGTAGTTTTAAGAACAAGGTTAGAAGCATTTGCTGGATCTGCAGCTAAAACTGAAGCTGTACCATCAAAATCTGTAACAGTATAATCTACGTTTGCTGTATCATTCCAAGTAATTGGGAGACTAATTTGAGTCTTGCTAGGAGTAGGAGGGGCAGTAACTAAAGAACCACATGTATCTATAAATGGAACAGTATCACTAGCTGAACCAGAAATCAGTTGCCAGTTACCTGGTGAGCTTACTTTGCTCCAAATAACATTAAATACTACTTCCACAGGAGGGGTTGTCCAAGTTAATGTTCTGCTCATTTCTCCAGGAATAGAATTGTCAATTGCCGAAATAGTTGCACCCGAACCTCCAGCAACCACAAGATCGTCTACTGGATCTGAGTTTGAAGAAGATATTACAACTTTCATTGAATTGGAGTTTAAATTACCCACAGAAAGGTTTATTGCAGATGCTACTTCTGCAGGATTTCCAAAGTGGAAAACTTGTGTATTGCAATATTTCGAAGCTTGGGCCGAAGGAGGTGGAGTTCCGGCACAGTTGGCAGTAAAAGGGATTGAAATGTTTGTTGGACTTAATTGCCAATTCCCTGGAGAACTTACTTTACTCCATAAAACTTGCAAACTAACATTTGCAGGAGGACTTGTAAAACTTAGTGTTTTACTGTATTTTCCTGGAGAGATTGTATCAAAACCAGTCGCAAAACCAGGAATAATTATATCATCTATAGGGTCAGCGTTAGCAGATTCCATAGTAATCTTCATGGTGTTTCCTGTGTCCTGCTCAATAGTTAAAAAAATAGAGGAAGCAGTCTGTGTTGTGTCACCTAAATGAAATACTTCGGTATTACAATAAGGAGATAGCTGAGCAAGCGAAGCTCCATATATTCCTAAGAAAATTAACAGTAAGTAAACTTTTTTCATAAATAAAATTTTAATTTAGGTCGCTAAAATACAATTTATTTCATTAATGTAAATATTACCATAAGTTTATGGTAAAAAATACTATAAGTAATTTTTTTTTATAAATTTGGTTCCTAAGATATGAATAGAGAGTCTGCAAAACATTACGGATACGATTATAATATACCATTAGACGAGTTTTTTCAATTTGGAATTTCTGTTGATTGTGTGATTTTTGGTCACCATAAAGGTAAGGTTAAAGTTATGCTTATTAAAAGAGGCGCTGAGCCTTTTAAAGGAAAATGGGCATTGCCCGGAGATTTGGTTTATCCAAATGAAGAGATTGATGTTGCTGCAAGAAGAGTTCTTACTGAATTAACTGGATTAAAGGATATTTTCATGAATCAAATCCGAGCATTCGGAGGGGTTGAGCGACATAGTTTGGGTAGGGTTGTTACAGTTGGTTATTATGCTTCAATTGAACTTGATAAATTTTCGCCAAAACCTTCTGGTTGGGCTGAGGATGTGAGTTGGGTGGAGATTAATGAAATGCCCAATTTGGCTTTTGATCATTCTGATATTTATAAGGAGGCAAAATATTTTTTAAAAGAAAGTTTAAAGAAAACTACTCCTCAAGGGTTTGAGTTGTTGCCTGAAAAGTTTACTTTATTGCAATATCTTCAAATGACTGAATACGTTTTAGGTGAAACAATTGATAAAGCTAACTTTAGAAAAAAGCTTAAGGCTATAGATTTTTTAAAGCCATTGTCAGAAATGGAATCTAATGTTAACCATAGGCCTGCAAAATTATACACCCTGGATAAGAATAAAATAAATTACTAAGAATGAGAAAGTTTGTAAATACAAAGCTGAGTTTAATATCAATTTTAGTTTTAATTTCTGTTCAAGTTTTTTCTCAAGCCATTCCTGTTAAGATTGAGAAAAATGAAAATGGATATTATTTAACACGCGGTGGACAACCTTATTATGTAAATGGAGCAGGAGGAAGTTCTAACCTTCAAGAGGTTTTAGATGCAGGAGGAAACTCCATAAGAACTTGGAGTGCTGAAGAGGCGGGAAAGGTTTTGGATAAAGCTCATGAAATGGGATTGTCTGTAATGTTTGCTCTTAGAGTAGGGCATGAAAGACATGGTTTTAATTACGATGACGAAGAAGCAGTAAAAAAACAATTGGCAAGGTTTACAGAAATTGTAAAAAAATACAAAGACCATCCAGCAATTTTGCTTTGGGGGATAGGTAACGAAGTCGATTTGTTTTATTCTAACACAAAAGTTTGGTATGCAATTCAAGATATTGCAAAAATGGTTCATGAATTAGATCCTAATCACCCTACTACAACAGTTACAGCTGGTTTAGATCCGAAGGAAGTTGAATTGATAATGGAAAGGTGTCCAGATCTTGATATATACTCATGTAATACATATGGTGAAATTGATCAAGTTCCTGAGAATATCAAAAAGTTTGGTTGGGAAGGCCCATTTATGATTACCGAATGGGGGCCAACAGGTCACTGGGAGGTTGAGAAAACAAAATGGGGTATACCAATTGAACAAACGAGTAAAGAAAAAGCAGAAGTGTACACTAAACGATATATGGATTACATCTGGAAATACAAAGAAAGATGTGTTGGTTCCTATGTTTTCCTTTGGGGACAAAAACAAGAAACTACAAGCACCTGGTATGGTGTATTTACAAAAGGTGGCGAAAAAACAGAAACTTATGACGCAATACAAAAAGTTTGGTCTGGTAAAATGGATGATATTATTGCACCAAGGTTAGACAGTGTTCTTTTAGATGGAAAACAAGCAAAAGAAAGTGTTTATTTAAAAGCTTCAGAAAAATACACTGCCAAAGCTTTTATTGAAGAGTTTGGTCATAACACAAAATATATTTGGGAAGTTGTTCCTGAAAGTGATGATATTAAAGTAGGTGGTGATTTAGAGTCTGAACCCGAAGCCATGTATATGCTAGTAAAAAATGTAAAGGGAAATACAGCTCAAATTAAAGCTCCAAGTAGAGAGGGCGCTTACAGATTATTTTTCTATGCAAAAAATGAAGCTGATAAAGTGACTTATGCAAATATTCCATTTTATGTAATGCCAAACCCTGAAGCAGAAGCCGCTAAACCTGTAAAATTTAAAAAACAAAAGCTTGATGCTTCTTATTATTAATTTCAATTAAAGACTCTTTTCAAGAAAAGTGAAGTTGTCTTTTTATGTTTTAATTACTTATTTAACATGAATTTATTGCGAAGGTGATTAGTTTACCAAGCTTCAAATTCTACTAATTATTTTAATTTTTTCTATATGGATAGTAATTACTTTAGATTTAAAATAGTTAGAAAACTTGCCATAGCCTCTTTCGCTATAGTTTTCTCTCCTATTTTATCCAAAGGCCAAGCATCCAGTAGTGTTCCCGAATTTACCGAAAAGTTAAAATCTGTCTCTAAAGTTGGTGTTTTTCCAAAAAATGCCCCTGATGGATTATACAATTTTAGTACTACAGGGTTCTACCGGTTTTTTGGAACCTTTACCCAAATGAAAGACCAGTATATTGCCTTTGATGGCGATGTGCCCCAGTACACAAAACCGCGGTCGCTGTTTATTGGAGACGATAGTCAGTTGCCAAACTTTACCTTAAATTTTTCTGGAAGGCCAGCTCCAAATGCATTTTGGAATTTTGATTTATATGCTTTTCAATTTTTAGAGGGTAATGTAAACCCAACTTATGGAGGACAAATTTTAGAAGAGCAAAGGCCAACCATTTACAATCCAATGTTTACCGCAACAAAACCTGGTCAATCAATGGGATTGTTGTTAGGTATTTCTACAAATGCAGGTATCTCAACCGACTATGGAAATATTGGGGTTACTTTAGGTGGAACTCAATGGTTAAGCATAAGTGATTTAACATTAGCTGCCTTTAGGGGTTACAATAGGTTTATGTTGTTCGAAAGAAATCCATGGGACCCTGTAACTGCTAATATTGAAGATAGATACAACACATTTTATAGCCAAGGAAATATTAACCAAGATACAAGGTGGGGTGAAAGAGCTTTTAATGGGTTTACTGTTAGAGCAAATGATTTACCTGGAAATCTCGACCTAATTGCTATGGTAGGTAAAACTGAGTTAAATGGTGGTTTTTTAGCCTTGCCTAATACATCATATGGTGGTAAAATAGGCAGGGCTTGGAATGGTTTTCTGAACGGTAATTTATCTACTTACATTAATACTCTGAACACAAGAATATTTGTTGATAGCATGAGTACCTTAGAGGTGCAATCAAACATAGTTTCAGGACAAATAAAGTATGATTACAAGCAATTTGGAATTGATGCAGAAATTGGAGCAGGAAGGTATATAAGTCCAATTCATGATTTACCGTGGGGCGAGGCAATTAATTTAAAAATTAGATTTCCTTTTGTTACCGAAAAAATTCCTGCCGAATTGCAAGTTTATCGTGTACATCCCAACGTGGTTAATAGCAATGCTATTTATTGGAATACTGCAGTAACTGAATATACAGCAAATGATATTCCTGCCGGAAGCGTAGGTAGCTCAGCAGTATTAAGGCCATTCGCTAGTCCAATTGTTCCAATTGGTTTAATGACCAACAACAGACAAGGAATTAACCTTAACCTCGAACATCAAATTGGAGATTTAAAACTTTCTGTAGCAAACGGAATTGCCGAAGAGTTAGAAGCCATCACCAATTTAATAACTTTTGGCCATCCAGTAAATCAACTTACAAGATCCCGGTTTTGGAGGTGGGATTTCCCAGCAGGTGTTGGCCCTTATGGAAGGCAATCTGATATTTTTAGAGATACTTATGAAACTATGCGTTTAACTGATGATAGCTTAGGTACATTATTAAACACCAAAAAGTTTAACGTTCTCGAAGTTCAAGGAAAATACAAAACCAAACTTTTTCATAGAGACTTATATGTAAACCTTTTAAACAGGTATTCTTCAGTTCAAAAAAACCTCTCTTTTACAACTGTTTTTTCAGAAGAAGCTTATTTAAGGCATTACAGCAATGAGTTAGAAATGTATTACCAATTATTTAACAAGCTTATGCTAACCACATATTTTGGTTACGAAAGAGTTTTGGGTAATTACGATACCGAATTAGCATTAGAAACTGGAAAGCCTAGAGATCAACAAGGAACAGGTATAGGTTTTGGTTTTGATATAGACCTAGGTAGAAATGCGGGTTTGTATTTAAGACACAGATTTTTTGCTTTTGAAGACAGAAGTTTTACAAAAGATCAATTCCGAGGACAAGAAACATTATTAGAAATTAAAGTAGCATTCTGATGAAAAAGATATTAGTAATATTAATAACAATAGCCTTAACCCAAACCAGCTTTGGACAATCACAAGGCAAAAGAATTTGGCTCTCTGGAGCAGCCAGAAATGTATTGTTTTTTGATCAATACGAAGGTTTAAACCAAGCAGATACCATGACGTCACCAAGATTAAACTCTGGTCATACTATGGTAGATTTAGCTGCCAATATTCAACCAAACAGTTCAACCTTTATACATGGTATGGTGAGAATAAGAAATGATTATGGGGGTTTTTGGGGAGCAGGTGTTACATTTGACGTAAGGCAGATGTACTTAAAAGGTATAATAGCAAATACGGTTCGTTACCAAATTGGTGATATCAATTATAAACTTACTCCTTATACCTTAATTAATCCTAAGCACGATTTAGAGGATATCTTTTTAGATTACTCTAATGTATTTACTGAAGTTATAGATTATGATTTGTTTTATAATTTTAACAATGCTTGGAGACAGCAAGGTGCTGCTGTTGATTTTGGTCTCGAGTTTTCTCAATATGTGTCTGAATTAAAATTCAATGGTTTTATATCTCGCCAAAATCCATCAAATTTCACAACTACAAACGATAGATTGTTAGCAGGTGGAAACATTACTATGGTACAAAGTAAGTATGCCGAATTCGGTTTAAACTACATTAATATGTTCGACTTATTAGGAACCGCAGACGATAGCATGCAGTTGCAAAACCCGGTAATTACAGGTAGCTTCAATTTTAAAATGGATGAAGATGACTATTTGGCCGAGTTATTTGGTGAATTAGGAAACTCAAAAACATTGGTTAACAACGATACTTTGGCTCCTGAAATTTCAGACTACTTTTATGATTTAGGAGCAAAAGGAACATACAAACCAATGGGTGCAAGTGTTCAAGTAAATTATAAAAATGTAGGACCAAAGTTTTTTAGTCCGGGTGCTCAAACTCGAAGATTAGATTATAACCGAGTTCCATTAGGCTACGGAAGATATGGTAATTTGCAATCAACAAGAGCCATAGGTTTAATGGATATGTTAAGAGACGCCTCCATATACAATACAAGTTTATCCACTGGTTTAGGTGCTTTCAATCCGTCATATGGAAATGCTACTCCTTATGGTGATGCTACTCCTAACCGAAGAGGTGTTGTTGTAAAAGTTGCACAACAAGACGAAAAAGAAAGATGGAATGTTGATTTAGAAACAGGGTCTCTTTCAGAAATCGTAGGGCAAGGAACAGCCAATCTTAGGTCTTTTAATTATTTTAACGCAAGAGTTGGTTTAAATGTAGATAAATTCTTAAGTAATTGGAAAAAATCAATCAACATCAACGGGTCTTTTTGGAGCGAGCAAACTACACGTAATAGCAATTTAGAATTCGAAAAAGTGAATTTAAGCAACATGGCAATGGATGTTAACTTAGATTTTGAATTTATTGAAAATGGCTTTTTATTAGCGGGTTATAGGATGTTAACTTCAGAAGGAAATGAATATACATCAATTAGAAACAATTATAATGAAGTAACATTTTTCACTCCATTTGTTTCAGATGTAAACGAAACTTTATTGATGCTAGGTGGAAGGTTCGAATTTTCAGAAAAATCAACTTTAAGCCTTATTTGGTCAGATTACCAGTCTGACTACCCCACAGATTTAAGAGAATCATACAGAATGAATAGTATGTCAATAATATTTAACATGAAATTTTAAGAAAATGAAAAAAATAATTATTCCATTTACACTTATAGCCTTAACCTTATTTGGTATTTCATGCGAGAGAGATACACTTGATGAAGGTCCACAATTAGTAGATTTATTTGCAGATTTCACATTTGTTGAAGGATTTTCAGTAAGCCAAAAATCTGCCGATTTTGCAGCAGGTGAAGATATTGTATTCAATGCTAAATTTAACAAACTAGCATCTTGGAAGATTACTATAACCGGTTTAACCTCAGGTAGTGAAAAAGTAATTGAAGGTGTTACAAATGAATTAAATTCTAGTAACGCCAAATGGGGTGGCTCAACAACAAAACTTCCATTATTCAAATTAGAAGATTGTGCTGTAGATTTTTGGGTCCTAGAAGATTCAACTCACTATTACGATACAGTTTCAATAACAGGAACAAAAGTGAATGATGGCTTTTTAATTGCCGATTTCGAATCAGGTCAATTAGACCCAAACTGGACAGGATTTGTTCAAAGTGGCGCTAATATGAGTTTTGTAGTTTCGTCTGATACCACTGCTGCCCAAGGAGATTTTTATTATGATATGGGAGGAGCTGTTGGTTGGGATTATTTAATTGGTTTAATTGATTTTCCTGCTTCAGCTTACGGAGTAACAACTTATCCACTTTCTGATAATGCAGATAACGTATATTTTAATGCTATGATTTACAACCCGGTAGGAATTACCAATGGTTTTTTTGTAGTTCAATTTCAAGAAGATGATAATGGAGATGGAAAATTTACTGCTTCAAATGAAGATGGTTATCAATTTGAAATAGGAACCACCGAACTTAAACCAGGATGGCAATTAATTTCTGTTCCTTATTCTACTATGGTTGTAGAAAACCAAAATGGGAACAAAACCTTAAACCCTGATAAAATATTACAAATGTCAGTTCTGTTTTTAGCAGATCCTACATCAGGCTATTCACAAGCTTATTTAGATTACGTAATATTTACAGAGAACAGACCTTTAAATCCATAAAGCGATGAAAAATTTAATTTATGTTTTAGGTTTAGTATTTATTTTCTCAAGCTGCGCTCCATTTCAGGTAGCTACGCTTTTTGATGAACCTCAAAAAACAGCCCCACCAGAAAGTATTGGCAATTTTTATGGATTATCAATTATGGACGATGAACTTAATGGAGATTTTTGGCACGAAGAAAATACAGAGTGTTGCAAGGTTGAAAGAGTTCAGGGAGTAGGAGAGGTTGGAGAATACGCGATACGCGTAACTTGGGACAAAGACAAGGGAGTTTGCGATTGGATTGGAATGGGCTGGGGCTGGAATGGCTGGATGGCAAAAGATATGCAAGCTATTGTTGATTCTGCAGCTCTGAGCTTTAAAGTAAAACCTGTAAAAGGTGAATTTGGTAATTTGCCAATTGCTGTTTCTTTTGAAGATTATAGCGAAAAAGGCGCATGGCTAGGTTTTAACCCAAATTGTGTAGTTAAAGAAAAATCGCTTAACGGATGGACTCATATTGAAATGCCAATGAGTGAATTTAATTGGAGAGAACAAGGCGCAAATCCTGCTAACTTAAAACAACTAATTATGCAACTTGAAGCCACTGGCGATTTTTATTTTGATGATATTAAAATAGTTCCTAGAGTAGGAGGTTTTAAGAAAAGAATAAATTCCAAGTATTTCGAAAATTCAGTAGTAAATATTGGAAGTATTTTAGAAGAAAAAGAATGGAATAATGCAAGTACCATTAATTTAGATGGAAATACAATAAAAATATTTGCCTCTAATAATTCACTTTACTTAGCAGGAACTATTACAGATAAAACTCCCTTAGAAAATTCAAAACTAGGAAATGAATTGTGGGATGGAGATGCAATTGAAGTTTGTATGCGCTCTACTCCCGGAAATAAAACTGGAAGCGTAAGATTATCTTCAGTAGATATTCATGCTATTTTCTCAATGAGTGCTAACCCAAAATCATGGATTTACAACAAAGGAGAAGTTTTGAATAATTATAATTTGGCTACGTCAAAAACCTCAACAGGCTATTCTTTTGAGCTTGAAATTCCACTTGCAGAATTTGGTGTAGATAATTTATTTCTTGAACAAGTTTATGCATTCGAAATTGCTATAGATGAAGGTAATAACCAAGGAAGAAAATCACAAGTTAGATGGAACGCAGTAAATAATCCAGATTTTTATACCAACCCTTCAGTGTGGGGCGAAATTGTTTTTCTTAAGCAAAATGAAGACCTTTCTAACCTTTAAAGTTTAAATGGGTTTTAGGGCTACATACTTTTTTATTTTTTGTGCTTTTTTTTCTCAAATTGGCATTTTATCAGCCAATCATAACGAAGAAAAAAAACAGTTTGTTTCCAACTTAATTAGTCAAATGACTTTAGAAGAAAAAGTTGGTCAAATGACTCAATTAAACATAAATTTAGTTTCAAAAGGTTCGTCTATTTATCAATTAGACGAACCACATGAATTAGATAAAGAGAAATTAAAAGAAGCAATATTAAAATATCATGCTGGCTCATTTATTAATTGTCCCGGATATGCAATATCGCAATCTCAATGGTTATTAATTATAAAAGAAATTCAAGAAGTAGCAACTAAAGAATCGCGATTAAAAATTCCAATTATTTATGGAGTTGATGCAGTGCATGGTGCAAATTACCTTTCAAACGGAGTTCTTTTTCCACATCCAATAGCTCAGGCAGCAACTTGGGATTCATCTTGGGCTAGAAAAGTAGCAGAAATAACTGCCTATGAAACAAGGTCTACAGGTGTGTCTTGGAATTTTTCTCCAACATTAGATGTTATGCGTCAACCACTTTGGGTTAGATCTTATGAAACCTTTGGAGAAGATGTTTTGTTGGCAAAAGCTATGGGCTTAGCAGCTGTTAAAGGCTACGAGGGCAATAATTTGTCTAGCCCAACTAACGTTGCTTCATGTTTAAAGCATTTTATTGGCTACAGTTGGCCATATTCTGGAAAAGACAGAACAACAGCTAATTTAAGTGAGGGTATAATTAGAGAATATTTACTTCCACCATTTGAGGAAGCCATCAAAGCTGGGGCAAAATCAGTAATGGTTAATTCAGCCGATATTAATGGAATTCCAGGATTAGTTAATAAAAAATGGCTTGTAAATGTTTTAAGAAATGAACTAGGTTTTGAGGGAATTATAGTTACAGATTGGGCCGATATTTATAAGTTAAATGAAGTACATAAAACATCACCAACTTTAAAACATGCAGTAAAATCATCCATTGATGCAGGAGTGGATATGAGCATGGTGCCAAATGATTACAAATTTTCTCAATTATTAATAGAATTGGTTAATGAAGGTGAAATAACCGAAGAAAGAATTGACAAATCTGTAACAAGAATTTTGAATTTAAAATATGATTTAGGGCTTTTTGAAAATCCGGTTACTCCCAATTTCGAATATTCCAAGGTTAGCTCACAAGAATTTGAAAAGGTTAGTTATCAAGTAGCAGCAGAAGGAATTACCTTACTAAAAAATCAAGACAACGTTTTACCGCTTTCAATTAACCAAAATATTTTGGTAACCGGTCCTATGGCAAACTCTTTAAGTATGGTGAATGGCTCTTGGAGCAGAACTTGGCAAGGCAACGATGATAGTAAAAATTTACCTGAAAAACTAAACATACTTCAAGCAATACTTAAAAACTCAAATAAAGTTTCGTATGTTGAAGGTTGTGGATTTGATAAAGCAAGCCTTAATGAAAATTGGGAAATTGAAGTAAATAAGGCAGATGTAATTATTGCTTGCTTGGGTGAGTATCCTGCAACAGAAAAACCAGGAGATATTAATGATTTAACTCTTTCAGAGGTTCAGTTGCGATACATTGAAGAATTAAATAAATTTAAAAAGCCAATAATTTTACTGTTGGTGGAAGGCAGGCCTCGAATAATATCCAGAATTGAAGGTTTATGCAGTGCTGTAATACAAGCATATTATCCGTCAGAAGAAGGTACAATGGCTCTTTCTGATATTTTATTTGGCAAGGTAAATCCATCAGGAAAACTTCCATATACTTATCCTCGCCAAACAAATAATCTTACTTCTTACGATTATAAGGAGTCGGAGAATATTGGAACAAATTTTCAATCTGGAGCCTTTAATCCTCAATATGAATTTGGTTTTGGCTTAAGCTACACTACCTTTAGTTATTCCAATTTTAAACTCATAGAAGAGCATGTTGTTGATAAAGAGGTGCTTAAATTTTTTGTGGATGTAACTAACACAGGAAGTGTACCAGGAAAAGAAGTAGTTCAACTTTATATTTCTGATTTATTTGCATCTATCGCTCCGCCTAACAAAAGGTTAAGAGCTTTTGAGAAATTAAGTTTAGAATCGGGAGAAACAAAAACGGTTGAACTTGCTATTGAAGCAAAAGATTTGGCCTTTGTAGGCATTGAAAATAATTGGATTTTAGAACCAGGAAGTTTTACTGCAAAAATTGCAGATCAAATAATAAATTTTGAAATAAATTAATCATCATGAAGAATCTACTTTTTTTCGTAGGAATTTTATTTTCCTTAATATCAATAATCAGTTGTGAGCAGTCTGATCCATCCGAAACAGGAGTAAGAATTGAAGATAGTCTTGTATTCTCAGGTTTTAAGTGGGGCATAAAAAGCAGTGAAGCACCTGTTGGCCCTGGTTATAATAAGTTTTCTAACAGAACTGAAGATATTTGGATTGATAGCAAAGAAAGATTGCACATGAAAATTTCAAACCACAGTTCAGGTTGGTATTCAACAGAGGTTATTACAAAAGAATTGGTTGGTTATGGAACTTACACATTTACTGTTTTAGGCGATTTAAAAAATATTCCAACAAACGTAGTTCTTGGCCTTTTTACTTGGGATACAGAAACATTTCAAACCGATGCAAATAGCGAGGTAGACATTGAGTTCTCTTATTGGGGAAATGATACATTATCTTCTTCATTAACCTATTCTGTTCAGCCTGTTTCTTTTGGTAGTTATAATGCCGAAAGAACAAATCATCCTCAATTTGATGGCGAAATTTTAAATGGAAAATCTACCCATATTTTTACTTGGACAGAAGACTTGATTTCTTGGGAAAGTTACACTGGGGGAGCAGATAATTTAGGTGATAAAATTGCCTCATGGAGCTTTGATAAGAACAATCCAGGAAAAGTAAAAGTTGAAGGAACTAGAATATCAAACAAGGTGGTAATTCCAAAACCTGGTGATAATACAAATATTAGAATTAACCTTTGGATTGGAGATTGGCAAGGACAGGGCCCAGAAGGGTTTTTTCCTTTAGACCTGCAAGAACGTGAAATAATTATTGAAACAGTTGCTTATGAGCCTTTAAACTAAAAATTTACCCGAAAAAGCAAAGCGCAGGCGGTCCAAGAACAAAAAACCAAAAATCAAGAAACAATAACCAAAAAAGGGAGCTTAACTCCCTTTTTTTTATGCCTAAACTATCGATTCAATAGCCTAATTGATTTCTAATTATTACAATCTATTAAAGCAAAAAAAAGTGGACTTAACGTCCACTTTTCTGTCTAAATTACCAAACTATGAAAAAGGTGATTTAGGGGTTATTGTTTAACCAATTGTTTTTCTAATTCTTCTAAAGATTTACCTTTCGTTTCCGGAACTTTTATTATAATAAATACCAAACCTGCAACAGCAAATAGCCCATAAATTAAAAAAGTCATTGAGCTGCCAAGAGTGGATAATTCCCAAGGAAATACAAATTGAACTCCAGCACTAACTGCAGAGTTAATAAAACCAACAAATGAAATTGCAACCCCTCTAATTTTAAGAGGGAATAACTCAGAAAATAAAACCCACATTACTGGACCTAGAGATATAGCAAAACAGGCTACAAAACCAAGTATTCCTATTAAAATGAGCATTGGGTTCATAGTAATAGCTGCAGTAATTACCTCTGATTCAAATTGCTTAGCTTTTGTTTCTCCTAATATTTCTTTACAAGCATTTTTGTATTCAACATCATTGGCAAAAGGCATTCCCACCAAAGGAGATAATTGAGCCTTAACTTCAGTATCACTAATCATTTCTAATTTTTCTTGGGTTAAAGAGTAAGTAGCAGTGCTAAATCCATAAGCCAATACTCCCATAAAAATTGCAATACCTCCAACACCAATCAACAAGAGAGGCTTTCTGCCTAATTTGTCAATCAAAAGCATTGCTAAAATGGTGAACACCAAGTTGGTGAGACCAACCAATATTGCTTGAATAAATGAGGCATCTGTTCCAATTCCCGATTGTTCAAAAATCATTGGAGCATAAAAGAAAACAGAATTTATCCCTGTTATTTGTTGTAAAATACCAATTACAAGTCCGATAGTTAAAACCAAGCCAAATGCAGGTTTGAAAATTTCAAACAAAGAGGCTTTTTCCTTGTCCTTATCCTTTTCTAAATTCTCTCTTACAGCTTCAATATCTGCCTTAGCTTCTTCTTCAGACCTAAATCTACACATTACTTCATAGGCTTCTCTTTCCCTTTTTTTCATCAATAGCCATCTTGGACTTCGGGGTACCAAATACAACCCGAAAAAATAAAGAACTGCAGGAACAGCTTCAACACCTAACATCCATCTCCAGTTATTTTCTTTTATTCCAAGAGCATCAACCCATGCTAAATCGGAGTTTGCTAAAGAGAGTATATAGAAGTTTGAGAAAAATGCCAACGATATTCCCAAAACAATATTTAATTGGTTAAAGGAAACTAGTTTTCCTCTTTGGTCTGGGGGAGCAATTTCTGCTATGTACATCGGTGCAAGTATTAGTGATGCGCCTACACCAATTCCTCCAAGCATTCTAAGGATTAAGAATAGGGTAAAGTTTGGAGCCAAAGCAGAGCCAATTGCTGATATAAAAAAGATTACAGCACAAATTCTGAGTAATGTTTTTCTTCCATATTTATCGCTTAACGGACCAGCCACCATCATGGCAAGTGCAGCAACAATTGTTAGAGAACTAACTGAAAAACCTAACTCAAGGTCGGTAAGATTAAAATCAATTTGTACAAATTTGTTTACCCCGGAAATTACCGAAGCATCAAACCCCATTAGTAATCCTCCTAGCGCAACTATGGTTGCAACTATTACAATAAACCGATTATTTATTTTCATAATTATATAGATAGAACTTTCTCAAATATATATTTTTTAACCTTATGGTAAAAAATACTATAAATAGAATTTTAGTCGAATTTTAACTAATTAAATTTAGGTTTCACATTGGTTAATATCACCAAAATATAGTAATTAAAACCTTTTGAATTTTGGAGAAGTAAATTTTAAAATTGCCTAAAATTAAGTATGAGAATACTTGCCTATTCTACCAAAAGCTTTTTGGTAATAATTTCATTGTTTATGATAACTGAAATAAGGTAAGTTCCACTAGGAGGCCTTTCTGAGAACTCTAGAATTACCATTGTTTGGTCTCCCATGTTGATTAAAGTAATGTCTGAAACATATTGTTTTCCAATTAAGTCATTTATGAAAAATCCAATTTCATTTTCTTGGGGTATTGGAAGAAGAATATTTACCTTATTATCAATTAATGGGTTGGGGTATAATTTTACATCTTGGAAATTATCTTCATTTTGATTTACCGATATAGCAATAGGATCGAAGGTGGTGGTTTTTCCATCAAAATCTGTTTGGTTTAATCTATAATAGCAAATATCTGAGCAGGGCTAATCATCAGTGGCTTCATAAATTTGTATTAGGTTGGTTGTGCCAGCTCCTACTTTTTGTGTGAGTAATTCAAAATTTTTATTATCATTAGATTTTTCAAGGGTAAAGTAATCGTTGTTAATTTCAGATGCTGTAATCCAAAAAAGGTCTACTTGATTGTTATTTACTTTACCATCAAATTTTATTAATTCTACTGGTAATGGTGTAAGTTCGGTAAAGTTAAAAGTTACCCTATTTCCTCCGCCATTTTCAAAATAATCAAGAACCATATTATAGGTTCCGTTAAGAGTATCTATGGCGGACCTAGTTCTATATCCATGATTTGTGTAATCATTAATAAGGTAAGTAGCGCCTCCATCTAAACTCAGTCTTACTCCATCATCTCCACCAATGGTAAACTCATATTCGCCATGGGTAAAGGTTTTTTGCATTTTGTACCTTACAGTAAACGATTCAGAAACTATTGGGCAACCATTTATTGGAATATTTGTATTACTCCCGCCAAAACTCTGGTCAAACCTTTCGGTTTCTACCATAATTCCTTTATAATCGTTAATATTAAAGTTGTTTGTACCATCATATACATAGCCAATCCATTCTTCATTACCATAAATATTTGGGTCACCAGGTACTGAGTTATTTGAAATAAAAACAGTATTTGAATATGCTGAGTCTGTTCCGTTTCCGCCTTTTCTGCGGTAATACAATG
>Ga0115550_1001625_pt1 | contig 16528 bp, 14 predicted proteins | sample COGITO_mtgs_1005_FD_87177 | JGI IMG/M metagenome (GOLD analysis project Ga0115550, IMG submission 87177) | Pelagic marine microbial communities from North Sea - COGITO_mtgs_100511 | ecosystem: Environmental > Aquatic > Marine > Epipelagic | place: Germany:Helgoland, sampling site Kabeltonne... | reverse complement strand
TGATGGCAAAGTCTGAATATGTGTTTCTAGCACGTAGATTTTTCTGTGCGGGTGTGGTTTTCATGGTTGATAATGTAAACGCGAAGAAGACTCCGATGGTTGGTTTTACGAAAGCTTTCCGTATAGCGAGCAAAGGTACGGGCTGAACATCACGACTTGCCTTCCAAGACGTTGTTTTTTCGAACGGTTGCCCCTAGAAGCAAAACACCTGCACAGAACAAGCTGAGTCCCTTCTGTCGTTCAAAAACCGACTCGGTCAACATCAACCACATGAAGATCAAACCAAAACAAATTTGAAGGATATTCTTCGTCTTATATCCCTCCAAGAGTAGAAGAGCGAATAGTCCTAGAGTAACCATTAAACCTACTATTCCAGACTTCAGGCTTGTCTCTACAAACTGATTGTGCGTATTTGTTTTTTGGTAGCCGGCATCTCCCAAATTCGGATTTCCAAGATAGATTCCATGAGCTTTGTATTTCTCTACCAAGCGAGTTTGGCTATCTCCAGGCCCGACTCCAAAAATCCACGCCTCATCCTCTTCTAGAATCTCGAAGGCAAAACGCCAAAAAGTGAGTCGCATATTTAGTCCATCGAAGTCGCTGCGGTATGTAAAACTGTCTTGCTGAATCAGTTCAAGTTTACTGCTGAATACATCTTTGAATCGATCGGCAATTGGAGTTTGGGAAATGAAAGCAGTAAGTGCAAAAAGGAGAATTGCAATGCTGGCAATTTTCTTCGGCCAAGAAAATGGTAGATGCCTGAGCAGGCTGAAGGATAAGAGAATAAGCCCGAGTAAAATCAGAGATTTTGAACTCAAAAGCACTAAAAAAACAGAGAGGAAGAGCAGAGACGGAAGCATCCATTTGCGAGAGAAATACTGAAGAGTTTCTTTTTTGAGGTACCAATGAGCCACGATCACGGCAGTCCAGAGTACATAGAGCGATTGGTATATGGCAGAATTGCCAATTTGATTAGACAGTTGATGATAGAATAGAACTTCGGAGTTTCCTTCTTGAAAGAAGAGGATGAGCGCAGCGATCAGGCAATAGATAGATGAAGCCAGTGTGGCCACAACAAAACTTAGTAGTGCCTTTTTGCCTTCAATGTTCACGAAATAGGTTCCTAGAAAAAATAGAAACAAAACCAGCTGCAGCTTTTTATCGAGGTTGAACCACGCGAGGTCCATGTTCGTGGTGTTAAAAAGACCGTAAACGTTGACAAAGAAGAGGGTAATCATTGCCCAAACCAATGTGTTGTTTTGGAACATCTTTGGAAGGTGTTTCCATTGGGCGCTGAGAAACCAAAACACGATGAGGACAATGAATACGGTGTTGTTGATTCTCAAATGAAAAGGAAGACTCGCAAAAAACAGCAAGACCAAAAAACCGTAAATCCGATTCATTTTAGTTTGCATGTTCGAGCATTAAGTCTAAATAGCTGCGCTTGACCATTTCCCAGTTGTAGGTAGTTCGAATGCGCTCTAAATTCCCAGAGATAAAACTAGCTTCTCGGACTTCGTCTCGCGGAGTTTCAAGTATTTCGATGATGTCGTGATGGCTTTCAAAAAAGTATGCATTCTCCTGAAGAACTTCGCGATTGAAAGGATTGTTGTGGGCAACAATTCTTGCAGAACATCCCATCGCCTCGAGCAGGGAAGGGTTTGTACCACCCACTGAGTGACCGTGGAAATGAAAACGTGAGAAATGCCGGAGTGCGTTTAGCTGTTCTTTCACATATACACCGCACAACCATTCGATGTTCTCGGAAGCATACTGCGATTGCATGTCTTGCGCGAACTGGTTCTCTGTTTTCCCCACCATGAGCAAGCGTTCGGAACGGCCTTGGTAGGCTTTTAGAATGCTCTCTATGTTGTTCTCAGGCTCCATGCGGGCAACCACCAAATCGTAGATTCCCTCTGCCTTGTACTTTTCGAGAAGTCCTTTGTCAAACTCAGAAACGATTTCTGCTCCGTACGGAATGAAGGAAGCCTTGATTTGAAACCGCTCTAGAAGATGGTCTTGGATGCCAATTGCGTCGGCAATGAGCACATCGCTGTTTCGTGCGGCCCAAAATTCGGCCCTGCGCAGAAAGACTTTTACCGAGTTGGAATACTTCGCCCGTTTCCATTCGAGTCCGTCCATATTGGTGAGAAGCTTTGCCTTTGACGGCATCAAAAATGACCAAACGGATGAAGAGGTGTAGCCCAATTGTAAGAGGACATCAAACTTCCTTTTTCGGGCGTCAACCACGCAATTTAAGTCGTAGAAAAATTGCCCTACTGTACCCATTTTTCCTTCTGGATCTTTCTTGTGCAGGATGTTCACTCCTTTGAACATTTGTTCTTGGTAGGGGTGGTTGTGCGAAGAGTAGACATAGACTTCATGACCTTCCTTCGCGAGAAAAACTGAAAGCTGCTCGGCCAATTCCTCAAATCCACCATAGTGATTTGGAATGCCACGGGTTCCTAAGATGCCTATTCTCATATCAACTTCTGATATACGGAGAAGCTGCGCTCTGCGGCAATTTTCCAAGTGAATTGAGAGTGAACGTAGTTTGAAACTCGTTCGTGATCTTTACGCTGACTCGCTCTCTGAATGGCCCGCTTGATTGATTCTACGGATTCGGGTTCGCAGAATTCCGCGATTTCAGAAAAGTATTCTTGAACATCTCCTTTAGGCGATACGATCGGAATGCAGCCACTGGCAGCTGCTTCAAGGGATGAGAGTCCGGTTGTTTCAAACCAAGAAGGAAGCGCATGCATATGAGCTTCACCATACAATTTGGCTAGCTCTTCTTGCGGCATAAAATCTTCAAAACGAATGTGCGATTCAGCGGCATTCATACAAGCTTCATTGTAGGCCTGGTGATTTGGAGCCGATCTTCCAATGATGCGTGCAGGAATTTTAAGATCATTCAATGCAAGAATCAAATTCAATTGGTTTTTCCCACCTTCAATTCTGCCTACACACAATAGACCTTTTCGCTCTTGGTTTTCGAGGTAAGGAAAAAGTTCGGGGTCCACGCCATTTGGAATCATTTCATAGGGAACCTTAGTGCTGAAGTCATGGACAAAGCGTTCGTACTCCGAGTGAGAATTGGGCAACAGATAGTCGATGTTGTTCAGAACGCTTTGAATGGCTTTTTTGTGGCCTTTGAGTATATAAGACTGACTGCGAATTTTTTCTTGTCCTTTAAAATGTCGCACCAGAGCCTTCATATACTCAGTGCCATTTTTCCCTAAGGACTTTGCAATTTTAGCTTGAAGGCCAGAGCGAGATTTTTGATCAAATTCGGAATAGTCTACGTAGATGCTCGAAACGACTTTGGGAATTTTCAGTTTTAAAAAGGGTAGAATTTCCTGGGGACGAATGATGTTGAAGAAGTGAATCAATTGGTGCTCAGAAGTAATTTGATCGGCTGAGTGAACCATCTCCACTTCACAACCCAGCTTTTTGAGTTCACTAGCTGTCGACTTCATTTGAATGGTGTCTCCACCAACCACCTTCTCGGCACTGCTTCTATTTACGAAAGCTACTTTCATGATTCTGAAGAGCTCTTCCTGAGGCTCTTTAAATCGTATTGATTGAAGACAGGACTGAAGGCCAAGGCCCACATCACATACTCTACGATGTTGAAGATGAAGCTGCCCGTAAACTGATAGGCGAATGCGAAGATGAATAGGTTCATGCGGTAGATGTTGTTGTACACCTTTGTTTTAACGGCTAGGTAAAGAATGAGCATGAATCTCAAAATCACTCCCGTTAGACCAAAAGTGGCCAAGGTATCGGCTACGGCATTGGGAAGTCGAACCGTCCAATTGTCGGCATCCGTGTAATTGTAGTAATTCACGATGATTTCGTGCCCAACAATCTTTACCTGTCCGAGACCCACTCCGAACCACATGTTTTTCTCCTTGGCGATGAGGTATGCCAATTCAAAGGAGTCGCTCGTTCGCCCTTGAAAGGATGAGTCTTGTCCACTAAAAATGTTGGCAATGCGCAAGCTAACGGGGTTGTCGGGAAAGACGACAATTCCTAAGAAGAGGGCTAGAAGTAAAAGAACTCCAGAGAGCTTTACCAAATTCCTGAAACGTGAAGATTTCCAGAACGCTCGTGAGTACATGAATGAAATGAGGACAATTGAACAAAAGACCAATGCGATTACCCCGAAGGAGAGAGAAAGCACTAAGGGGATGGTGACGGCCAGCAAAGTCTTCCACCAATGTTGAGCACCCTGAAAAAAGTACTTCAGATAATAGTAAATGACGAAAGGAGCAAAGAGAAGCGAGTAATAGGAAGGTTCGTACGTGAAACCTCGAAAGCGCGGGAAGATTGGAACTCCAGGACTGATGGGTTCTGTGCTCCAGGTCAATGACCACAGAGGAGGGATGGTGAGAATGATAATTCCAAAACCCAATAAAAGCAGATTGCTTTCAACCACTTTTCGGTACAGCCATTCTAGGTTATTGCTCTTTTGGATGAATTTATAAGTAGCCAATGTAAAGAGGTAGACCGAGAAAAATAGGATGCTCGACTGAAGGTAGTCGCCGTAATCGATGGCTTGGTTTGTATGAATTGCGAAGTAAGGCAAGAGGAACAAGCCGAAAAGCAGGCCGGTGCGCTTGCTGCCGTTGCTGTGCAAATACCACCAGAAAAACGGGAAGAGCAATGAAGTATAGAGCAGACCATGAGGCAGAAAGAGGCTGTTTACGAAGAAGTAAACGAACACAAAAAGCCATTCAATTTCCCGTCTTGCTATGGTCATGAGCTGGTTTTGCGAATCGGTGAGAAGCGAGACCGATAAAACGTGAGAATTCTATTTAAGCCAAAACGTTTTAAATTTCTTTGAAGCAAATAAGCAAAGCACTGTCGCCAATAGTATCGATTGGCTAGCATGTCATTTTCCAAGATTGCCATCTTCGCTTTTCGAACTTCTTGAAAGCCTTTTTTCCAGTTCAGGCTGCTCACACCATCGAGATTCATCACACTCACACTTTTGGGAAAATGCTCAAAAACGGCCCCCGTCGTCCTTAGGCGCAAGAGGAGTTCATAGTCCATGGCAATCTTGTAGTCTAAATTAAAACCACCAAGGTCTTCAAAGCATTTTCTTCGGACGAAGGTTGCAGGGTGGTTTAAGCTCATTTCTTTTTTGAGCAGGCTGTGGTTTGCGTGAATGATGGTATTTGAAGCGTCTTCAACTTGCATGTTCGCATAGAGCACATCTGCCTCTGAGTTCGAAAGCGCCTGTAAAAGCTCTTGAAAGGCATCAGATTTCAGGCGATCTCCCGCATTGAGGAACAAAACCCAATCTGCAGTGCTCGCGCGCCAACCTTTATTGAAGGCATCGCTGATTCCAGAGTCCTTTTCGCTGATCCAATAACTGAGCTTATCGGAATTTTCCTGAATGAACTCGGCAGTACCATCTGAGGATAAGCCGTCAATGATGAGGTGTTCCACTTGCGCATCCAACAATCCCCACACGTTGGCGCAGGTCAACTTCAGGCCGCTAAGGTCGTCTTTAACAATGGTGACAATACTTAATAGTGGTTTCATTCTGATGAGTCCCCAAAGTTATCGGATTTCAATCTCGAGAGGCAGTGCATTCAGTTGTGGACGCGCAGTTTAATGCTAGTTTTGTGCAATACTAAACGCAATGTCAGAGAACAGCCAAAAAAGACCTCAGAGCGACGAACTTGATTTTTCAGGTTTGCTGGATCTGCTGAAGCGCATTATGCGTTGGTGGGAAACACTTCTTCTTGATGTCGTGCGTGTGTTTGGCCGTTATTGGAAGAGCATCTTATTCTACACGAGTGTAGCCATTGCCATCGCCATTGGTTTGTACATCATTCTTCCATCGAAGTATGAGCTGAAGATGACTTTGAAGACAAATCAGCTCTCGAACCCCAACATTCAAGAGCAGGTTTATTCTTTGGAGAAGCTGACTTATTCCAAGTCTAAGAATGAGCTTTCGAAGCTGCTCAATCTCACTCCAGAGCAATGCGAAAACATCGATGAAATTCGTCACGAAATCATTTATGAAGAATACATTTCCCCAAATCCTTATTTGGAGCACTTGCCTTTTCGGATAGTTGCAATTGTCCGGGATCGAGAACTTACTCCCGTACTTCAGAGGGCTGTTGTAGACTATTTGGAGAACAATCCTTATGCCTTAGTAAGTAAGGAATTGCGGATAAAAATGCTCAACGATCGCCATCAGAAGATTGCAGCTGAAATTGCGCAGATTGAGAATTTGAAAGAGAAGTTCTTGGATAATCTAACAAGGAAAGATGAGAACGTTCAGGTGAAAGTGGGCAACGACATCAATCCGATAACATTTCACGAGAAGAGCATTGAATTGCACCAAGGGCTAATGGATATTGAGTATGCACTTGAGCTCGATGACAACATATCTGTCATCGAAGGTTTCGCAAGCAGCGACAGGGCAGATCAGCCGGAACTAGGAGTGTATTTAATGTGGGGAGCTGTTTTCGGTTCTGTTGCCTCTTTCCTCTTCTTCCTCTTCAATATGCGCCTCCAACGAAGAGTCTCTGCGCAATAAAACAAGAGTGAGTTCTCGAAACTTCAGCAGCCCACTGAGCCAAACGAAGGCGAAGCTCACGAGTCCAATTCCCAAGACTTCCAAAATCCAATTTAGTTCCATGGCTGCCATGGAAATGTGAATTCCGTATGCCAGTGGCATGAGGCAAACCAGAAGAACAACATCCTTCGACCCTAAGCCAACTTGATGTCTACTGCGTGCGATTCCATAAAAGAAAACCGCAGCTAAACTGTGGCTGCTTAAGGTCGCAATGGCCGTCCCCAATTCTGCATTTTCAGGAACTAAAAGAAAGTTCAAACTAAAGCCAAGTAGGATTGCTGCTGCAGAAACTCCGATCATATATTTGAGTTTTCCTGAGGCTGTAAGTAAAGTTCCATAGATGTTTACAAAGGATATTGGAATAAAGGAAATCATTAGAACTCTGAAGGCCAGGATGGTACGTTCAGAAGCTTCGGGATAAAGTAGGTGGAGTACTTCGGAACCGAATAGAAAACACAATGTGCTGACCACGATGGCCGGAATGAGCAATAGCCTAGATGAGATTTGGACAATCTCATTTAGATCTCCTCCACGCCTCGTCATATTTGAAAAAATGGGGAAGAGCAAAGCCACGAACATATTCCCCAGCATGATGACCGAATCGAGGATGCGATAGCTCTTGGCATATTCACCAACGGCGCTGCTTCCTGGGCTCAAATAATCTAAGATCACAGTTCCCGATTTGTAATAGATGGACATGAAAAGAATCAGGATGGCGTAGGGTAAGCTTTGCTTTATGATGGAAAGAATGAAGGCCTTTGAAATGCCAAATTCAATTTTGGATAGGTAAGGTCGGAGTAGAAGCCATGCAACAAAGACTGCAATCAAGTATGAGATTCCTTGGGCGTAGGCGAACCACATGATGTTGAATTCTGCCTGCAAGTCGAGGCCCCAGAGCAGAATGGAACAGAAGAGAATCATCAAGCTCTTATCAAGAATGGAGAGAATGCTGTCTTTTTTGAATTCCAGAATACCCGAGATATTCGAACGCATGAAAAGCAGTAGCGAAGCCAAAAATTGATTGAAGAGCAAGATTCCCAAGAGCTCTAAATCCTGCGTTCTGTAACCAATGAAAAGCGCGAAGCCAGATGTGAGGATGAGGTACAATACCCCTAATCCAGCCTTCATCTGAAAGAGTGCAGCAAAGTATTTCCCTAAGGTTTGACGATGCTGGGCAATGTTCCGATTGTTGTAGTTCGTGATGCCAAGATCAAGGAAGATGCTGAAGACGTAGGACAAATCAAAGAGGACGAAATAGAGTCCGTACTCTTCAGAGCCAACCGCATTTTGCACATTTCGATCGATGGCAAAAATCCAAATGGGTTTTATAAGAAGGTTGAGAACTAGAAGAAGTCCAAGGTTCGAGACGAATTTTCGAAGCATCGGAACAGAATCAGTTCTTCGGTGCCAGTTCAGCTTGCACCTTGCAGGTGATGACTTTAGCTAATTTCTGGTTTACTATGGTTGGAATCTTGATGTCGTGATCTTCCAGCGATACTTCAAATTCCGATTTGATGGTAATCATCTTTCCGATGATGGTAATGGCGGCTGAAATCTCACGCTCTTTTATAATCCCATGAACGTTCAGCTTTCCCTGCACTTTTACAGGGTAGGTACCGTTTTTATCGTAATCAACATCCCCATCGATTTTCCCCACGAACTTCACTTTTGGGAACTTTGTGGATTCCATATAGTTCTCGTTGAAGTGTTCACGTTGGAGCTCAGAATTGAAGCCTTCGAATGAGATTACAGCAACTTGAAAAGCGAAGGAATTTTTGCTTGTATTGATGAGGCCAACCAATTTGGTTGATTTCGCCATGATGATCTCCATGGGCGCCTCTGAGGAAAAGGACACGCTGCCCCGTGAAGTTTTGAACAGTTCAGCAGCGGGACGCGCCGCCACCAATGTAAGAATCAAAACAGAAAGGAACAGAAGTCTCTTCATCATATACATTCAAAGGTATCATTAGAGTTCATCGAGCAGGTCTTCAAGCTCTTCCGTTTCTTGCTCTTCTTCCTTTTTTTCGTCGAATTGTACTTCTTCGATGTCATCCCTTACCTTGAGGTCTTTCTTTACGAGCTCCTTTTCAAGGGCTTCTCGCACTTCTTGAATCTTCAATTGAGTGCCGAGCATATCATAGTAATAGGTTTCAATCAGCATGTTCAAACGGCGTACTCGATTGAAGAGATCCATTTTTAATTGATCATCGGTGAGCTTTAATGTTCGAGCGTGTTCATCCGTATAGTCGATGAGGAATCCAGCCCATGTTATGCTGTTTGTGAAATCGAGAAAGTGCCGACCTTTTTGCTCATTGGTGTCAAAATTTTTGTCGAGTTCAAACAAGAGAATTTTGAGCTCGGCATTGGTGATGAACTTAATGTCACCACTTGATTCTAAGGCTTTGTATGTGTTGTTGGAAGGAACGTAGGCGAAGTTGTAGGCCAGCTTATGGTCAATCTTTTCAAGAACTTCGGTGCGGTCGCAAGTTTCAGGCTCTCGGAGCGAATTCATCAACCAAATGGTGACTCCCAATTTCTGTTCGAACTCGCGAATTCGTGTAGTGAGTTGATTGAAGTCCTTCACGAGGTCGGCATGAAGGCCAACCAAATAGATTTCTTCCTTTTCGGTCTTCTCGAGTTCTTCATCGAAATTCTCGATGGCAAAGGCTGCAAGAATGGAGAGCATGATGCCCAGAACTTCCACAACCTGGCGTCCAAGTCGTTTCCAATTGAATGTTGCCATGGAGCAAATGTATAAACACAGAAACAACGATGCATTCACACTCATTCCAACTGGCAAGATTCGCCTCCAGTCAAGACAAAATCACCTGCCGCGAAATGAGTTACTTTTATTCGGTTTGACCCCAAAACAAAATATTCAATTCTGCCTATTTGCCTTTGTGCTTCTTGCTTGCAATGGGATGACCTATGCGCAGATTTTCACTTCATCATCTGAATGACTTCTTTATAATATAAGGAATATTCCGATCATTCAGGTCCATCGGGCCATGAACTTGCTGGCATAATCTTGTTTTCTGAAAGACAAGATGGCGTTATTTACAATTTCGGCTTTCAAATGCGAACGGATGACTCTATTTATTGGCTTCGCATTGTGAAGTAATCAGCGAACAAAGCACTTTTGAATCTTGGTTCGAATCGGTTGATTTGGTATGATAAAGTAGATTCCTGAGTTGAGCTCAATACTAGATGATTCTTGAGGAAAAACATCTACCGTTTCTATGAGCATGCCAAGGCTATTCAACACATGAAAGGATAATTGATCACTCTCAGAGGAGATGCGAATTTGACCCTTTCCGCAAAGAATGGAGTAGGCGTCAAAGAGGTTATTGTCATTAAGCAGTCCACTTGGAGAATGAGGGTAGATTGTATCCAGCACGCCCGACGGAGTTAGCCCAGAGGCGAAGAATGATCCGTAATTTACTTTACCCTCGCTGATTCTTGTTAATTCGGTCGAATCGAGAAGAATTGGAAATGGATGCCAAGAATTGTGTATTCCTGATACATATTCCAGGTTCTTGCTAGGAATTAAATCACTGGACGGATTTTTTTGGATTAATCGGAAAAAGTAGGCGTCTTCCGCATCGAATTTTGTTCCAATTCCTTGGAGGCTCGAACTATCGGGTCCAACATTACCAACATTAAATGTCTTCACTCTAGAGTGCAGCGGAAGCAGTGGGAATTCTATGTCAATTGTATCTCCATTGTTTAAATTGTAATCGAACAAAGTTGATTCGATGATTACCAGAGAATCCTCCAACCACGGAAGAACAAATACCCGGCAATTTGTGGAGTCAGATGAAATAAGGCAAAAGTTTGTCCATTTCAGAGTGTTTTGAGAAACAGCAGTGATTGTACATGCTCCATTGGAATTCCTGAACACTGTGTCAATGGCGGTCTCAATCTTAATCCAATTCTTTGAGAGAAGAGTTGTATCCCCGTTAGTCTTGAAGTAGACACCATAACAACTATTCAAGGTCAGTGATTCTGAGACGATTTTGGTAATGGCCCACCTATGCTGGGAAGAAGCCGGAGGAAAACAATTGCCCGTTTGGCCTTTGGTCTCCGAAACTTGAAGGAGAGCTAACAGGAAGATGAAGACTCTAGTCATAATAGGTCATTTGCTGTTTGAATATAAGTCTAAGAAAATGTTCTATCATCAAATGATCTAAGAAAGTCCCACTGACAATGCATTTTATTCCCCTCAGGAATATCTTTCAAGGGATTCTGTCTCAAAAGCAAGCTTCATCGCTTAAAAAAGGATTACTGCGTGATCCGTTTTAGGCCTCAAAGGCAACACCAAAGCCTAGGCCTGCGTCCTTTTGTCTTTTCTCTTCCCCGCTCATTGAAGCGAGCTTCATCGGATAGTAAAGGATTACTGCGTGATCCGTCTTGGGCTCTTTGGCAACACCAAAGCCTAGGGACTTCGTCCTTTTGCCTTTTTTCATGATCAGAGATTCGAATTTATTCTGCCACTATTAGTAGAGGATTACTTCGTGATCCGTTTTGGGCCTCAAGGGCATCACCAAAGCCTAGGGACTTCGTCCCTTGAGTCTTTCCTCTTCCCCGCTCATTGAAGCGAGCTTCATTCGCGGGAAAAAGAAAAGCCTCTTGCTACGCAAAAGGCTTTAGTGGTCGGGGTGAAAGGATTTGAACCTTCGATCTCACGCCCCCCAGACGTGCGCTTTAACCGGACTAAGCTACACCCCGTTGGGAAGGCGCCAAAGATAGAAAAAGAGCCACTTGATTGACGGGGAGGAAAGGGTCCCTATTTCAGTGCATAGTGGTGAGTGCGATGGATGGATTTCCTTCCATTTCAGATTGGCTATTTTTGAGACATGAAGGATTTTTTCGTGGATGAGGTTCCGAAGGCTTTAGAGAAATTGACAGCCGAAACGGAACCTAAATGGGGTGGTATGACGGCCCAACATATGATTGAACATTTGGTTGGATCGTGGAGAATTTCCAATGGCCGCGCACAAGTTCAGCTCATGACACCAGAAGAACGCCTTCCTGCCTATCGCCAATTCTTATTCAGTGATGAGCCTTACAAGAAGAACTTGATGAATCCGATTTTCGCCAATGGTCTTCCACCTCTTAGAAAAGAGAGTTTGGATGCTGCCGTGCAACAGTTGATTGACGAGATGTGGATGTTCTTTGAGTATTACAACGAACACCCCGAAGCCACTTTCATTCATCCTGTTTTTGGCGAGCTAGACAAAGAAGGGTGGCTTACTTTCCAGCGAAAACACATGGGGCATCATCTCACGCAATTTGGCGTTCTGTAAAAAGGCTCAGTTGATGTGAGCTTTGCCCTGTGAAGGAACTGCAATTGTGTTCAAACTTCTCATGCGGTTTTAGATACAGACGTCGGGCTAATTTGAATTGTTGGTGGATGTGCTCTACGAATTGACCTTCGCCTCGCATGCGCTTCCCAAATCGACTGTCGTTCGCTTGCCCTCCGTGCGCTTCTGCTATTTGTTTTAAGATTTTCTTGGCCCGTTCAGGAAAATTCAAGTAGGCCCAGTCCTCGAAAATATCGAGTAGTTGGCCGTTCAGTCGCGCTATGATGGGTTGTACGTTTCGCGCTCCAGCCTCTGCAGCCGCCTTTACTAATGGTATAATCTCCTGACTGTTGAGCGAAGGAATGATGGGCGCCATCATCACACTTACCGGAATGTGATTCGCGGCCAAGGCTTTTACCGTTCGAATTCGTGCATGTCCGGATGCCGTTTTGGGTTCAAGAACCTGACGCAGTTTTTCATTGAGCGTTGTTATGCTCACCGCTACACTCACCAAGCGATGTTTGTTGAGTTCCTTAAGGATGTCAAGGTCTCGCAGAATCATGCTGTTTTTGGTAATGATGGATACCGGGTGTTTGTATTCAAGAAAGACCTCCAAGAGCTTCCGAGTTATTTTGAGCTTGTATTCCAATGGCTGGTACGGATCGGTATTCCCTGAAAGCATGATGGGATTGGCTACCCAGTTTTTGGATTGTAATTTCTTTTCAAGAAGCTCTGGAGCATTGCTCTTGTATAGAATGCGCGACTCGAAGTCGAGGCCCATATTGTATCCCCAAAAGGTGTGTGAGTTGCGCGCGTAGCAGTAGATGCAGCCGTGTTCGCAACCTTGGTATGGGTTGATGGAATAATCTGAAGGAACGTCGGGACTCTCGACCTTATTTACGATGGACTTGGGGAAGACTTCTATGTATTGAGTCTTACGTTCACTTTGGTCTTTGGGTAAATCGATTTCCCAGTCTACGTATCGGTTTTTCTCAAATGGGTTGTGAATGTCGGATTGAGCGCCGCGGCCTTTTCGGTAAATACGCGCCCCTGAGCCTGTCGAAGGTTTAAGTGAATGGCGTGTACCCTCGCGTCCCTCGTTAAACTCGGGATGTCGCTCGGTGGAATCGGGATGTCGCTCGTTGAAGTCGGGATGTCGCTCGTTGAAGTTGGGATGTTGCTCGGTGGAATTGGGATGTCGCTCGTTGAAGTTGGGATGTGGCTCATGTGAACTCTGCTCGTGGCATCCTTGCTCTTCGGCGGGCTCAGAGACGCGGATGTGTTTTACGGATCTAGGGTATATAGTTTTCATGTTAACTTTTCTAGTTGATCTCTACGGCTTTTCATGTTTTGCTGATCTTCCTCCGTATTGCTGAGGTTGGAAGAGTGTTTTCCTCTTGTGCTGGTATCCATTTCGGAATAGCGAGGATCTTCGATGACGTCGAGTTTTTTTAGGGAGCTGACTTCCATACTGAAGAAACCGAATTCTTCTACTACTTTCCCTTCAATTTCATAAATGCCTCGGCCGTAGAATGGAAAGGCGGTAGAGACATTGGGGAAGTGAGTGGTATCGAAGAAATCTCCGTCTTGGTCAACGAAAGTTCCAAAATGCATTCGCTTTCCTGAAGTAGTTCCAGTGGCTTTAATACTGACCAAGTAGCCGAGCAGACGTACAATGCGCTTGTTGAATTTGGGGAAATCTGCGGCGAGGAATGGATTCGCTGGGCGGTTTTTGAGAAGTTTAAATGGACTGACCAGCGGAAAGCCTAGAAGCTCAAGTTGATCGAAGGCATTTTCCAACTCATCGATGAGCAGTTGAGGAATTTGGAATGGTCTGGAAGGAAGCTCAAAGAGTTGTGCTGGTCGCGCTACTTTTTTGTCTTTCGACAATCGGAAGTGCGCTTCCCAAAGCAGTTCGCGTTTGTTTTTTCCCGTAAAGCGAAAAGCGTCCATGCGGATAAGAATGCTGAGTTGATCAATGCTTGCGGGCACGCGATCCATGAAATCTTCGAGGCTTTTGAAGTCGCCGTGTTCTTGTCGGTCGAAAAGAAATTTTGAGGCAAATCCACTTTCCAATTCACGCACATGGATGAAACCCAAATAGAGCTTGACTCCATAGATGGTGGTGAGGTAATCACTGAGGTTTACATCGGGAGCATGAATTTCAGCACCCCACATACGCGCTTCGTGCACATAGAATTCGGTGCGGTAAAAACCGCCGAAGTTGTTGATGACGCCCACCATAAACTCCAAGGGGTAATGTGCTTTTAGAAACAGACTCTGATAACTCTCCACGGCATAAGAGGCGGAGTGGCCTTTCGAGAAGGCGTAACCTGCAAAGCTTTCCGTCTGTCGCCAAATTTCGGCGGTGAGTTCATCCTCGTAACCCTTCTCTTTGCAATTGGAAAAGAACTTGTCTTTGGCTCGGGCAAACTCTTCGCGCGATCTGTATTTCCCCGACATTCCCCGACGGAGCACATCGGCTTCACCAAGACTAAGTCCGGCAAAATAGTGGGCAACCTTTATGACGTCTTCTTGATAGACCATCACACCAAAGGTTTCGGGCATGATGTCGAGCATCACTGGATGAGCATCCTTTCTTCGCTCCGGAAAGCGAAAGCGTAAGATGTATTCGCGCATCATTCCAGATTTGGCGACGCCCGGACGAATGATGGAGCTCGCCGCAACCAAACCCAGGTAGTGATCTACTTTGAGTTTCTTGAGTAACATGCGCATGGCAGGAGATTCCACATAAAAGCAGCCCATGGCTTTTCCATTTCGGAGCAGGTCTTTTACCTTTTCGTCCTTGCGAAAACGCTGCATGTCGTGGATGTCGATGAGCGGCTCTTCCGGTCTGTTTTTGCGAACGACTTCTATGGTGTCTTTGATTTTCCCCAAACCACGCTGACCAAGAATGTCGAATTTGTAGAGACCAATGTCTTCGGCTACCACCATGTCGAATTGGGTGGTTTGAAAACCTTTTGGCGGCATGAAGGTCGGAGTGTACTTCTGCAGCGGTTCTTCTGAAATCACGATGCCTCCGGCATGTACGCTTAAGTGATTTGGAAAGCCTTGAATGTGGCCGCAGTACTTCAGAACCAGTTGTGAAAAGCGATCAAGTGTTCGTGGGTTGAACTTGCCCCGACTCAGAACATCGATTTCCTCTTTGGGTAAGCCAAACACCTTTCCAAGTTCACGCACCACTCCTTTGTATTTGAAGGTGTTGTAAGTGCAGATGAGCGCGGTGTGCTTAAAGCGATTGAAAATGTAGCGCGTCACATCTTCTCGATCTTTCCAGGAAAAATCCAAATCAAAATCGGGTGGGTTTTGCCGATAGAGATTGATGAAGCGTTCGAAGTAGAGGTCGAGGTCGATGGGATCTACGTCGGTGATTCGAAGCAAGTAGGCAACAATGCTGTTGGCGCCACTGCCACGTCCTACGTAGAAGTAGCCTTTGCTTCGTGCATAAGAAGTGATGTCCCAGTTGATGAGAAAGTAGGAGATGAAGTTTTTCTGTTTGATGATTTCAAGCTCCTTCTCCAAGCGAGCACGAACCTGTTTGTTGGGATTGTGGTAGCGGTACCTGAGACCTTCACGGGCAAGTTTTCGTATGAGCTGATAATCCTCTAAGTGCGAGCCTGTATAGGTTTGCTGATTTTTGTGTGTTTTTTCATCGCCAAAATCGAATTCAAACTCGCAGTTCTTTAGCAGTTCTTCAGCGCGTTCGAATAGGTCGGGTGCTTCGTCGTACTTCGCCTTCAGCTCTGCTTTGCTGCAGAAACGATCGCTTTCAAAGCCCTGTTCTTCTAGCTCGAGCTTACTGAGCAGCGTGTTCTTGTCGATGGCGCGTAAGAGTCTGTGGGCGTTAAAGTCGCGCTTGTCTCTAAAGCTCATAGTTAACATAGAAACTAAATGCGTACGAGGAATTTTATAATCGTGGATGCGAAAGCGTGGAAGGTCGCGTGGGTGCAGACCCACAAATTCAAAGTCTCGGAGCTGCTGTCCGCGGTAATGCTGGAAAGGATAGATGACGTAGCAGTGTTTGAATTCTGGAGCTTGAAAGGGAATGGCTTCGCCACGATGCAAATGATCCGATAGGAATTCATTCATCTCCTGGAAGCCTTCGTTGTTTTTTGCTAGCGCCACGAACTGCTGTTTCACACCATTTCTGAAATCGATGCCAAATACGGGCGTAATCCCATGCTTGGGTGAAATGCGCAAACTGTCGAGTAGGGCGGAAGTGTTGTTGATGTCGGTGATGGCATAACGATCGTAGCCCAATACACGCATCAGTTGAAGCTGATCTTTTGGATCTACCGTTCCGTATTTGAGGCTGTAGTATGTGTGGGTGTTAAGCATCAGCTAATTTTAAACCATTGTTTTTGTGGTGGTTAGGCTTTTTTGAGTTTGATTGAAGATTTATGAATGAATATTGTTGATTTTAGAAGTAGATGTTTTGCGTGCTGTTTGGACGCTTTTGACAAAAATTGAGATGAGTTGATCTAGTTCTCCTTTCAGCTTTTCTATCTCTTCAGATTTGCCATAATTCTTTCTGGAAATGATTTCCAAGGAGACTTCACTTTCTTTTAATTCCTTCAAACAGACTTTCATCTTGTGTATGAAGTCT
>Ga0115550_1001622_pt1 | contig 16559 bp, 10 predicted proteins | sample COGITO_mtgs_1005_FD_87177 | JGI IMG/M metagenome (GOLD analysis project Ga0115550, IMG submission 87177) | Pelagic marine microbial communities from North Sea - COGITO_mtgs_100511 | ecosystem: Environmental > Aquatic > Marine > Epipelagic | place: Germany:Helgoland, sampling site Kabeltonne... | reverse complement strand
GGAACTCACAAAAGTGTTGGTTGAGTTTGCGATTGAAAAAGCAGACGATGATAAAAGTTGGAACATTGCTTTAGATTTAGCCAAAACAGCCAAGCTTTTAACAAGAGAATCAGATGCGCCTTATCTAGAAGAACTTTCTCAATGTACGTTACAAGATTTTGGCACCCTGAAATCAACCTTAATAAAAGAGATTCGCGAAACAGAACTACAGATTGTTGCGTTGTCCACCCAGATTTTAGAGTTGATTTCAGCCAGTGGTATTGAATTTTCAGATTTTACAAGAGGGTCCTTACCAAAACATTTTAAGGCATTAAGATCCAAAAAATTTGATCTTAGTTTTACAGCCCAATGGCAACAATCCATAGAAACCACCGCGCTGTACACCAAAAAAGCCTCCCCTAGTGTTACCGCCGCTATTGATAGGCTACGCCCCCAACTTGTAGCGGTATTTCAAAAAACCAAAGAATCCGTTTATCGTATTCGGTATTTAAATAATATTAGAAAAAACACCACACCACTTTCGGTTTTGAATTTGATTCATCAAGAACTAAAAACGATCAAAGACGAAGAAAATTTGTTGATGATTTCTGAATTTAATACCATCATAAGTCAGCAAATAAAAGATCAGCCAGCACCTTATATTTATGAACGTATCGGTGAAAAATTTAATCATTTTTTTATTGATGAGTTTCAAGATACTTCCGAATTACAATGGGAAAATTTGACTCCCTTAATAATAAACACATTGGCGCAAGAAAATGGGAGTTCTATGTTGGTAGGAGATGCCAAACAAGCAATTTATCGATGGAGAGGTGGGAAGTCAGAGCAGTTTATCAATTTATATAACAATGCGACTACATTCCCTTTTGAAGCGACACTTTCTAAACTTCCAACAAATTATAGAAGTTGCAGTCAGGTGGTTGATTTTAACAACAAATTTTTTAAACACCTATCAACGGTTGTTTTCTCAAATGACACCTATAAGGCACTATACCAGTCAGCGTCTCAATTAGAATTTAAAAACAAGAAGGGGTATGTGAATATTTCCTTTTTGGAGTTTGAAAAGGGAGCAGATAAATCACTTTTATATGCAGAAAAAGTTTTAAAAATTATTCGATCTTATTTGGATTCAAGCGAGGATGCAGCCATGAAAGATATTTGTGTGTTGGTTCGAAAACGAAAAGAAGGAGTTGCTGTGGCAAATTTATTAAGCCAATCTAAAATTGATATTGTCTCGAGTGAAACTCTATTAGTGGCACAGTCACCAGAAGTAAATCATATTATGAACGTATTGGAATATATGCATGAACCTTCTAATATACAAGCCAAACTCGAGGTGATCAATTATGTTGCAACCCATACCGATGTAGGGGATCCACACTTATTTCGTTTAAAGTGTATCCCTTTAAATCGTGTTGCTTTTTTTCGAGCGCTGCAACCCTTAGGACTAAATTTCAATCTTAGAACAGCATTACAACTTTCTATATATGAATCTGTAGAGTATATAATTAGTAGTTTTCAACTTGTAAAAACCTCGAATGCTTACATTCAGTTTTTCCTAGATTTTGTAATTGAATTCACTCAAAAAACAACATCGAGTGTCCGTCAATTTATAGATCACTACAATCTAAAAAAGGACACTTTAAGTGTCGTCACTCCAAAAGGAATAAATGCCGTTCAAATAATGACGATTCATAAATCTAAAGGACTGGAGTTCCCAGTTGTTATTTTTCCATTTGCAGAATTGGATATTTATAAAGAATTGGAGCCTAAAGAATGGATGCCAATGGATACTTCTTTTGCTCCTTTTTCACATTTTTTATTAAATTATAACAAAGATTTTGAAGCATTTGGAACGGAAGGCGCTGCCATCTTTAAGGACCACCAATCAAAATTGGAGCTCGACAACATTAACCTGTTGTACGTAGCGCTCACTAGGGCAGTTGAGCAATTATATATTGTTGGAAATGCAGCGGTTGCCAAAAATGGAGCTGAAAATCTTAAAACATATTCCGGACTTTTAATTAATTATTTAAAATCATCAGGACGTTGGAAAGACGGAAAGTTGGAATATGAGCTTGGAAAGCTCCAAAGCATAGAAACTCCAAAACCCGCCAAATATCCGACAGTATATCAGAGTAAATTTATATCAACTCCAAAGGCACATCTCAATGTATCAATGGCAACAAATGCGGGATACCTATGGGATACTGTACAAAAAGAAGCACTTGAGAGAGGGAATTTGGTTCATTTACTAATGTCAAAAATTTATACCAAAGACGACATTGAAATTACGTTGAATGATTTTTTTAATGCAGGTGTGATATCATCAGCTCAAAGCGACGCACTTTTAAAGACCTTAGAGGCGATTGTTGGCCACCCATTGTTAGCACCCTATTTTAGTTCAGACTTAGAGGTTTATAACGAAAGAGAAATTATGACTTCCAGTGGAAAAATCATTATTCCAGATCGGTTGGTTGTTTTCAAAGACTCCACAGCCGTAATTATTGATTATAAAACAGGTGACTCTTACGATAAATACGAAGCTCAACTCGAAAATTATTCGAAAATTATTGAGGAAATGGGGTATAAGGTTACCAAAAAAATAATCGTGTATATAAACGCCAGTTTACAGGTTAAAGTGTATTAGCTTTAAGACACTTTTAAATTCAAATTTCGTTAACCTGTAGCCCTTTGAAATTAATATTGTTTTTTTTGTTTAGAATATTTGTTTTATAGAATTAACGCCTTATTTTTGCACCTAATTAATCAAATAAATTAAAAACATCACTCATGAAAAATCTTAACAGATTAATTCTCACAACATTACTAGTGTTTGCGATTGGTAATGTAAATGCACAAGACGAAAATAACCCATGGCAAATTACAATAGGTGTAAATGCTGTAGATGTATTTCCTGTCGGTGAAGACGCTCCTCAAGGAGATTATTTCCAAGAATTTTATAACGTGGAAGACAACTGGAGCATTCTTCCTTCAGTCTCTTTAATTACACTACAAAAATACATAGATGAGGGTTTCTCAGTAGGTATTTCGGCATCTATCAACAGACTTGATAAATGGGGACAAACTGAGGATGGAACTCCAGTTTCTGTAAATAACTTAATGTATTATGCAGTTGATGGAAATGTAAAATATAGCCTTTCCGGTTTATTAAACACTAAAAAACTAGAGCCATTTGTTGGAGTTGGTGGTGGATATACTTGGATCGAAAAAGGACCTTACAGCCCAACATCTACTTCTGGAGATTCTGGTGCTTTAATTGGAGCTGGAACTTTAAATGGAACCGTTGGTTTGGCGTATTGGTTTTCTGACAATTTTGGAATCACAGCGCAGTCAACATACAAGCATTCTTTTAAAGACTACTTAACAAAACATTTCCAACATTCTGTAGGAGTTGCTTTCAATTTTGGTGGAACTGATACAGATGGTGACGGCATATATGATAAACATGATCTTTGTCCAGAAGTTCCTGGTTTAGAAGAATTCAATGGATGTCCTGATTCAGACGGAGATGGCATTGAAGATTCAAAAGATACATGTCCAGAATTAGCTGGTTTAGCTGAGTTCAATGGATGTCCTGATACAGACGGAGACGGTGTATCTGACAACAACGACACATGTCCAAATGAAGCAGGTTTAAAATCCTTAGCAGGATGTCCAGATGCCGATGCAGATGGTTTAGCAAATGCTCAGGATGAATGTCCAAATGAGGCAGGTCCAGTTGCTAACAATGGATGTCCTTGGAAAGATGGCGACAGCGATGGCGTATTAGATAAAGATGATAACTGTCCTACGGAAGCAGGAACTGTTGCAAACAATGGTTGTCCTGAAGTTGTTTTCCCTTCAGAAGAAGAACAAAACGAACTCATCAACTACTCTAGAACCATTAATTTTGCACTTGGAAAATCAAGCTTTAAAGAAGATGCTTATCCAACTCTAAAAGCAATTACTGCAATCTTAAAAGAGTATCCAAAAGCTAGCTTTGTTGTAGAAGGTCATACAGACAGTACTGGTACTAACAATAACTTCAACCAATTACTTTCAGAAAGAAGAGCTGAAAAAGTTGTAGATTATTTAGTCGAAAATGGTATTGCAGCTGATAGATTAAACTCAATTGGTTTTGGTGAAAACAAACCAATTGAATCGAACATGACTGAAGCAGGAAGAACTGCTAACAGACGTGTAGAAGTAAAATTGGCGGAATAGTTTTTACTATTTCATAATAAAAAGCTTAAAACGCTTCGCTATTGCGAAGCGTTTTTTTATTTTTATAACATGACAAGTTTTATTTATGACGTCCTAAAAGATTTGGAAACCCATTCGAAAGATGTTTCCAAACTCAGCCTCATTCTCCCTAACAAACGGGCTGGGATATTTCTCAAGATGGAATGGTCTAAATTAAATAAAACAACGGGGTTTTTACCCCAAATAATTGCTATTGAAACGTTTATAGAAGAATTATCTCAACTAAGGCTTCTTAGTAATACCGAACTAATCTTTGAGTTTTATGAAGTTTATTTAGAGCTTACCCCACTAAATGAAAGAGATTCATTTGATCGTTTTTCAAAATGGGCTCCCGTTGTGCTTCAAGATTTTAATGAAATTGATCGCTATCTAATTCCTCAGAATCAAATTTTTGAATACCTGTCCGCAATTCAAGAAATCAACCACTGGTCTTTAGATCCAAACACCACACCACTAATCAAAGGCTATTTATCTTTTTGGAAAAAGATACAGACCTATTATAAAAAATTTACGGAGCATCTTCTTCAAAAAGGAGTGGGATATCAAGGTTTAATTTATAGGGAGGCCGTAGAAAATTTAGAACTATATATTCAAAACCATCAAGACAAGTCCCATATCTTTTTAGGATTTAATGCTTTGAATGCATCTGAGTCAACGATTATTCAGGAGTTGTTACAACAAGACAAAGCAAAAATTTATTGGGATATGGACCAAATATTTCTAGATTCTCCTCAACACGATGCAGGCTATTTTATAAGACAACATCAAAAAAGTTGGAGCCATTTTAAATCACATCCTTTTAATTGGGTTTCTAATTATTATACCAAACCCAAAAACATTTCTGTCATTGGAACCCCAAAAAACATAGGTCAAGTTAAGTATGTAGGGGCATTATTACAGCAATTATACACAGAAAATAAACTTCAAAACACTGCCCTAGTTTTAGGAAATGAAGCGCTACTAATTCCGATATTGAATTCAATACCAAGCTCTATAGAAGATATCAATATTACTATGGGATTACCTTTAAAGCAAATTCCTTTTTCAGCTTTTATTGATCAATGGTTCCAACTTCATAAAGACCCCTCTCCCTTATATTATTATCAAGATGTGATAGGTGTATTATCACATCAATTTGTGCGCCCCTTGTTTCAAACTGAAGATCAAGATGCCGCTCAATTAATCATGACAACAATCAAACAGCAAAATCTAATAAGCCTCTCCAAAGATCAAATCATTGCCATTGCTCCTGATCATAAAGAAAATTTAGAACTTTTGTTTGAGACTTGGAACGACCAACCCACGAATGCAATCGAAAGTGTTTTATCGCTTATTTTTAAACTTAAAGACCATTATAACAAATCTAAAAACAAGCACCTATTAGCTTTAGAATATTTATATCGGTTCTCTGAAATTTTTAACCACCTACAACGCCTCAATACACGCTATAGCTACATCACAAATATCAAAGTTTTACAAAGCATTTATAAAGAATTATTAAGCCTTGAAACCTTGGATTTTAAAGGGCAGCCATTAAAAGGATTACAGATCATGGGAATGTTAGAGTCTCGTGTTTTAGATTTTGAAACGGTGATAATTGTCTCTGTAAATGAAGGGGTTCTCCCGGCAGGTAAAACAAATAATTCATTCATCCCCTTTGATGTTAAAATTGAAAATGGGCTTCCTACCTACAAAGAAAAAGACGCTGTTTACACCTATCATTTTTATCGATTGCTTCAACGTGCTAAGAATGCGCATATTATTTATAACACAGAACCTGATGTATTAAGTGGCGGTGAACGCAGTCGTTTTATAACCCAACTAGAGTTTGAAGCACATCATGCTTTAGATCATAAAATAGTAATTCCAGAAACGCCGCAAATCACCCCACATGCATTAACTGTAAAGAAGACGCCTGAAATCATTTCAAAACTCAAAAGTGTCGCTGCTAAAGGGTTTTCCCCTTCATCATTGAGCCAATACATTCGGAATCCAATGGATTTTTATAATCAGAAACTATTGGGTGTAAAAGAGGATATAACTTTAGAAGAAACGGTTGCTGCAAATACATTTGGAAGTATTATCCATAATACATTAGAAGCTTTTTACAAACCTTTTATTGGGCAGGTATTGCAGCCGTCAATGCTTACAGAACTAAAACCCAAAATTGACAGTACAGTTGCCCATTATTTTAATGAGATTTATAAGGAAGGTGATATCTCTCAGGGACTTAATCTTATTAGTTTTGAAATTGCCAAACGATATATTTCAAATTTTTTATCCTATGAATTGGCATGTATAAATAAAGGAGATGAAATTATAATTGAGGCGATTGAGTCCAAAATGGCTGTTGCCATTGATATTCCTGAACTTCAGACTCCGATTCAACTGATCGGAACCATTGATCGTATTGATATGTGTAATGGCACTCGTAGAATTATAGATTACAAAACGTCTCAGGTATCTCAATCTGAAATGGAATTGGTAAATTGGGACGATATTACAAACGACTACAAAGCACACAGTAAAAGTTTTCAAATTATGACCTATGCGTATATGTTAAATGCCCAAACGCCTTTTACCACGCCTGTAGAAGCGGGAATCATCTCTTTTAAAAATCTAAAATCAGGATTGCTAAAGTTTGCCAAGAAAGACAAGCCAGGGTCGTATGCTCAAAAAACAACCGTGTTGTCCTCCGATCTTTTGGTGCGTTATGAGTATGAACTCAAAACACTCATTCTTGAGCTTTTTAATACCGATATTGATATTACCGAAAAAGAGGTTTAGATGGTCATTCAAGAAATAAACAAAGTCATTAAAGGTCCGCATCGTTTGCCGATTCTACTGGATGTCTTTTATAATAACACTGTAGAGCATGCGCCATTACTCATTTTTTGCCATGGGTATAAAGGGTTTAAGGACTGGGGGGCTTGGAATCTATTTGCAAAGACGTTTGCGGCATCGGGGATTGCCGTGCTGAAATTTAATTTTTCTCATAATGGCGGAACTATTGAGCAGCCAATTGATTTCCCAGACCTTGAAGCTTTTGGTCATAATAACTATACTAAGGAATTAGACGATTTGAATCAAGTATTAGATTGGGTTGAAACCGCCTATGCAAAACACTCTAATATTAATGTGTCTAACATTACTTTAGTAGGTCACAGTCGAGGCGGTGGAATTGTCACTCTAAAAGCAGCAGAGGATTCCCGTGTTAAAAAACTTGTAAGTCTTGCAGGAGTTTCGGACTTTAAATCTAGATTTCCCAAAGGGTCGGATCTTGATGTTTGGAAATCGACAGGTGTACGATTTGTTATGAATGGGCGTACCAAACAACAAATGCCACATTATTACCAGTTCTATGAGGACTTTATGGCGAATGCGTCTAGACTTACAATTCAGCTAGCTGCTAAAAGTTTAAAAGTACCTCATTTAATTATTCATGGAGATGCAGACACAAGTGTGGATTTAAAAGAAGCTTTTGCACTGCATAAATGGCATCCAGGAGGTCAGTTGGTTGTACTAAAGGGCGCAAATCATGTGTTTGGAAGTCATCATCCTTGGGATTTTAGTGAATTACCCCTGTATTTACAGCAGATTCACTCAAAAATTACCCACTTTATTAACAATTTGTGCTAGTTCTTAAAAAAAAGAGCATTTATCTGATATTTTTTTTGGAAAGAACAAACTAATTTTTGTAATTTAGACTAAAATAAATATATATTATGGGATATTCATTCAAAAATAGTAAAGGAAAGACGTATTTTTTACACACTAAAGATGTAATTCTTAAAGGTGGTAGAGAGCAAACTATCTATTATTTCGCAAAAGATGAGCGTAGTAATTCATGCGATCTTCCTGCTGGAAAAAAGATTGTAGAAAACGAAAAAACAGGACTCCCTTTTGTTAAAAAGGCCTAAGTTTTTCAATCTTATCAAAAAAAAACCCACTCTTATTGAGTGGGTTTTTTTTGTGCTTATAATATTAGGTCCAGATTTTATCTTTTTTCGGTCTTAAAACAGTATAAATCATAATTAAGGCAACAACTAAATGCATAAAGCCAAATTGCTGAGGGAGATCAAGGGACTTGCTTAAAATCAGATACCCTTGGAACAGATTTATAACTAAAATAGCACATCCGATTCTATTGCTCAGAGCCATTGCAGCCTTGTTTTTTTCGTCGAAGGGAGTGTTTATTGGAAGCGTGACAATCACTTGCCCCAAAAACATTACGATGATAAACAAATGTACTATATTATTATCTTGTGCATAACCTATTCCTTCTCCGATTATTGGACATATGCCAAAAAAACAAATTCCAAAAAGAAACAAAGCACGGATTCTTTTTATTGCTCCATATGCTGCGACTAAGATAAAAATGAAACAAAAAATATTGCCTGCACTTTCTAGGATAGGATTCATGAGGGGATTATTATAATAAGGTTTAGGTCAGTACCAATATAATCAAATTTGTAATTTAATACAATTTTTTTTGTGTTAACTTACAATTAAGTTTTTGTTCTTTATAGGGAAACCTGTTGTGACGCTCTACTATTTTTTTAAATACAATGAAGAAGATTCTCAAAAAAAGGACATGCCAAAGCTGTTTTTCCTTTTAACTTTTGTATTTTAAATAATATATAACTACATTTAGTAGTTATTTTTTTAATACCCATTATATAAATTGTTGATATGAAGCCAATCATAAAATGTGTTTTATGGGCCATGTTTTTAGTGCTCTATTTGGGGTGTTCCAAAGACAATCCAGACGAACAAACTCCAACAACAGAGCCAGAAGTGGTGGAAGCTTACGAAGCTTTAAATGTATCTTATGGTCCGGATGAAAATCAAGTGTTTGATATTTACCTCCCTGAAAACAGAACGGCTTCTACTAAAACACTCATTTTGATTCACGGTGGCAGTTGGTTTTCTGGAGATAAATCGGACATGAATACGATCAAGTTGTTCATTTCAACACTTCACCCAGATGTGGGTATTATTAATATGAATTATACCTTGGCTGGGGTTAATAACCCGCCAGTCCCAATGCAAACGGAGGATATTTCAGCGGTGGTTGATTACCTTTCTACCAATAAAACATCCCTTATTATTAGTGATGATATTGGGTTTATTGGTGTGAGTGCGGGAGCTCATTTATCATTATTGTGGAGTTATGCATATGATACTAATAACCAAGTTGACATGGTTTGCAGTATTGTTGGCCCAACCAATTTTACAGATCCTAATTATTATGACAATCCTCTTTATCAGCCAGTTTTTCAATTATTTGGAAACCCCTCTGTTGAATTTTTAGAATCTGCAAGTCCTTATCATAGAGCTACCGCAACTTCTCCACCAACACAGCTGTTTTATGGCGGCATGGACCCCTTAGTTCCAACCTCACAAGGCGTAGACATGGATGCACAGCTTACGACACTAGGAGTCACCCATGAGTTTCACTTTTATCCAGACGAAGGTCATGGCTGGGAAGGCGCAAATTTGTTAGACACCACCACAAAGATTTCAACGTTTATAGAAACATATATAGAAACGGAATAACTCCAGTATTCAAGTCTAGCATCATCAACAGCCATCAATTTAATTGATCTTTAGTTAGATTTACAGGAGACACATGTTTATGATTGCTTTTATTTAATATTTTATTCATACATTTAAGCATAATATTAAAATCAACATTTATGGAAAATCTTTCAATTTTAGCACAGCTTATTGTTTCAATATCTGTAGTTATTGTGTGGGTTTTTAGATATGATAATATTGTTTTAGAATTTAAACAATACGATTTGTCTAGTTTGGTAAGAAATGCAGTTGGTGCATCAAAAATTGCATTGGCAACTGTTTTGATACTAGGAATTTGGTATCCAGAATTTTTAGTTCCCGCATCGCTATTAATGGCATTTTTAATGCTAAGCGCTCAATATTTTCATGTGAAAGTAAAAAACCCTTTTGTAAAATTCATTCCCTCTTTTGTTCTCTTAATCCTATGCTTATTTATTGCTGCTTTTAATTATGGATTGTTATAGAGAATGGATTTAAACTTACTTATCCTTTTATTTTCGGCGATTTCGTTTATTTTTTATGGGATAAGCTCTTTTTTTTCAAGGCGAATGCTATCCGAATATGCGCGTTGGGGCTATAAAAACCAACGGATTTTGCTCGGTTGTTTACAACTATTAGGAGCAATTGGTTTACTTGTTGGCATCCTCAATCCCATATTGCTTACTGTGGCGTCCTTTTTATTAACGTTTATGATGGTTACTGCTGTTTTTGTAAGAATTAAAATAAAGGACAGCATTATTCAGATGTTTCCAGCCATTTTATACACGGTACTAAATTTTATAATTCTTTACAATTCGTTGGTTTAAATCCAAGCCAACAACTCTAGATTTTTAATCAACGGCAAGTTTATCGTTGCTGTAGTTTGTAGTTTCAGCTTTATTTTTCCTTAGATTTGTCAATAGGAAACCTACCTTGATTCCCGATGCCGTCCATGTCAATCGTATCGTATGCATTTTGATGTTCATTCCGTTGTATTTTGTGTTGTCTCGAAATAATCGTTAACAAAAAATAGACGTACACTATAAATATGATAAACCCGAAAATAAATATAAGTAAATTCATTTTTTTCTTCTTTGTCTAATGGCAATGGAAAGCGATAAAATCGACGGAACCCAAATTCCTACAAAAATCCCCTCTAGTTTGTTTCCAGTGAACCAAAGTGTAACAGACATCAAAAATGAAATGAACGCAAGTATAATAGGATAATAGGTTTCAATAAAATCTCTCATTGTTTTTTATGTAAAAATAAGCAAGATTAAATAAACAAATGTCACTAAATCTATAAAGTTTTAACATATGTATTAAAGATTTTCTTAAAAAAATGAGATTTTATCACATAACAAACTAGCTCAAGCGGTTTAAATAGCTAAACCCAAAACAATTCAGTTTACTTTTTATTAACTTTATCAAATGCAAAAAAATGGTGGAGCAAAAAAAACGAAAGAAAGATGAAAATATATATCACAATAATTTTAATGGTTTTTGGCTTTCAATCGTGTGGTGCACAGAAAAACAGCGAACTCTTTACAATATATTTAGTGAGACATTCAGAAAAAGAATTAACAACGAATCATCATTCAGACCCTCCACTTTCTAAATGTGGAGAGCATAGATCAGAGAATCTAAGTAATTTTCTTAAAGATGTAGATCTGGATGTTATATACAGTTCTAACTATATCCGAACCAAAAATACAGCACTCCCAACAGCCATGTCCAAAGGATTAAAGGTTAATGAATACAACCCTCAAGAACTTGAAGATTTTTCCAAATCTTTGATGGGCAACAAACAAAACGCACTCGTTGTAGGACATAGCAATACAACAGGCGTTTTAGCAGGTCTTTTGGTTGGTGAAAAGATTGGGGCATTTGATTTGGATATTTATAACCGAGTTTATAAAGTAATAATTTATAAAAATAGCGGTCAGCTTCATTTATTACATACAGCTTTTGAATGCAATGATTAAACATGCATAATTTTTAATTTTGTTATATATTTTACGCAAATAGTTAAACAAAATATTCATAAAAGCCCTTTTTCTTCATTTTTTCAAAATACTCGATTCCCTAATTTACTTCTTAAATTGGTTTATAATTTTGATTTTCAGAACCTAATTAATCAAAGATGTTTTAGTTAAATGTTAAACATTTGTATATTTATGATTTTAGAATTGTATTAACCAACACTTTTTTTAATGGCTAAGAATAATTTATTATCACTTATTTGTTTAATATTTATTTATAATTTTTGTAATGCCCAACCCGTAACAATCGACAATTATTCTGTGAATGGTCTTGGACAAGTACAATTATCAATTCAAGCTCAAGCAGGGAAATATTATGTGCTTCATGCACAGCACAACACTTCGTATAATTGGGCCGTTTCAATGACAATTGGTGTCGATGGAACCATGGTAATTTCTGAATCGTTAGCAGCATATCCATTAGAAAACTATTCGATTACACAACACGATGTTTCAGCCCCTGATGATTACGATGGAGATGGTATAGACGATATTACCGAATTCTATAATATGCCTACAGATTCGCCTTTTAATTATGCAGCACCCATTGACCTAATTGATGGATCAACTTCAATTCCGGACGCTGAAACCTTTATGGAGTTAGCAACGGTGAACAATGTAGGCTGGGCGCCATTTCTTGATGATCAATTGTATGTGAAGTTTGGGATACTAAATAGAGATACCGCTCAACCACAGGTCTATTTTATTAATAGCAACACCTATACCATTCATGCAAGCTTTTGGGGTGGAATTGGGGCCTCTGTCACAGGCGATGATGGCTCTGGGGAGATTGTTTTTAACCCTAACGATATCCTTCCAAACGGAACTATTGGGAGTTATTCATTCAACTTTTCCTTTGGAAATGCCTATAATTTTGAAGAGACTCAAAGAACCTTTGAATTATTGGCAGCAAGCATGCCTTTTCTTCAAAATAATATGAACCACTTTATAGGGCAATCTGATGAAAACGACCATCTCAATAATTATGCGGATGATTTTGTTGGGACTCGAGTTGAGGTTGTTTTAGAATCCGATGTTTTTGCTGAAATCAATTACATCCCTTTTCATGAAGCGGAAGGCTATGGGTTTTTTAAACACATGACAGACTTAAATGAAACTCCAGGAAGTAGAGATATTGTTCTCTATGATGCCTTACCAAATTCATTGCCTAGAGTAGGAGGAATCATAACCTCTGTTATACAAACTCCTTTGTCGCACGTCAACTTAAGAGCGATTCAAGACAATGTTCCGAATGCCTATATCGCTGATCCTTTATCGAATGACGCCATAGCAAACCTGCTAGGAGGTTATATTTATTACAAGGTAGAAAACGAGCAGTATGAAATTCGTGAAGCAACTTTGACTGAAGTGAATAACTGGTATGAAGACCTCAGACCAACAGAACCACAAATTCCAATCCGAGATTTAACCATCACAGAAATCATGCCCTTAGACGCTATTGAATTCGAAATGTCTACGGCATTTGGCGCAAAGTGTTCTAACGTTGCTACCATGAGAACATTTGATCTTCCATCTGGAACGATTCCCGATGGTTTTGGAATTCCATTTTACTACTATGACCAATTTATGCAGTTCAACAATTTTTATCAAGAGGCACAAGTCATGATTGATAATCCTAGCTTCCAAACGGATTTAAACTTTCGAATTGATCGTCTAAGAGATTTTAGAAGAGCCATTAAAGATGCTCCAATGCCGCAATGGATGATGGATGACCTACAAGCCATGCATGATGATTTTCCTGAAGGAACAGCCGTGAGATGCCGATCCAGCACTAATAATGAGGATTTACCTGGATTTAGTGGTGCAGGCCTATATACTTCTAAAACCCAACACCTGGATGAAGGGCATATTTCAAAATCAATCAAACAAGTGTATGCCAGCATGTGGAATTTTAGAGCCTATGAAGAAAGAGATTTTTATCGCGTCGATCACTTTGTAGCCGCGATGGGAATCTTATGTCACCCCAATTTTCAAGACGAACAATCCAATGGGGTAGGAATTAGTATTGATCCTATTTACGAAACAGAAGACACCTTTTATTTAAACACCCAAGTGGGAGAATCGTTGATTACAAACCCTGATCCGAACTCGGTCCCAGAAGAACTTTTATTGTATGAAGACCCTACTCAAGGAGGCGGTTACCTCGTTTTAAGACTCTCTAATTTAGTAAACCCAGGGGAGTTGGTAATGGATCAAGTTTATATCGATCAAATGAGAGAGTTCCTTACGGTTATTCATGATGGATTTGCAGTGCTCTATGATGTTGTAGGAGCCGATGACTTTGGAATAGACATCGAATATAAAGTAACAGCTCAAGATCAGTTGGTAATTAAACAAGCAAGACCATGGGTTTCATTCTGGGCAAATATTAATGGCGATAATGATTTGGGTATTACAGCAATTACAGAGCCGCAATCTTCCTCTAACCTTGGAAGCAATGAACTTGTAACAATCACAATTGCCAATCAAGGGTTAAATCCGATGAGTAATTTTGATATCGAGTTGGTCGTGGACGGTCAATCGATGGAAACAATTACAATTTCCCAAACAATTGAACCTTTTACTGAAGCTGATTTTCAATTTACAGTGCCACAAGATTTTTCAGCTATTGGAGAATATAGTGTCACAGCAATTGTGAGTCATCCAGATGATGAATACGAAAACAACGACACTTTAAACGTAGTTTTAAGTAAAGTTCACGTGTTAGATGCCGCACTTTCAATTGGGGAAGTATCAGTTCTTTGTGATGATGTGGTTGAAGTTAGTGCAAGCATTGCCAACCTAGGCTACACTACTATTACCGACGTGCAAATTGAGGTCGTCGTTAATGGTTCAGTCGTAGAGATGGTCAATGCTGCTGTTGACATCCCATTTTTGGAGCAATCAACAGTTACAATAATGATTGACAACAACCTTCAAGAAAACAATACCATCACACTAAACGTGTTAAACGTAAACACCCAATCAGATGGAGACGGAACTAACAATTCAGCTTCCACAACAACAACCCTCGATTCAAATTATGATACGATTACACTGATTATCAATGCGGATAATTATCCTCAGGAAACTTCTTGGAAACTTGTTGATGAAGCCAATCAAATCATAAATACGGGTTCTTTAAGCAATGGTACTGAGTTTTATTCGGAAGACATTTGTGTGAATTATAGCTCTTGCTTTACTCTTTATTTTTACGATTCATACGGAGATGGAATTTGCTGTGGCTATGGCGAAGGAAATTTTCAAATCATAGACGCATCAGGGAATACAATACTTACAAATGATGGTGAATTTGACAACTTCGTAAAAGAAGTATTTTGTCTTGATGAATCTGAATGTGAGATTACAGCGGATATCAACATATCACACGCAACCTCATCTTCTGCCAATGATGGTGTTATTACAATTAACACGAATTCTGGGCTGAGTTCATATCAGTACAGTATTGATGGAGGAGAAACATTTACGGATTCTAATACATTCGATAATTTGGCACCAGCGGATTACAACGTAGTTGTTTTAGGAGCTGCGGGGCTTTGCTCATTTGAGGAAACCGTTTCAGTAGAATCCTGTAACTTTACCTCAGTCGATATCGAAGCGACTGCAGTCTCATCTGTTGTTTCAACAAATGGATCTATTGTCATTACTCCAACTTCAGGAGTTGGTCCTTATCAATATAGTATTGACGGGGGTCAAACCTTTGTTTTAGATAATGTATTTAACAACCTAGCTGTAGGCGATTATAACGTCGTTGTAATAGACAGTGCAGAAATTTGTTCTTATGAAGCAGGTGTTCCTGTTGAAGTCGAAGGATTGGTAATTAACGAGATTAATTACAGATCAAGTCTTTCATTTAATCCAGGGGATTGGATTGAACTCTACAACCCAAAATCTGCTGCTGTTGACATTTCAAATTGGCAAATTAGAGACGACAACAACACGCATATATTTGTAATCCCAGAAGGAACACAAATAGCAGGAAATGGATTTTTGGTCATCGTCAAAGACGCCGCTGCTTTTAGTAGTGCATTTCCAAGCACGCCTTATATGGGAGAATTAGGTTTTGGATTTGGAGGAACGGATGCCGTTAGAGTATACAACTCCGAAAGTAAACTCATGGATGATGTGTACTATGATTCCATAGCCCCATGGCCAACTTGTGCAGATGAAACCGGAAACACATTGGAATTAATAACTCCAGATTTAGACAATACATTAGCAGAAAACTGGAGTTGTATCAATGACAATGGAAGTCCAAATGCAGTCAATAGTCCTGGACTTTCAATTGAAGACGTGGATTCTAATTCGATTGCACTGTATCCAAACCCTGTTAAAAACACGCTTTATATTAAAGGAAATTCAGGAAGTTATGACATTGAAGTGTACTCAATACTCGGTCAGCGCGTCATGACAGCTTTCGATGTTAATGAAATAGATGTAACGTCGTTTAATGAGGGAGTTTATTTAATACGCGTAAGTACAGAAACGACTACAACGGTAAAACGCATTATCAAGTTTTAAAACTTGATAATGCGTTTTTGTAATGAAAACGTCGTCTTTTTTTTAGAAGTTGTAAGATGAAAAGATGCCTATGCTTATCTCATAGCTCTTACAACTGGCGATCCCAGAATTCCTGCCACACAATATTGGTTTGTAAGGTCAATTAAATCG